>Ga0213859_10001124_pt1 | contig 12067 bp, 10 predicted proteins | sample PICome_2_FD_160133 | JGI IMG/M metagenome (GOLD analysis project Ga0213859, IMG submission 160133) | Coastal seawater microbial communities near Pivers Island, North Carolina, United States - PICO304 | ecosystem: Environmental > Aquatic > Marine > Coastal | place: USA: North Carolina... | reverse complement strand
CTGGTGGACAGAAACTGGCTGATGTTCAGATCGATGAAGTCCATACTTCAACATTAATTCGTGCACAAATGACGGCGATGCTTGCATTGAGTCAACACAATGGTGGCAAAACGCCCGTTCTACAGTACAATGATTCTGGCGAGGTGATGAGTGGAAATCAGAAAAAAATGGTTGAATGGTCGCAAATGCACGAAGATGCGGATGCTTCGAACATTCTCCCAGTCTTCGTTTCATGGCAGTTGAATGAGCGCATGTATGGTGATCTTCAAGGCATGAACAAACAAGCAACACGTGATAAGTTTGGAGATGAACAGGTCAAGATTTGGCGTCGCTCTTACGACATTCCTCCTCCAAAGGGAGAAAGCCTCGAACTGACGGCTGCTCGAACAATTCCATACTTGGAATCCGTTCTCTTACCGGCCTATGAACAAGGAAAGAATCTCTTTGTCGCAGCGCACGGAAACTCACTTCGAAGTATCATCATGCATCTTGAACGATTGAGTAAGGAAGAAGTCCTTGGATTGGAAGTGCCAACAGGCGCTCCGATGATGTACGAGATGCATAATGGTGAATGGAAACGTACCATGGGATGATATCATGCTTCTCGATTGGCGCTTCGATGGTTTTCCTGGGCGAGTCCTTTGGGTTGACTTGACGAAGGGAACGACGGAAGCGAAGGAGATACCACACGATTGGTTGATTGAATCGATGGGTGGGAAAGGGCTTGCAACTCGTTTGCTGGTTGAATGGGATACCACTGATTACGAGGCAGCGATGCAACTGAAGCATCCGGTTCTCGAACGAGTTGATGTTGCTCGTCATCCAACAAACCCACTCTTGTTCATGACAGGTCCATATCAAGCGAGCACGGTCGGCTCATCTGGTCGAGCTGTCGTTGTAACACGTTCTCCATTGACCGATTTGTACATTGATACCTACATTGGTGGAAACATCGGTCATATCCTTCGTCAAGCGGGTTGGGATGGACTGTTCATCACAGGCGCCTCAGAACATCTCTGTCGACTTGAGATTGTGGACGGCCATGCTGAATTACACGATGCCGCTGAATTGGGCGGTATGACAACGTGGCAAGTTGAGCAAGCACTTGATGGGAAAGGCGAATGCCTCTCCATCGGTCCTGCAGGCGAGAATGGAGTTCGCATTGCAAGTCCACTCACTGCTGGACGCAGAGCGGCTGGTCGAGGTGGAACGGGTGCAGCTTTTGGATTCAAGAATCTCAAGGCGGTAACCGTCAAATCCACGACGAAAGAAAACGTTCGATTTGCAAGTGAAGCAAGTCTCAAATCTGCAGTGAAGATTCAACGGCAAGAAATGGGATTGCGGCGCCGTTCAGGAGATCCATTTTATGCATTTGGAACAAGCCGTGGCCCACTTTATGCTTCAGAAAATGGACGTATGCCGACTGCAAATTACAGTTCGACCAATGCCATGATTCCTGAATTTTCCGAGTTGAAGGTTCGTGGCGGTCAAGGCGGTGTCGTGCCTTCAGAAGGCAATCAAGTAACCATCACCACCAAACTCGATGCTCATGAATTGTCTGGTGAGCATTGGCATGAATCCTTGTCAGATGCAAAGCAATCCGCTTGTTGCGCACCATGTCCAATCGCCTGTGAAGCCGCAGATCGACCAACCATTGATGGCGAGAAAATCCGTAAGCGCCCCGTACACATGAATCGCGTTGACCGTCCAGAATACGAGACGCTCGCCATGCTTGGGTCAAACTTAGGTCTAACCAGTTCACTCGATGTTATGGATGGAAACGATGCATGCAATCGTCTCGGAATCGATACAATCTCGGGTGGTGCTGCCTTATCCATTGTTTGTGAATTGGTTGAGCATGGTTGGCTTCCAGAAGATTGGCCAGACCATTTTCATGCCCCGTTTGATTTTGGTCGATACAAGCAAGGCGATGTTGTTCCGTGGCAATTTGGAATACCTGAGTTGCCCCCTCTTGCGCTTGCAATGCTTGCCAATGCTCAACTTGGAACTGATGATTTGTTTTCCGTTCTCGCATCAGGAGCAGTCGCTTTCTCCGAAGTTGTTGAGCAAAAAACTGGACACCCTGCCACACGATTGACGGCGCACTGCAAAGGGCTCGATCTTCCTGCATGGGATCCTCGTGGAAAACGAGGTAATGCGATGGCCTACATGACGGCGAATGTTGGCGCATCGCACATGCGCGCTGGTTACAAAGAACCCACAGGATTACCAAATGCATCCGCAGTCGATTTGATGGAAGAGTTGATTGAAAGCCAGAACAGCATCGTTATTCGCGACTCGATGATTCTCTGTGCTTTTGCGAAAGGCGCGACTCCTGATGATGTGATGCTTGATGCCTGGAACGCCATTACTGGTGACAATGCTGGTTGGGACGATTTGATGCATCGGGCGAGTCTTCAATGGAATCTGGCTCGGAAATGGAATGTTGAACATTGGAACCGAACTGGCGTGAAACCGATGGATGCGGATCTGCTTTCATGGCGTTTGCGAAAGGAACCTATTCCTGCTGGAGTCGCAGCAGGCATGGTCTCGTTCGTTGATGATGATGATGAGAAAGCATGCATGGAGAAATACTACGCATTAAGAGGATGGCAGAGTGATGGTACACCATAAACGGGGAATTCCATGCATCCGACGTTGAGCAAGGCTGTGTTGTTGTTCCTGCTTCTTGCATCCCCTTGGCTTCTTGTCCAAGGATGGATTTTTGTCGGCGCACAAGACGAATCCATCTCATCCATGGAAGTCTGCCCGGAAGAGAGTGCGAACTGCGCTCATCTTGGTGGAAATGCAAACTATCGTATGGATGCAAGTTCAACAACCATCGTTCGTTCCATGGATGATATTCGCTCTGAATTAAACGATTATATCGCAGAATACGATTGCGAAATTCTTGTTGAGAATGCCTCAGAATCGGTGTACTATGTCCACTTTGTTGAGAAGACACCGTTTTGGCTCTTCCCAGACGACGTCTTGGTTTCCATTGAGCAAATTGCTGAAGATACTGTGGAAATTGAACTTCACTCTCAATCACGTCTCGGCGTTGGTGACATGGGTGTGAACCCTGAACGATTGGAGCGAATCTACGTTCAACTCGTAGGTTGAATCAAGTCATCCCATCCGTATGGATAGCCGCTTTCGTCAATGAGAAGAACATTGACACCCAATCCCGTTTTGTGGAAAGCAATCAACTGGATGTCATGGATGGAATGTCCTGTTGGTGCTACACCAAGGACTGGTAATTCCTTTCGAGAAAACCAAGACCGTTTGGTTTCCACCGCATGTTCAGTTCCAAGGCTTCGACGTGTTCCATCAACATCATCAAACCACGGGAGTGGACCTTCGGGAGAAAAGCGCAAACCGAGAATCATGTCGACACCTGTTGTTTCTTGCGCTGCATCTGTATCTGCTCCACTCGGGATGGCTGGTGCGTTCGGGTGAGTGTGCAGCCAATGCGTGAATCGTCCTGCACGTGAGCCCCTCTGACCTGAGAACAGATCGTCCGTCCATTCTTCTGGAAGGTGATGAACGGAATAGGAATCGCCACGATTAACGACATGCGCTTCCTTGATGACATATCCTTGGCCGCCAAAGAGGTTTGAGACGTGCTCTTGACCTTCAAACGCAATCTCGACTTCCTCGATGTGTTTTCGTTCAGCATCAACATCAAGACCAACCAGAATTTCATCCGGAAGAGACTGCAATGCCCAAACGACGAGCTCACGAAAAATTGGCCCAGGAACGTGCAATTGTGCTGCATAGGCATGCCTCATCGAGTACGACTCAGCGTTGTAGGAACGCATCGCATCAATCAACCACGTTTCGACCACGGTAGTCCCACTGCATCATCCTTCATCAAGGAACGCTTGTAGGAGAATCCTTGAAAACACTGGAGCGTATGCATATCTCATGGCGAAGAAACGAGGGGGGTTTGGTCGTTTCCTCGGGGCGCTCACGGGAACACCGTATGAACGTCTTCTCAAGCAAGTAGAAAAACTCGCCAATGAACACGCTGATGACGAGCGAAAACTCGGAAAAGCACTCACAAAACTCGTCGATGTTGTTGGAACGGCATATGAAGAAGAAGAGATCGATGAAGATGAGCATGACCTCGTCATTGAGGCCATTGAGGAAGTCGATCCAAAGGGTCGTTCGTTTCCAAAATTCGCAGAAGAGGACGCTTTTTACGCCAACGATGCCCCAGATGCACCAGACTTGAAACTTGGCAAGCGCAAGAACCTGGATGAATTGATGACCGCTTCAGGAAAAGAATTCACTGGAAGTTTTGGCCGTGATGAATTCGATGAATTTAAGGCTCGAATGACTGAAGATTTCTACGCAGATTCAGATGAAGCCATCCAAGCCGGCGACCATCAAGCAACGATTCGAACTGAGAATCGAGTTTTTGCAGATGAGGAAGATGAACTTCAAAACGTTAAGGCGATGATTTCACAAGAATCTGGACTTGTTGACCCTACCGCAGAAGAAGAGGAAGAGTCGTTTGATGACGACGAGAACTACTCTATCGATGAAGATGGAACGGAATGGTTCCAAGACGATGACGGCTATTGGTGGTATCGTCCTGAAGGTGAACCTGATTGGTTGCCTTGGGAAGAAGATGAAGACTGATCACGACGGAATCGATTGTTGATCCCACCAAGGTGGTGCAAGGAACCATGCTTCATGACCTACAGGTCGTTCGATGAGTGGCAGACCAATTGTTCCCCCATCGATGGAGAGTCCACCCAATGGATTGGTTGCGCATGGGCCAGGAAGATAATCCTCCCCTGTTTCAGTCAATTCGATGCGTAGTGTATGTCCAGCAGGAACGATGACATCGAGAGGGTTGAATTCCATGAGCATGGTGTACGATGAGAACGGTGCAACTGGATTTGCATCGTATCCGCCATCTCTGTAACGCAAATCCATTGTTGCATGACCGAGCCGGAGATTGCGTGTATCATCGTACAGTGTTGCAAAGAGTTGGCCTCCGTTGCATGCTTGGGTTGACACTTCGATGTGCAACGTCGGTAATCCAGAGATATGCAAGCCATTTTCATAGACTTGGCTTGTCAATGTGACAGAACTTCCTAAGCCTGAGACAACACCATCGCCACTCCATTCGGTTCCAATGCTTTCCATTTGCCATGTCATGTCTTCAGGAGGCCACGTCTCTTCGACATGCCACTGACCATCATGGGTTTGGATTTGCACCATCGGTTCTGGTTCGTCTCCAATGCCTTTGAGATAGTATTGGAACCATCCAAACAATTCAACAGCCCAATCCATTCGGCTCATGTTCGGATACGCTTCTCCTCCATAGCCACTCCCAAGCTCACTGTGTCGATCTGGCTGGTCAGGATAGTTGTGTGCCCATTGGCCTGCGATTGCTCGAGCATTGATACCAGCATCGCGCATCAATTGATAGGTTGGGAAAGCATGGTATGGGTCGACGTTCCAATCCTGTAGCCCCCATACGAGGTACACGCTTCCACGGTAATTTTCGAGAACATCAGGTAAATGTCGACGTTCGTCCCAATAATCGTTCCACTCTGCTCCACCAAATTCAGCAAATGCATACGTCGACCATGGATTCAATGGGCCGATGAGATCATCAGAACAAACTCGCATATCATCTGTCGTCAAATCTGCAGTTGCAGCTTGGTAAGCAGCATCGTACCCCATGGCTCGGGCTTCAGACGAACCATTCCGATAGAACATTTCTTGCACACCGATGGAACCTGAAATTGGAACGATGGTCTTGAGATGTTCACTCGGTTGTTGAGCAGCCTCCCAATTGGTCGTTCCTGCGTAGGATTTACCCATCAATCCAACGTTTCCATTCGACCAGTTTTGTTGCCCAAGCCAATCGACAACCGCTTGAATACCGACCTGTTCTCCAAGACCTTTGACATCTTGACAGTGTGTTGATTTTCCAGTGCCGAATGTACTTGCTTGTGCAAGGGCGTACCCATGCGGGACGAACGTCTCGTAAACCCACTGACCTACACCTCCATCTGGGATGGTGTTTGGATTCGAATCCGCACCAACGCCAGGCATACCTTCTCCACCAAAGTCGTAGTACGGATGGATGGTCATGATCACGGGAATCTTGGTTCCTTCTTCGACATCAGGTAACCACAATGCGACGTGCATCTTTGCCTCGTCTGGATAGCCGATATCTTGTTCCGATGCCGGCAGATCGACGGTGATGAAGTGTTCCGTGAAGGGTAGAACGTCATAGGTTCCATTTTCTGGCAGTTGAGCCCGCATCGTATCCATTGGAAGATCCATTTCGTAGCGTTCATGCAAAGGAACATCCCACCAATCGTAGGTACGTTCCACTTCATTCTCATCAGAGAGGGCTTCACCAAACGACATTGAAAGAAACAAGAACACAATGCAAACAGCGATTGTTACGGAGAGCGAGATGTTCAACTGTGTTTTGTTACGGTCTGTTGACGAATCGAAGATTTCCGCTTTGAGGATGTCCTCAGCCATGTCACGTCCAAACGCTGGACATAGAAGAGGATGGCGATTCTATGGTAGCCTAAACGTGGTTGGAACTGCTTGATGCCATTCATAATCCGCTTGAGCGTTGAGTCCGAGTTGATCAAAGATTTTCGCCGTACTGTGCACACCATCAACACCTTTCATGACTGCACGTGGCGCGAGTGTTGCCAATCGAATGAGGCCTTTCTCCCATAACGCAAGGGCTGTAATTGCATCCTGACCCGTAGGGACAGTTCGCTTCAATCGCGAACCAAACGGCGGAGGATGCGGATACTCTCCATCCAGAAATGTCCTACCTTGACGTAGCTTCCGAACCTTCGTGTATCGAGGCTTCATGAAGCGCCTCCGAATAGCTCTCCAATCCTTGTCTCCATACGCAACGCCATCCAAGTAGAGGCGTTCGTATTCATAGAGTGTGTCTTTGATTTCGTCCCATACTTCAACATCAATGCAGTATGTGTAGAAGTGCTCATGCGTTGGAACGACGACGTCGAGGTCACTTTCAGATACGGGGCGATCTGGTAAATTCCAAACTTGAACCATACCGATATCGTCGTAATTTCGTGCCCAATCAGCAACTGCAAGCGTGGTTTTAACAAAATTTGGCCCTGGAATTAAGTCATCCTCGATGAGAATCACACGTTCATACCCATGAACGTCGAACAGATCTCTGCGTGCGCCGATGAGGTTTCGCCCTACCCCAAAATTTTCTTCACGTTGAACGATTGATGTGCAAGGAACGCTGGATTTGTCGATGATATTCTTGATCTCCTCCTGCTTCGAACGGGATCCACCGTCGATGTAGTGGTAAATGTCAATCCCATTGAGATCCTCGATGTTCTTGGCAAGTCCATTGAGCAACTCCTCCATTAAATCTGGACGATTGAAACTTGCAGTGAAGATTGCGGTTTTCATTTCATCCTCTCCTTAGCAAGCGCTGTTTGAGATAATACAACCGTTCTTTCATCGAGTTCGGAGGATGACGTATATTGATTGGAAGCATGACGATATCTTCGTAATTCATGTTTCGAAATACTTCGCAGATAACGGTTGTATCGCAATCAATTTCATTGGTTCGGGGATTGATTCCAGCAAATCGAGCACCTTCATGGAATGCTTTTCCAACATACACGCAAATTCCGTTAAATGTTGACCAGACCTCAATTTTCTCTGACGGAATCCCATGGTTCCACCACGTCTCATCCGACGTTTTTCGTGTCGCCCAAGCATCGTAAAATTGACCCATCGCATTCGTTGTGTATCCCGATACAATGTCTCCTTCGTGATGGATGATTTTCAAAGCATCATTCGGTCTGTACAAGACATCGGTTTCGATGAAAACGACCTTATCGAACGCTTCGATTGATGAGGCTTGTTCGAGACAGGCATTCCGGGCGTTTGCGATGTTTTTGACACGCGCTCCTTCTTGGCCTACCAAGTGTTCTGTTCCCAAGTCCGTGGAGGTAAACGTTGTCATGCATCGTGTTGAGAGCCGATCCGTGTACTGTTTGAGCAGTTTTTTGGTACCATCGGTTGAATCGTTCTCATAGACTGAAATCTCAACTTCATGCTCCTTCATCAGCAAATTGAGCAAACCGTCGAGTTGATTGTACCATGACTTCAATCGTTTTGCGTTGTTACGAGAAATGGTACAGAGAAGAAGTTTCAACGCGCTTCACCGACCATAGAGAACCCAACAAAGTGGATGAAATTCCCTATGGACATTCCTATTTAAGGCCGAGGTTGTGGCGTGACATATGGCCACTGTTCTCGTTACTGGGGCTTCTGGGATGTTGGGGCAACATCTCGTTCCAATGCTCGAGGACAAGGGTCATCGTGTCCTTGCTCCATCTCGTGAGGATGTTGATTTGACCGATGCGGATGCCACTCAAGCATACATACAATCCACGACGATCGATGCAGTTGTTCACTGTGCAGCCTATGTTGCTGGAATTGCCTCCAGCAGAGCCTCGAAACACCACTCCTTTGATGCAAACGTTTCGATGGGTATGAATCTCATTCGCTCCTGTTTGGAAAGTGGTATCACAACATTGCTCAATGTCGGCAGTGCAACGGTCTACCCAAGCGAAGCGCCTCAACCTCTTTCCGAGTCTTCACTCGGACAAGGTGCATTCGAAGGTCCAATCGAAGGCTATGCGCTTTCGAAGTACGTCGTTTATCGAGCATGTGCGATGGCAAATGAACAACACAATGTTTCCTACAAGACCGTTCTTCCTTGCAATTTATTTGGCCCCTACGATAACTTTTCACTCGAAACGGGTCATATGTTGCCTGCAATCTTGCATCGAATGCATCAAGCCAAAGAACAGAACAATTCGCCAATCGTCATCTGGGGAGATGGCTCAGCGAAACGTGAATTCCTTTATGCTCCTGATTTGGCGGACTTCATTTGTTTTGCACTGGACAACTTTGAATCCTTACCAGAAGTAATGAACGTTGGTTCCGGAGTTGAAGTCAGCGTCAATGAATTGCATGAGCATATGGCGAAGGTTACCGGTTATACAGGTGAACTCAAGCATGATTTCGACAAACCAGTCGGTCGATCACGCCGCTATCTCAATCTCCAATATCAGCAACAATTGGGTTGGTCACCAAAAACGCCATTTAAAGAAGCATTAGCCATCACTTATGATTATCTGAGGGGGACATTGGATTGAGTTTACCACTTGCAACGAGTACCTGGGACGAGGATGAATATGCTGCTATTCAGCGCGTGATTGACAGCGATCGCTTCAGTATGGGTCCTGAAGTTGAGACCTTTGAGAAGCAGTTCGCTGAATTTTTTGGTGCAAAATACGCCCTGATGTCGAACTCTGGATCATCTGCGAATCTGCTTGCAGTTGCAGGGATGATTTACGCCAAAGGGATTGATCTCAACCCCGGGGACGAGGTTCTCGTCCCAGCTGTTTCATGGTCGACCACGTATTTTCCGGTCCATCAATACGGATTGTCGATGCGCTTTGTTGACATTGATGAAGAAACACTGAATATCGATATCGATGCGATTGAAGATGCCATCACAGAGAAAACAAAGATGATATTCTGCGTTAACCTTCTCGGCAACTCAGTTGATTATCCACGATTGTTGGCACTTGCCGAAAAGCACAACCTCTACGTCATCGAGGACAACTGCGAATCGCTTGGAGCAACCATTGATGGAAAACAAGCAGGAACGTTTGGACTTGCAGGCACATTCAGTTCCTTCTTCAGCCATCACATTTCCACAATGGAAGGTGGAGTTACGGTTACTGACAATGAAGAATTGTACCACGTCATGTTGTCACTACGTGCTCACGGTTGGACACGTAATTTGCCAAAGGAGAATCATGTCGTCGAAAAATCCGATGACCCATTCATGGAATCCTTCCGTTTCGTTCTCCCTGGCTACAATCTTCGGCCATTGGAAATGTCGGGCGCTATTGGGCAAGCCCAACTTCGAAAGGTCAACGCAATCATCGAAGGCCGACGTGCCAACGCAGCCATTTTCCAAGAGGTCATGAGTGAACTTCCAGAAATTTTGATTCAGAAGGAAGTTGGCGAATCGTCTTGGTTCGGTTTTTCAATCGTATTACCAGATTGGTGCGACCGAGGGCCGGTTCTTGATGCACTGCGGGAGGCTGGTGTTGAAACGCGTCCAATTGTTGCTGGAAACTTTACACTGAATCCGGTGATTCAACACCTTGACCATTCCATTCATGGAGACCTACCAGCAGCGAATCGAATTCACAATCAGGGCTTCTTTGTTGGCAACCATCATCACGACGTGAAAGATCAACTGAATCAATTCAAATCGATTCTCCAAACGTGTCTCGATGACCAACGCCCCTCGTCAAATGATTGATGAACAGGCATACCCTCGTTCGCGCATGGGCAAGGCATCCAGACAACGGATTCTCTTGTCTTGTCTGGTCATCTTCTTGCTCCTCCCATTCTCGGTATCGGGTGAAGAAGAACCTACTTGGGAAAGCAATGGAATTGACCCCTCAACATGGACGGATGGTCCCGTTGTTGAAGACACACCGATGCAATATTCCTACTTTGGTGACCCTGTTTTCGCTATCGATGTCACGTATTCACCAGGGCATTTCCAAGACCGAGTTTCTGGAACAATCGTGATCGAGATGTTTCCGCAGTGGGCTCCAATTACAGTAGAGAACATGATTGAACACATCGAAGACGATCTTTATGATGGCATCTTCTTCCATCGAGTGATCAATGACTTTGTCACACAATCTGGTGATCCTGAGTGCAAGTCCTCGTTTCCTGGTTATCCATCAACAAGTTTGCAATGTGGTAGCGGGGGTACTGGAGAGACCATTCCACTTGAGCACAATGAGAACTTGAGTCACGTCGATGGTGCTCTTGGCATGGCTCGAGGAACCGAAGAGGACTCAGCAGACTCACAATGGTACATTGCTGAAACGGAAGCGCATGGACTCGACCCTGAAAATCGTGATGATGGAGGATATGCAACGTTCGGAATTGTCCGTGATGGGATGAGCCATGTCCGTGCAATTGCCGAAGTTCCAACATCGGATGATCCGACAGGTACAGATTTGGATAATCCATTCTCATCAGCAGGACGACCCGTCTATGAAGTCAAAATCAACAGCATTACAATGATTGGCGTTGCTGATCCTGAAGGCAAACTCTCTGGTATGAGTTCTGGTGAAGAAACCGAATTTTGGATGGGAACAACCATCGTTTTCGCTGGTCTCTTTGTGGTTTTAGCACTCGGCATTGCCTATGTCGTAGTACAAAACAACGCTAAACAGGATGCTCCTGTTTACGATGCAGAACTCATTGAAGAAAATGAGACGTCCAAGACCACGTGACGGATTCGAGGTGCGTACCACTTGACTTTCTCAAGGTGATGAGATACAACCTCCCAGTTCCGTCCTGCATCTTTTGCATATTGCACACATTTCTGCATTGTTTCTTCACACCACGATTCGATTCGTTCTTCCTCGACATTCATGTGGATGTGGAGTGTACCTCCTGTTGCTTTCAGGGCTCGAGTTGCAGGTTCCCAGGCCGCTTTAGAACTTGGTAGATAACCAAGAAGAACACGATCAACAGTCCCTTCAAATTCCTTTAATGTGATTTGATTGTCTTGAGGATGTATCGTTAATCGTGATTGAACCTGGTTGTGTTTCGCCGTCCATTCAAGTGCATGAATGCTGTTTGGATTAATTTCACAAGCGTGAACATGCTTCACCTTCGCATGAACAAGGAGTTGCATTGTGTAATAGCCAATTCCTGCGTAAGCGTCGATGACGACTTCACCTTCTGCAGGCATCGAAGCCATGCGATGGCGCTCTGTCACATTACCAGACGAATACATTACCTTGGTAGCATCAAAACCGTAGACGAGTCCATTGTCCTTGACTTCGACCCAACCGCTCTTGCCATACAGCAACTCAACTTGAGCGGTACGCATTTGATCAGCAGCAATCGGTTGCTGTCGACCGATTCGATTCGCATTGAGGGCTTTCGCAACATTGTGGAAGAAATC
>Ga0213859_10001123_pt1 | contig 12070 bp, 15 predicted proteins | sample PICome_2_FD_160133 | JGI IMG/M metagenome (GOLD analysis project Ga0213859, IMG submission 160133) | Coastal seawater microbial communities near Pivers Island, North Carolina, United States - PICO304 | ecosystem: Environmental > Aquatic > Marine > Coastal | place: USA: North Carolina... | reverse complement strand
TTTTAGGGAAAATACGTGGTGGTTTCTTTAAAATTATCCTCCAATACCTGGAGTACTTAAAAAAAATCCGGTGATAATATCACCGGATTTTTATCGAAGATTATGCCCAACCTTCACAAATCATGTTACAGCCTAGTAAAATAATTTGAACACACCGTGTGTGATTTGGAGATCACGAGTTTCAAATTTGAAACGGCCATTAATTTTACCAGTATCCGCTGTGTGATCAATTACATTCAACGAACCTAAGGTGATTTGTTGAGTTTCACCATTTAAGGTTACGGCTGCTGAGAAATCATTTCCAGTACCAATTGAAGATCCGATATTGTAATCACCGGTGACGATATCTGCAGGCAATTGTAAAACGATAGCGTTATCACCTTTTTGGCCTTCCATAAGTAAGAGATCTCCCGTTTGAATAATTTCAAAATCATCCGCGATAAATGAAGATCCGTTAATTACTGCGCTGAATCGAAAACGAGATTCGTTTGGGTCTTCGTCAATAAGAACGGTGTTGGCATCATTTGTCAATCTCAGATCTGCATTGTTTTGATTGTCTGCCATGTCAGCAGTTTCACAACTGGCAAATACAAAAATCGATAAAACGAAAAGTAGGTTAAAAGTTTTCATAGTGTTTGGGGCTTTAAATTTTAATTAATTAGTTTGAGTAATGTTTAAGTGTTATTGAATTACAGGACAAATGTATAAAAACAATCTTTTTTACCGATAAAACGCATATTAAATCGATGAAATGCATTAATTTTTAATATTCTTTAACATTTATAACCCAAAAATCAAAGGCTTTTAATCCTAATGAGGTTGAGTTGCCCTAATATATAGGTATGATTAATGCATTCTATCGGATTCATTCAAATAAATTCACAGTGAATGACCGATAATTGATAAAAAAGAATAACTTTGCCGCCTCTTAAAATTATAACCAAGGTCGAGTACCTTAAAAATTAATTCTTATGCCCGTAAAAATTAGACTTCAACGTCACGGTAAAAAAGGTAAACCATTTTTCTGGATCGTCGCTGCAGACAGCAGAGCTAAAAGAGACGGCCGTTTTCTTGAAAAACTCGGTACCTACAACCCAAACACCAATCCTGCAACAATAGACTTAAATGTAGATCATTCGGTTCAGTGGCTTCAAAATGGAGCACAACCAACCGATACCGCTCGAGCCATTTTATCTTATAAAGGGGTCTTGTTAAAAAAGCACCTTTTAGAAGGAGTAAAAAAAGGAGCACTGACTCAAGAGCAAGCTGAAGAGAAGTTTTCTTCTTGGTTGAGCGAAAAAGAGCAGGCCGTAGCAAACAAAGAAAGTAAAATTGCTGAGGATAAGGCCAAAGCCAAAGCAGAGGCCTTAAAGGCTGAACAAGCCGTAAATGAAGCGCGCATCGCTGCCGCTGAACAGGCTGCTGCTGAAGAAGCCGCACCAGAGGCTGCTGCTGAGGAAGCTGCACCAGAGGCTGCCGCTGAAGAAGCTGCACCAGAGGCTGCTGCTGAAGAGGCCGCACCAGAGGCTGCTGCTGAAGAGGCCGCACCAGAGGCTGCGAAAGAGGAAGAATAAACTTCTGACGATGGACCACAAAGATCATTTCTTCGTTGGTAAAATCGTTAAGAAATTCAGCTTCAAGGGCGTCCTTCTGGCCAAAGTCGAATCAGACAATCCTGAAGAACTCATCAATATGGAATCCGTTTTCGTTGATCTCAACGGAACACTGGTTCCATTTTTTATTGAGGAAATTGCACTGCATAAATCCGAATTGCTGCGAATCCAATTTGAAGATGTCTATGACGAACCCAGCGCTGAAGCCCTAATCGGTTGTGATTTATACTTGCCACTGGATCTGTTGCCCAAATTGAGCGGCAACAATTTTTACTATCACGAAATAATTGGATTTAAAGTGATCGACACCAAATACGGCGAAGTCGGTTCCATCGTTAGTGTAAACGATCAAACCGCACAAGCACTCTTCGAAATCATCAACCAAGGCAAAGAAATTCTCATTCCAATCATCGACGAGTTTATCGTTTCGGTAGACCGTGAGTCTAAAATACTCACAGTACAGACCCCGGATGGCTTACTTGATTTATACCGCTGATGAGCGACACTTTTCAATTCAAGCAATTTTCCCTTAATCAAGACCAATGCGCCATGAAAGTTGGCACGGATGGAGTTCTGCTCGGGGCGTGGGTCAACTTATTTTCGGACACCCGAAGAATTTTGGATGTCGGCAGCGGGACTGGACTAATCGCTCTTATGCTCGCCCAACGAGCGGCTCATTCAGAGATTGATGGAATTGAGCAAGATGCAAAAGCCTATGAACAAGGCGTCGATAATTTTCAGAATAGCCCCTGGGACCAAAATTTATTTAATTTTCACGGCACATTTCAGGAATTTGCCCAAGAGGGCGAGCGATACTATGACCTCATTGTGTGTAATCCCCCTTTCTTTAATCAGGGACAGATGGACAAACACGATCAACGGTCCATGGCCAGAAATGCCAAAGCCCTTCCCATTGATGCCATCGTAAAAGGAGCCCTCAACCTCTTAATTCCTTCTGGGCGTCTGGCCATGATCCTACCTCACGACGACAAACAATCGGTCATGAGTCTCTTAGAATCTCATGGTATGGAGATATTGAGAATGACGTCTGTCCGAGGCAATGAGACGAAACCGCCAAAACGCTTGTTAATTGAAGCCGGACTTCAAACTGAGATTAATATCTCTGTATCTACTGAATTTAACGAACTGATCATCGAACATTCAAGGCATAACTATACCGAGCAATACTGTGATCTGGTCCGTGAATTTTATTTGAAAATGTAGGCCATTAAGCCGGGTATTTTTAACTTTGTCAGACCAATTGTTGAATTTATGAAGCCTGATTTATTCGAAGCGCCAGATTATTACAACCTCGACGATTTATTGACAGAAGAGCACAAGCTCATTAGAGACGCTGCCCGCGCTTGGGTCAAGCGTGATGTGTCACCCATCATTGAGGAGGCTGCCCAAAAAGCAGAATTCCCAAAATCCATCATCCCTGGTTTAGCAGAAATAGGGGCATTTGGACCTTATATCCCAGTAGAGTATGGTGGGGCAGGCCTGGACCAGATTGCCTATGGCATCATCATGCAGGAAATCGAACGTGGAGACAGTGGTGTGCGAAGCACGGCTTCTGTTCAATCGTCGTTGGTGATGTATCCCATTTGGAAATATGGAAACGAAGCCCAAAGACAGAAATATTTGCCAAAATTGGCTACAGGGGAATGGATGGGTTCATTTGGTCTAACTGAACCAGATTTTGGAAGTAACCCCGGCGGAATGGTCACCAACTTCAAGGATAAAGGCGATCACTATTTACTCAATGGGGCTAAACTTTGGATTTCGAACTCACCATTCTGCGACGTCGCCGTAGTTTGGGCAAAAGACGAAGATGGTCGGATCCACGGGCTTATTGTGGAACGTGGAATGGAAGGGTTTACAACCCCAGAGACACACAATAAATGGTCCTTAAGAGCTTCTGCAACAGGTGAGTTACTGTTTCAAGACGTCAAAGTGCCAAAAGAAAATTTACTCCCGAACAAATCTGGACTAGGGGCACCACTGGGTTGTTTAGACTCTGCTCGATACGGGATTGCATGGGGCGCTATTGGAGCGGCCATGGATTGTTATGATACGGCACTGCGTTATGCCAAAGAACGAATTCAATTTGGCAAACCCATCGCGGCATTCCAATTACAACAAAAGAAATTGGCAGAAATGATTACAGAAATCACAAAAGCCCAACTTTTGGCATACAGATTAGGACAATTAAAGGATGAAGGTAGGGCAACCTCAGCTCAAATTTCAATGGCCAAAAGAAACAATGTGGCCATGGCCATCGACATTGCGCGTGAAGCCCGTCAAATTTTAGGTGGAATGGGCATTACCGGTGAATATTCCATCATGCGTCACATGATGAATTTAGAAAGTGTCATCACATATGAAGGTACACACGACATTCATTTGCTGATTACAGGCCTCGACATTACCGGCGAAAATGCATTCAAATAATTGAATTAGAAAAATCGATAAAAAAGGCTTTTAAATATCATTAAAAGCCTTTTTATTTGTCTCAAAAATTGATATGATCCAAAGTGTTTTAAAGGACATTGCTGCTGCGCAAGAAGAAATCGTCAATCATCCCCTTTATCAAGACCTTAAACAGCCATCGGATTTACACCGTTTTATGGAACACCATGTCTTTGCTGTATGGGATTTCATGTCCTTACTCAAAGCACTTCAAATTCAGTTGACACGGACCACTTTACCATGGGTTCCTGTGGGTAGTCCTGAAATCAGATATTTAATCAATGAAATTGTGTTGGCAGAGGAAACCGATTTAAATTTAGACGGACAACGCCAGAGCCATTTTGAAATGTATCTCGAAGCCATGAAAGATGCCGGAGCATCGACGGATGAAATCACTCAGTTCATCAAAAAAGTTAGTGATGGGACTCCCTGGTATCAAGCAGCTTCTATGGCGAAAATCCCACCTTACGTTCGGTCCTTTTTGGGCTTTACGTTTTCTGTAATCGAAAGCGGCCAAGCACACAAAATTGCTGCGGCCTTCACCTTTGGTCGTGAGGATTTAATCCCGCAAATGTTTGGCGCTATCATCATGTCGATTCAGCGACAGTTTCCTGAAGAAAATTTGAGTCGATTCCACTACTATTTTCAAAGACACATTGAACTCGACGATGACACTCACGGTCCATTAGCTTTGAAAATGATTGAACGACTTTGTGGAAATGACGCCACAAAATGGAAAGAAGTTACACAAACCGCATTGGAGGCTTTGGACTTTCGAAAAAAATTATGGGACGGTGTGTTGGCTGAAATTAACGAGCCCAAATCCGCAGAAATCGTCTAGGACTCAGGGGCTATTCTCACGCGTAAACCCTTCATTTCAGGGGTGATGAATAATTGACACCCCAAGCGAGAGTTGTCTTTTAGGTAAAAGGCCTCAGCGAGCATGGCGCGTTCATCATCCATTTGTTCGGGCAAGGTGTGATCACTCTGAACATAGCATTGACATGACGCGCACATGGCCATACCACCGCAGATTCCTATGGTCCCTTCAGGAGCTAACTCGTAAGCACGGATGACTTCCATGAGATTCATGTTCATGTCAGTGGGAGCCATAATCTGATGAGTTTGGCCATCACGGTCAGTAATCCAAATTTCTACCTCTGGCGCCATAATTTTATCCGTTTTAGTCGATGGATTTAATCACGGCCTTTGGGGCCTGTTTTTTAGTGCCATCGAAGCCCTCTACACCGCCAACCGTGGTGTATTTCATGACGTATCTTTTATTGGGATGAATTCTTTTATAAGCACTTTGGCACATTAAAGTAGCCTCGTGAAACCCGCAGAGAATCAATTTGAGTTTTCCTGGATAAGTATTGACATCACCAATGGCATAGACCCCGGGGATGTTGGTTTGGTAGTCCAATGCATTATCTACTTTAATGGCATTTTTCTCCAATTCCAGCCCCCAATTTGCAATTGGCCCGAGCTTTGGCGCCAATCCAAAAAGAGGAATAAAGGCATCGCATCGATGTTTACTCAATGAGTCATCAGTCTTAATGTCCACAGCAGTCAAGTCTTTCTCACCGTGTAATTTAACCACCTCACCTGGGGTGATTAATTTGATTTTGCCACTGTTTTTAAGGGCTTGAACCTTTTCAACACTATCAAGGGCTCCACGAAATTCATTGCGCCGATGAACCAAAGTCACCGAGGCGGCAATGTCGGTCAGAAAAATACTCCAGTCCAGGGCTGAATCACCCCCTCCGGCGATCACAACGTGCTTGCCTCGATATTGATCCGGGTTCTTAATAAAATACGCCACCCCGTGGTTCTCAAAGCGCGTTAAGTTTTCGAGCAGAGGCTTTCGTGGTTCAAAACTCCCCAGTCCACCCGCAATAGCTACAACTGGCGCCTGATGTTTCGTGCCCTTATCGGTCGTTACGACAAAAGTGCCATCTTCCTGTGGCACCAATGTATCGGCCCGCTCTCCCAAAGTAAAACCGGGAGAGAACGGAGCGATTTGCTCCATGAGCTTGTCTGTTAAATCCCCCGCTAAAATCTCTGGATAAGCAGGGATGTCATAAATGGGTTTTTTAGGATAAATTTCACTACACTGACCCCCTGGTTGGGGCAGAGCATCAATTAAATGACATTTTAATTTGAGTAATCCTGCCTCAAAAACAGCAAAAAGACCCGTTGGCCCTGCTCCAATGATTATTATATCGGTTTTGATCACGAACTTATTTTTTTAATTCATCTAAATTGTGCTAAAAAAGCCTCCAAAAGTGATGACCATCGTCCTTCAAGTACAATTTGGATCAAACATTAACGACTTCTTGTATTTCGGGAGCATATTTTTGAATCGTCATGGCTACACCACTTTTAAGCGTCATTTGATTGACTGAACAATCCACACAGGCGCCTTCTAGTCTTACCGTAACCTTTTCTCCCTCTACAGCTATTAATGAAATATCTCCTCCGTCATTTTGTAAAAACGGTCTGATTTCAGCCAATGCTTGCTCTATTCTATCATTCAACGACTCCTGATTCATGTTTACGATTTTACGGCACTACATCCTGCCATGGTGGTGATTTTTATTGCCTCGGTGGGCGGCAAATCCTTATTTCGTTTCACAGTTTGGCGAACGACTTCTCGTGTCAAGACTAAAAAGGCCTCTGCCGCAGGGTTTCCGCCTTGCAGTGCAGCCGGTCGCCCAACATCGCCCGATTCTCTGATGCTTTGGACCAAAGGAATCTCTCCTAAAAACTCAACGTCTAAATCCTCAGCAAGGTGTCGCGCTCCACTTTGACCAAAAATATAATACTTGTTATTAGGTAATTCACTGGGTGTAAAGTAGGCCATGTTCTCAACAATGCCCAGCACAGGAACTTGAATATGCTCTTGGGCGAACATGGCGACCCCTTTTCGGGCATCCGCCAGTGCTACATTTTGAGGGGTACTGACCACAACAGCTCCACTGATGGGCAAGGATTGCATGATGCTCAAATGAATGTCTCCCGTTCCTGGTGGCAAATCGATGAGCAAAAAATCCAACTCACCCCAGGCGGCATCAAAAATCATTTGATTCAATGCTTTCGCAGCCATGGGACCCCGCCAAATGACGGCTTGATTGGGTTGGGTAAAAAATCCGATGGACAATATTTTGACGCCGTATTGTTCGATGGGCGCCATCTTGCTCTTACCCTCTACTTGCACCGATAAAGGACGTTCACCGGCCACATCGAACATAATGGGTATTGATGGTCCGTAAATGTCTGCGTCTAGAACCCCAACACTAAAACCCATCTCTGCCAGGCTAATGGCTAAGTTCGCAGTAACGGTAGACTTACCAACCCCGCCTTTACCTGAGGCGATGGCTACAATGTTTTTTATGCCAGCAATGGGCTTTCCTTTAATCAGATTCGGGTCTCGAGCAGGAGCCTGAGGGACTGTAATATTGATTTGAGCCTTGATGCCTGGGCCAAAGGTTTGCTCCAAGGCTTGAGTGACGTCGGAAATCACGCGTTTTTTAATGTGCAAGGCCGGTGTTTTTAACGTTAAATCAATCACCACCTCGTGTCCGAAAATGTTGATGTTGGTCACCGCACCGCTTTGACTGATACTCTGTCCTTCACCCGGAAGTGTCAAGCCATCTAAAACCTCTAATATATCCTTCTTTTCCATGGCCTCAGCCGTATTTAGAATTATTCTAAAGGACAAATATACCCAGAAATTTAATCTTCACATAACCCTTTAGAGGGGTTTCAGTTTGCGTCAGGCAACCAAAGCAATTGATCAAATTCAACCACGCGGTCCTCCCTTACTTCAACACCCTCTTGTTCGAGTAAGCGTTGCATGGTATTGGATCCAGCAAAGTGATGTTTACCCGTGAGTACCCCAGAGCGATTAACCACTCTGTGGGCCGGTACATCGGGAAGCGAGTGAGAAGCATTCATGGCGTACCCCACTGTTCTTGAACTTTGTGGGGACCCCACAGCCCTGGCAATAGCCCCATAAGTGGTCACCCTACCATAAGGGATTCTTCGAACCACCTCATATACCCGTTGAAAAAAATCGCTTTTGGCATCCATTAATGGTCGTGTCTTACATGTTTTGGACAATTCGAATGATGGTAATCAAAGAAATTACCGCAGTTATTCCACCGAGTAAAAAATTCACATTAAATCCAAAGCTTCCAATGGGCAGGCGACGACGAAAGAAGTAAATGTACAACAACAACATCGACATTGTCCCTGAGCCTGAACCGATCACTGCCCAAACCACTAGGCTAGGGTCAAAGAAAAACCAACCAAAAGCGCTAAAACTGATGCTGATGTAAACCCAGTAAGGAATCGGAAGTAGATTAATTGCTGCGAGCAAAAGCCCGTATAAAAAACGATTGGCCCCAGATTTCTTAACCCCCTTTGGCACCTCACGTCTGCTGTCTTTTGCTAGAACAAAAAAATAAAAAGTCAGGGCCAAAAATATGCCGAGGGCCACTTTCTGTAAAACATCGACAACTGCTGTATAGCCCTCGAGATAACGGGCAAAAAAGATTCCAACAAGCGTTTGAATGCACACCACAAGAAGAACCCCAAAACTGAAGATAACTGCTGGCTTTCTTCCTTGTTTCACCCCTATTTTAGCTGCCGTCATGTTCAATAGGCCAGGCGGAATAAGCCCGACAAACGCCGCGATATACCCAACAAAAAAATTGATTACCCCTGACATTAACTACTAATTAGGTCTTTCAAGCAACAAGTTAGTCATTAGAGCCCACTCAAAGAAAAACTGACATAAGTAATTTTCTTGTGTTGTTCTAAATACTGTGATTCGTAAAAAGTTTGCACTGAGGTCACCAGCTCAGGTGCCCCAGTCGCTCCATATACATCGTGTTGAGAAAAATGAACTTCTTGTGCTAAACCGTGCAGTAATCCCAGAGTATATCCATGCATAAATTCACTGTCTGTTTTCAGATGAACAACACCTTCTGGACGAAGAACCGACTGATAGGTTTTCAAAAAGTCCTTATTGGTCAAGCGGTGCTTGGTCCGCTTGTACTTGATTTGCGGATCGGGAAACGTGATCCAAATTTCATCGACTTCACCTGCAGCGAAACAGTGGGCCAATAATTCTATTTGAATGCGCAAAAAGCCGACATTCCCCAACTCTTGCTCTAATGCTGTCTTAGCACCGCGCCAAAAACGAGCGCCCTTGATGTCTATGCCAATAAAATTTTTATCGGGATATTTCGCAGCTAGAGCCAAAGTATACTCCCCTTTACCACAGCCCAATTCCAAAACTACAGGCCGATCATTATTAAAAAAAGACGCTCGCCAATTACCCTTGAGCCCAAAAGAATCGTCTAATAACACCTCCCTTTTGGGTTGCACGACATTGGCAAAAGTTTCATTTTCTCGAAATCGCTTTAATTTATTTTTACTTCCCACAACAGTACGATATGTTCCTCTTAAACGATACTTTAATTATTTGGTAAAATTACAATAATATACCCGTCTAGAAATATGCCCTACTTTTGTTTTGTGAAAGTTGGTCAGCACTCATTTGAAAGAAAAAAAAAGCGCGGCGTCATATTGGTAGCTCCCTTAAACTGGGGACTTGGCCACGCCACTCGATGCATTCCAATCATAAAAAAATTATTGAAACTAGGGTTTGAGGTGGTCATCGCCTCTGACTCTGGAGCTTTATCCCTGCTCAAGCAGGAGTTTCCCGAGCTCCGTGCCGCAGAACTCCCTTCGTATGACATCAGCTACACCAAAAATGGCCGTTGGTTTAAATTAGGTCTATTACGACAAATGCCTCGAATCATTCGTGTGATGCGCGATGAGCATAGAATCACCTCACAATTAATTCAGACTTATGGGATTACTGGAATCATTAGTGACAATCGATTCGGGGTCAGACACAAAAGTGTGCCCTGTGTTTTTGTGACCCATCAAATTCAAGTCCTAAGTGGCTGGAGCACCCCACTTACGAGTTGGATGCATCAGCGAATCATCAAAAAATTTGACCAATGCTGGGTTCCAGATTATCCGGGAGCTGAGGCCTTAGCTGGCCGATTAAGTCAGGGCTCAGATCTTAAATTCCCCGTGGCTTATTTAGGACCCATCAGTCGAATGAAAAAATTAGACTTAAACCTTGAAATCGATATTTTAATTGTACTCTCAGGGCCAGAACCTCAACGCGGTATGCTTGAAAAAATCATGCTGGAAAAGTTCAAAGAGACCCAAAAGCGTGTAATATTGGTCCGTGGAGTGATTGAAGAAACCATTATAAAACAGGAAATTAATGGCCTTGAGGTTTATAATTTTCAAACGTCTAATGGGCTCGAGCGCTTAATTAATTCCAGCAAACTGGTGATCGCTCGCTCAGGCTACACAACCGTGATGGACTTGGCCAAAACCCAAACTCCGGCATTTTTCATTCCCACGCCAGGACAATACGAACAAGAATACCTCGCACAGCGATTGAGCGCTAATCTTATTGCACCCTATAGTGATCAGGGTTCATTTGACCTCATCTTACTCAAACAATTAAAGAGTTATGACGGATGGCCAACCAGTGGCCATCGAGAAAAATTAAAATCATTGTTTGGTATATTCGAGCGTAAATGAGAACTCAGACCCCACCCCAAATTGACTTTCGACATAAATTTTTTCGCCATGGGCCTCAATCAAGTGCTTGACTATGGCCAGACCCAATCCACTGCCACCTACAGCTCTTGAGCCGCTTTTATCTACCCGATAGAACCGTTCAAATAGTCGCCCCATATGTTCTTGCTCAATCCCCTCTCCATTGTCCGTGATGCGGACCAGACAACGACCTTCACTTAATTGATTAATGGCGACCTCGGTTGTGCCGCTTTGCTTGCCATATTTTATGGAATTATCGACAAGGTTGGTCAGCACCTGTTGGATCCGTTCTCGATCAGCGTTAACCATTATACTATCTTGATAATCTCGATCAAACACCAAGGAAATTTCCTTTTTTTCTGCTTTCATTTCAAGCAAATCAAAGGCGTTTTGTACGAGCTCAATGATGTTAAACGACTCCTGATCTAAAGTCAACCCACCCATCTCAATTTTTGTGATCATGTCGAGATCCTTTACAATATAAATGAGACGTTCTACCGCCTTATTGGCCCGTTGGAGGTATTTTTTGCGGACCGACTTGTCCTTCATGGCACCGTCTAGTAGCGTCAAGACATAACCCTGAACGGTAAATAAAGGGGTCTTAAGTTCATGCGCTACATTACCCATGAATTCACGCCGATAAGCCTCGCGATCTTTTAAAGTTGTCAATTCCAACTGTCTGTTTTCGGTAAAGCGCTCCACCTCCTGTGTCAGTACATTTAAGTCCATGGTAACTGGAGATTGATCTATCTTGGCATCTTCCAATCCCTGGACGTCTTTGTAAATCTTTTTGATTTGTCGGTAGATAAGACGCTCTGTGTAATATTTAATCACCCAAAAACTGAACAGAAAAAATACAAATCCAAAAATCAACCACAACCAAAGAGGAGAATTAATCTCCAGACCATAAAACAGCGAAAGAGCAAAAAAAATAGCCATAACGGTCATTATGGCTGCCAATCTGAGGGCAAATTTGATGGTTTGAGATTTAGGGGCAATCATTATTCGACAAACTTATAGCCTACACCCTTGACCGTTTTAAAGCGATCATTACCGATTTTCTCTCTCAACTTTCGAATGTGCACGTCAATGGTTCTTCCCCCAACAATAACTTCGTTGCCCCATACATTGTCCAGTATTTCTTCCCGCTTGAAGACTTTTCCGGGTTTTGAAGCCAGTAAAGCCAACAATTCAAATTCTTTTCTGGGAAGCAGCATCTCTTGTTTGTCCTTAATGACTTTATACTCTTCTCGATTGATGACTAGATTACCCAATTTAAGATTTTTGGGAGCCTCTTCGGACTCCCTGAAGCGTCTTAACAGTGCTTTGACCTT
>Ga0213859_10001121_pt1 | contig 12079 bp, 15 predicted proteins | sample PICome_2_FD_160133 | JGI IMG/M metagenome (GOLD analysis project Ga0213859, IMG submission 160133) | Coastal seawater microbial communities near Pivers Island, North Carolina, United States - PICO304 | ecosystem: Environmental > Aquatic > Marine > Coastal | place: USA: North Carolina... | reverse complement strand
GAATCTGCCTCAACCTTTACCGACATACCATCGTCAATATCGCCCATTTTTGTAAACTTCATTTTGAATTCTTTCTGCGAATCGCCATTATAGACTCCAAAAACATCAATTCCTTTTTCCTTTATGATTATTTTATCCACAACGGTTTTTTGTGAAAATGTGAAACATTCTCCTTCTATTTCATAACAAAACTGCAAAGGTTCTCCGAGAACAACATTCATATAGACTAAACTGCCCCCTCTTATGCCTTCAAATCTCGCTTGAAAACGATAACCTTTTGAATCAGCCATATTGAGGGTGATTTCTTTTCCTTTATATTCTTTTTTTAGTTTTCTTGTAGGCGTAGTAGCCCTGTTGAAAGGAATTGGCATTTGGCGAACAGGGTCTAAGGGATAAACGGTAGCAACCGAATCGGACTTTGGGTATGGCTCTCGGTATAAACCACGCTTTTCTAACGCTTCATCAGTAGCCATGCTTTATCATGCTCTTAACGACTATCTAAGCATTTAGATATTTTTCCCATGACTGCGAAGGTAAGAAATAATGTCGGCTCTTGTGAAAGCATAAACTCTTTCAAACCATGATAAATTAGACTCAATCAAATCGCAAACTATTTTTATTTCTTTAATGCTTTGATAATTACGCAATTCATCTATTAAGTCAGCAACGGTTCCATTCGCCCAAACAAGCAAACCTTTTTCCGATAACGACATTACAAAGTTTTCATTCCACAACATTTGCCTCAATAAGTCCTGTTCATCATGCAAAGTTTCGGGTGGTGGGCGATAAGCAGGGTTTAGGCTAACAAATCGTTCAGTCAAGTCAATGTAACTCGGTAAATGCACATTTTTAAGCCATTTTAGCCATTCTTCTACATTTTCAGCGACATATCGCCTCCAAACCGGGTTTGACAAGGTTTCATTCCTCCTTCGCTTCTTCTATTTCTTCAATATCGGTAGCATCAAACGAAGGAATTTCAAATCCCGCTACGCTGAATGGGTCATAGTCTTCTGCATCATCGGGAACAATTGTATAGTCCACTTCAAATTCGTTTTCTTCGGGTTGTAAATCGGATAAGTCAAAAGGTTCGGATTCAAAATCTTCTTCTTGACCGTTAATTTTTCTTTGTGAATCTGCTTCATAAACATCATTGACCGAAACACCCGATTCCTTAGCCAATTGGTTAATATCAATGATAGCAAACTCCGTATTCATCATATCTGTAATTGTATTCGGCAATCCCGTAGTCATATCCCCCAAAGAAGGAATTTCAGTAGAATACTCTTGTTCCTTGTCCTTCGTTTGAATACCTGCGGTTTGTTGAGTAGCCCAAGCATTGACCGAATCATTTAGACTTTCTAATTCTCTTGTCAAAGCATTATCCAACGGGTCTTTTTCTTGATAACCTGTTGCATCACTAAAGAAATTTCCCCAATCATTAGCACCGAAAGTATCAAAAGCAGGTGCAGGGGCTTGAGGGATAGGTTCTTGAACCACAGGTTCGGGTTCTTCATCGGAAACTAAAAATAATTCTTCCTCATCGTCAAATAAAGAAGCATCTGTTACACTTTGAGATTGCCTAATTTGCTCAAGATAAGCCATATCATCGGCTTCTAATTCTGCCTTTTTGCCCGAAACAAATTCTGCCGCACCACGCACAACAGGGGCAACATCCTTAATGATTTCTAATGCGTTAAACATTGATTCCGTTCTCGGATTTGCAGTCACATTTTCGCCAACATTGTATTTATCTAACAAAGAAAGTAATGGCACAAGAAGTTTTTCCGACATTTCGGGGTCAAGGTTTAATTGACGAGCGAAACTACCAATGTCTTCATCACCTGTCAGCATTTCAACAAATGATTTTCCTTTCTTTTTTGGTGCTTCACGCTTAGGTGGTTCTTCTGCCCTTTCTTTTTGAATAAGGTCATTGAGGGGTCGGGATTGCCTATTATCATCCCTATACAAATCTTCAAATGAGCCTTCGTTTCTTGAAAAACGGTCATTATCAACATCCGACATGATAATCAATTGTAGTTTTATCTATCTAATCGTTCCTTTAATGTGGCAATCCATTCAAGGGTTTCATTTGCCTCAATGTCTTGAATATAATTGATTAAATTATCTGCATACCTTCTTTTTATGTTGTTATGAGAGGGGCTATTTTGGACTCCAACATCCATAACGAAATTACAAAAATGCTTGACTAATTTTTTCAATTCTTTTTCTTTTGTAAACTTACTCGCCTTCAATAAATTGACAATAAATTGGTCTTTCATCAAAGTATTCATGTCAATAGTATTATCAATGCTTGTAGCGAATGATTCATAACTGTTGATGAGAGTTTTTGTCAAATTGATACCATATTCCGAAACAAATGATTCTAATTGTTTATGAATCAAAGAAGTTTTTTCATTTTCAATAATGTTTTTATATTGACCCATCAAAAGTTTCATATCGGGAAATTCCATTTTGACTACCTCACAAATGTTGTGGTCCGTTTTGATTATTGAAAGTGCTTAAAAACCTTGAATCTAAGCCCATTCTGTTGTCAAATTGTCGGACTGCCTCTTCTGCCCTCTTTTTCTTTTCCATTTCTTTAGATTGCTCTTGAAGACGATTTTCGGTTTCTTTGACGGAGGACTCCATAGCCATAACCTTTTCTTCAAGACTTGACATTTTACCTTTGTAATGTTGCATGGTAGCCAAAACACCACCAATACCACCAACGACAAAACCTGCACCAAAGTTTAGGGCTTTATTTGTTTTACCTTCACTTTCTAATTGTTCGGAAAGGCTCATATCGGTGCTTCTTTTCCTAAACTCTTTCATTAGTCCTTTCAAATCCGCTTTGAATGATTCAAAATCTTCTGCTGATGAAACATTGGTTTCTGTAATTTGGTCTAATACGCCTACTAATTCATCATCGGATAAATCCGACATTTTCATGTTTTTCTTAACTGCGAGAATAGTATCTTTTTCAACACCCAATTCTTCTGCGGCAAATACTAACATTTCCGACATTGAATTTGAATCCTTTATATCATGTGGAGAGAGTTCTGCCGCAGGTATAGAATTTTCGGGCATTTTTACAACATATTCGTTAATTTTTCGCATCCCTCTAATCCCTGCACCCCTTTCAAATAAGACAAACTTTCCATGTCCTTGTGATTCACATTCAGTAATGAATTCAAGAATTGAAGGTCTTTCTTCCCATTCGGCAACATTGGTTGTCCCCGATTGATGGATGCCTTCAACATACCTACGGAGAAAGAACATATAGTCTACTTGTATGTCTTGCTATCTAAAGCATTCAATTTTCAGCCATGTAGGATGTATAACGATTTGAAAACTGTTTTCTTGACAAATTGTAAAATGATGCCGATAATCCGATTGCTTGATAATAAGTCTTAACCGTTTGAGGGGCAGGGTTTTTTGATAATGGCTTAGGAATCGGCACATATTCATAATTTAATGAACCGTCTTCATTCCGAGTCCATTTGACTATACTTTTTACTTTACCTTCTGCAACATTTATTACAAAATGCTTATTAGGCATACCAATACATCAATTTTATACTATCTAAGCCCACACTTCGGAGATGGCATGATAAGTTTCGTCAAGCGTTTCGGGTGTCAAACTTTCAAGAGCAGTAATCGTTTCAGCAATTTGATTCATTTTGAGTTTTTCAACCTTTTCATATAATCCCCATTCGGTAGCCTTAACATTCAACGCTTTATTTTTGGAGTTTTTCAAATACCGTTCCCAACCTAACAAATCCAAACGCCACTTTTTACCTGCCCTCCTTTCATTTGTTTGAGCATGACAAAACATTGGTCTATTTCTTAGAATGCCGACTACTTCACGGCTTGTATATCTGCGAGGATATTTATTTACTATATGCTCGGAAATTTGGGTTGAGAATCCATAACCCGAATTATCTAATAAATAATCAACAATGATGAAAACTAATGTTTCAGTCATTCCTAATTGATTGTTTTCGGACAAAATAGAATCCCCTCATTCTTCTTCATCAACAAATGCAGGGTCGGGACTTCCTTCTTGAATTGCTTTGGCTCTTTCACGGTATTCCCTTTCTTGTTCCGTTTCATCGGGAAGGTCAAGTGCTTCACGGACTAACGCATCCAATTCTTGCTTGAACATTTCTTTGGCTTCATCCGTAGTATAACCTTCTTTCTTCAATTCTTTGACTCTTGCAGGGCGTTTCTTTTCCATTTCAATAGCAAGCAAAATTGAATTGTTTTCGGAGGACATTTCCACCTTTTCAAACGGTTTTGAGAAAATTTCTTCTAATTCAACCCTCAAGGCTTCTTGTGAAACACCACTACGGGGAGAAAACTCTTCAAGGTCTTCATCAAGAACCGCACCCGTAGCACCTGCCTTTGAAATAAAATCTTCTGCATCACTACGGCTAACATACATTCCTAAACGATTCCAATATCGGACTTCTTCGCTCATGTTCTCTTGTAGTGTTTCTATGTATCTAAACCTTCATTTTGAATTAACTGAACCGTCTTATTTTCAAATAAAGCATCAATAACTAATTTCATATCGCTACATGGCTCTCCATTCACATACCAAGTAGCATTCTTTTGCTTCGCTTCAAAATCAAGAATTAAAGCAAACTTTTCTTTTTCTAATTCACTTAACAAAGAAACCATTCTCCACAGGTTTTACCGTCTTTTACCGAAAATAAACGACCCCAAGTAGTATTCATTTTACGCCTTCGCAAATCTGTTCGCAATCTGCCCTCACATTCCAAACCCATTTCATAAAACTCGGTTCTATGACGAATTACTTCTTCATCCGAAAAATCCGTAGGAATAATTTCTTCATTGGAGTTTGAAACGATTAAATGTAATCCTTCTCCGCTACTGCTTGTCCTACAAAATAAGTATTTATCGGGAAATCTGTTTTTCAATTCTTGAATCCCTTGTTTTGCTTTCGGGTCTTGAATTGAAATATCATCCCAATCAAAAGTCAATCGCATGACTATTCTTCCTCTAAACCATTATTTAATTGTTCCGTAGCAACATTTTTATTTATTCTTGTCATAAGTGTATTCCAACGCCAAAGAACCCAATTAACAAAGTATAATGAAAGCCCTCCTTGAACGAATAAAAGGATAGTAATAATTGATAACCAAACCGTAATCGCATCCATAAAACTTCACCTACTTCATTCCCGAACCTTCTTTCCAAACAAGCGTAGCAAACTTTTGTAGTGGTTTAATACCAATCGGCTCAAAAGGACAAACCGTTAATCCTACTAAACGCAATTTATTTTCTTTTACAAGTTTTCTGTATTTTTCAATATATGGTTGCTGAATAGTAAAGTTTCTATGTGTTAATGCACTTGCAGGGTTTTCACCAACAGTAGTCCACACTTCTTCTCCGAAATCGGGGATAATGTTATTTACAATGACTTGACGGACAGGGATTTCAATAGTATGCAAAAACCTAAGCGTTCTTGAACATTCTTGAAAACCTGCTTCCGTAGGAATGCTCACTAAGTTAATACTAACGCCACTTGACTTCAAAATTGACTTAAACTCATCTATTCTTTCGCAAATTGCCTCTAATTCTTTTACAATTTCTTCTGTTTGCGACTTTTTCCTAAAAATGAACCCTTTGATGTTTTCAATTTTCGTTTTCATTCTAAGAATCCTCAAAATAAAACTGCGAATCGCATCGGGGGCAGTCAGCATTTTCAAAGTGTGTCCCGTAGGTGCAGTATCAAAAACAATAACTTCATAATCTTCGGATTTCATATACCTATGAATCAATTCCATTCCAAAGTATTCATCCATACCCGGAAATCCCGCCATATCCATAAACATTTCGGGGTCAAATCCCGGAACATTTCCCATCATAGACTTGACTTCATCGTTAATCATACCCATGAATTGCTTTGCTTGTGCTTCTGCATTGATATTCATAGCATCTAAATTATCGGTAATCGGAGTAGGTGAAAAACCTACTTTGGCTTGTAGCACATCATCCGTTGAATGTGCGGGGTCGGAAGATACTAATAAGGTTTTCTTTCCAAGACCCGCATGATGGAGAGCAGTAGCGGCTGAAACTGTTGATTTTCCAACACCGCCCTTACCTGTAAATAAGTAAAGCATGATTATACATTGTGGGTGTCCTTATCTAATTGTTTTGATTTCCATTTCTTGTAAAAGACATAGACTAACGAAAGAAACAAAATATCCAAAATAAACGCCCACTTTCCGAGATAAACAAAGTCAGCAGAAATGATTTCCATAACTTCTAACGGTGAAACAATGCCTACTCGCATAACGATTGTTAGATACCAAGTCCAAGACATCAAAAACAATATGCAAAACGAAACTATTGATAGGGAGATTAACTCTTTCAATACCTTCATATCCAATCATCCGACCACTTGTTATCAAAACCTTCCGATTGTAAAAGGTTTCCTTTAACAATAACTTGAATTGGCTCAATCGTTTCCGTCAAATCTACTAATAACGAACAATCTGTATGCAAAACAATATCAAAATTAGCCCCTTCATCTATTTCCATAACAGTTAAGGTGAATCCATCCGAACCCATCATGCCGTTATAGACTATTTCATTTCCAAACTTTACTTTAATTTTACAAGCATGAGATAACGGACTGTTTGATGAATCCACTTCAATTGAATCAATTTTGAAGTTTGAAGTAATCGGGATTTTTAACGGGGTGCAAACCCCTTTGATACACATTTCCAAATCAAACGGAATCTCAATAGGTATCATTTATTACTACTTATGCCCTCTTATTATCTAAAGGTGATGCGTTTTTGCATCATAAGTGTTAAAAATACACCGAATTACGGAAAACTTAACGAAGAAGGACAAATGCACCAATACCTGCAATTCCTAACAATGCAATAGTGCCGAATCCCATTCCGCCATCATCAGTAGTATCATCACCGCCTCCGTTTCCACTTCCGTTTCCGCTACCGCCTCCATTTCCGCTTCCGCTACCACTACCGCTACCGCTTCCGCCTCCGCCTGTGCTTCCGCCATCTAACTTGTAAACGCCTAATAATTCAACGGTTACGGTATCGTTAATGATATTGCTTGCGTCAGCAATCGGGTTTCCTTGAACCTTAATGTAAAAGTTTGTTGTTCCTCCCCAATCGGAATCAATGTCAATAGATAACTTGTCGCCACCTGTCATTAAAACAGTAGTGGATAAATCAGTTTTTGACAATACACCGTCTTTTGCAGTCGTTAAATTAGTCCATTCATCTTCTTTGAAATCCTTTCCATGATTAGCATTTGCTAATGAGATGCTTAATTTAACCGCATAACCATTTCTAACATCAATTTCAACCGCACCCGAATTCTTAGAAGAATTGTCATAGTCTTTGAGAATTAACTTATCCAATCCATCAAAATACCAACGGGCATCGGAATTATCACTTGTCGTTCCGCCTGTGCCTCTAATTGTAAATTGTGTAAATGGTCCTTCCGAACACGCTTCATCTGCGCCAATATCGGGGCAGTAATTATCCATAATTCCATAAAGTGAATAATTATCACCGTTTTCGTCTTTAGCAATTGAATACCCTGTTAGCAATTCGTCTTCTGTTTTTGCATTGAAAACTTTGTTTTCGGACTTCAATGTAAAATTGTGTGAAGGCATATTCAAAACAGGCAAAATTGGTGTTGAATTAAATGAATCAATACCGAACATATAACTCTTTTCCCGTTCTTGTTATCTAAAGTATTTCATCAATCTTCAAATACTTCATCATAATAAGAGTCCTGTTCGGGGCTATATCCGCCCTTCTTTTTCTTTTCTATGCGGGCTTCTTCGGGCGTAGGTGGTCTTGTTTCGGGTGTGAATGTTTCCACGAAGTCTTTTACTTCCGTATCCATGAAATCGGGGTTAATCTGTTCCTCAACGCCTTCAAGGTATGCCGAAACCTGTTTCTTTCTTCTGCGTAGTCTGCCTTGACGCTCAATTTCTTTCAATGTTTGCTTATATTCGTCTTGTTGGTCACGCATCCACATTTCAATTTCTTCTGCCGTAATGTTCAAATCTCCTGTTTGGATAATTTGACGCTTGAACCATTCAACGGCTTCAATTGATACTTTCATTCCTCTTTCTTTCAATTTATTGGCAATAAGGGCATCGGGTCCGTCAAATAATACATAATCCACCCAAACTCTCGCAGTCCTACCCGATGTTCCCGTAACTCTAAAAATTTGGGTTGTAGCATTCAAATAAACATCATAAGTTACTGAACCCGAACCATCGGGGTAATTATAAGTATAAGAAGAGGATGCGCCCAAACTTGCGGGCTTTATGCCTCCTATTAAGCCATCATCAAGTGAACCAAACCAAACCCAACCATCTAAAGAATTACTCATAGAAATTGGGAAATAAAAACCTGCATCTGTTCCGCTATCCAAAGTCCCAAAACTATTTGTTTGGTCTAAAAATCCGACATTGTTTGAGGCGGTTGAAAAATCACTTGAAACTGAAAGAACCGAAACATCATTGGTGTCCGAACCAATAAATAACCATTGGTCACGGTCATTATCCCACCCACAATTAACAATTTTTCTTGTAGTGCTTGTAGGATTAGATAGTGTGTTCGCATTCAAATTGCCTCCTTCTTGCCTAACCACAATTGATTGCCTCAATGGTTGCCCTGTTTCCTCAATAAGTCTTGGTGAACCCGAATCAAACATAATTGCACTTGGTCCGACACCATCTAAAATTCCCAAAAATCCATAGCCCGAACCCGTTAAATCACCTGCTTCAGCAGTAGGAATAACGGATGGGTCGGATAAATCAAACGCACCATATCTTTGATAATTAGAAAAAAATCCGATATATTCTTGAGCATCACTATCAAATACAGAACGAAATACACCGGGTATGTTAGGTGTAAATTCTCCTGTTTCTAAACTCAATTGACCTTGTTTCGCAATATCCTCTTCGGAAATGCTAAAGGTTCTTTGTTGAATCGCTTTTGCATAAAACTTTGTAGGTAAGTTTATACCTGTTGCAGTAGCAAATGCACCATTATGAACGGCTAAAGGAAGGACTTCAAAACGAGGTTGAACGAAAGAACCATCTGTTGTGTAAATTGCACCATAAGTAGTCCCGCTAAAATCAATGTTGTTAATCGCAATTAAAGTCTGCGGAAAGAAATCGGGGAAAAATGGTGGTGCAGTCGTCAATGCTTCATACGGTTGAGAACAAAAAACTGCTTGAGCATTTTCTAAATTATATGCGGGTGCATCTCCGTCAAATTGCCAACGAAGCGTAGGTTCAGCAGACAAAGAAGTAGCAATAGCGGGATTCATGTTCATATACGGTCCTGCATCATAAACACCACCTACAAATTCGGGATATGGATATGCACAAGCCAAAGCCATAGGCACTTTTTTATCAGCCGTTCCATTATTATTTGAATCAAGTGAGGCTTCACCTACAATCAAAAATGGACTACCAACTATTGTATTGAGAGAATCGGGCAATTCGGAAACACAAGTTATATCCAAAAAACTACGGGGAAAAACATTTGCATCTGTCGCTAAACTTGAAGAAGGCGGGGTATGTGGGGCAAGCATCCATGTTTGAGCATCCCAAATTGCACCTAAACCCGTTCCTACACCTTCAACAACGGCAAGAAAATCTTCTAAATTATATGTTCTATTAAACCTGCCATTAACATTAGTTTTGTCAATATGGTTAGCATCATTAGCCCTCCATGTTAATTGCATAAAATTGTATGGTGTATCTATTCCTGTGGCTTTGTAAAGTGCGTCACCCCTATACATTACGGCTTCTTCATCGTTGCTATCATATTGTAATAAAATACCCATATACAAATTTCCTACATAATCCATTCCTGTTGGTGCATTTTCAACGGATGCGTTAATTCTTTGTTTGCCACAAGTAATAATTCTAATGTTGGGGTCGGATGCAGTAACAGTTACATCCGCTAAATCCTTAAAAACATCAAGACCGTATAATCCTACCGATGAATCATTAGCAATAGCCGTAGCATCACCAATAGCACCGGGATTGACTTCATACATCATCCTCATGGGTAAAAAACCAAAACCTTGAGGGTCGGGAACGGGTGGTGGATTTGGTATTGCGGGTGTAGAAGGTGGTGTAAAAAGGGGCGGAAACCTTTCTAAAGAATATCCTCTTGTAGTTAAAATAAATCCATCCCAAGCATAACCATCATTACCTGCACCAAACAGGTCTACACAATATGCCTTATAACTCCCTACATAAACATAAAATCCATTGATATACATTCCTTTACGGATAATGTATTCACCTGTGGGAAAAATTTGCGGTAAAGCACTTCCGACCTCCCAAAAACGAAATCTGTCAAAAATCCCTGCATCATCGGGAGAAGAAACTAAGAAGGCTGAAAAATTCTCCAAACTGCTTAGACTTTGCACATTAAGATTATAACTAACTGCCATAATGATACCTCATGTAAAGTTTGTATTCCAAGTGTATAACGGTGTAGGCGGGAATAATTCTACGGGGTCAATAAAAGCATTGGCTACAAAGTAATCTACATCCCATTCTGTATTCGGAGGAATCTCAATGTTAAACTCGGATTTGAAAGTCGGACCATACTCAATTGAAACAGGATATGGGGCGGCAGTCCCCGAAAGTCCGAGAGCAGGGCGACCATCGGGGTCTACAAAATAACTCGTTGTTCCAATGCTAAAATTAACATAACCTGCGGGAACCCATTCGTTGCCCGTTCCATAAATTCCGGGTGTGCTACCGAAATACTTAATAACAATAAATTCTGTATCTTTGGTTCTTAACCTTGCAGAAATTGTTGCATTTCCAATGCCCGAATAGAAAATACTTTGAGGCGATTCGCTCAATAATTCCAACCGTTTAGGCGGTAATTGTCCCAAATCCTCAACAGTCCATTCAAAGCCTTGCCTACGGACTGACATGAATATGGATTGTGGGGCTTGTTATCTAAGCCTATTCAAACACATAAAGCATGAGAACAATGGGTTCAAGACCTTTTGAATAGAAGCGAATACGGAAACAATAAGACTTCCCAAAGGAAATCAAATATCGCTACCAATTTAGACTTCAAACTCATCCAAAATGCCGTCATTGTCATCGTCTGCGTCTTCATGGTCGGGAACGGAATCATTATCATGGTCAAATTGACCTGTCAATGGGTTTCCATCGTTGTTCTCAAACCAATCGGAAAGACCATCGTTATCATCATCGGTGTCGGTTGAATCCCAAATACCGTCATTGTCGTGGTCGTAGCGATAAGAACCAAATGAACCATCTGCCTCATCAACATCCAAAATGTTGTCGTTATCATCGTCTGCATCCAAAGCATCATCCATACCGTCATTGTCATGGTCACGCATAGCACTTGAACCGTTGTCATAAACATCGTTTCTGTTGTCTATACCATCATTGTCAATGTCTAAATCCACAGTATCGGAAATACCGTCATTATCATGGTCGTAAATGTTGGTGTTCGGGTCGCCATCATTGACTTCTTCTTTATCATCAATTCCATCGCCATCGTCATCGTCATCTTCAACATCGTTAATGCCGTCATTATCATGGTCCATTGGTGAATCATCTAATGTGTCGGGAATACCGTCATTGTCATCATCGTTGTCTAATACATCGGGAATGCCATCACCGTCATTGTCATTCTCGGATTGACCGTCTAACTGTTGGTCTTGTTGAGCATCAGTTTGTTGCCCTTGTTGTCCTTGCTGACCGTTTTGGGTTTGCCCTTGTTGTTGCGAGTTTTGTCCGTTTTGATTTTGCCCGCTTTGGTCTTGAGATTGTTGGTCGCCTTGTTGTCCTCCCTGTTGCCCGCCTTGTTGTTGCTGACCTTGCCCGTTATCCTGTTGTTGTCCTTGCTGACCATCTGTTTGTCCTGTCTGTTGAGAGTCCATTCCTTGTTGCCCGCTTTGTTGTCCTTGTTGCCCCTGTTGTCCTTGCTGACCTTGCTGACCTTGATTCTGTCCTTGACCTTGACCTTGACCTTGACCTTGAGAT
>Ga0213859_10001118_pt1 | contig 12083 bp, 13 predicted proteins | sample PICome_2_FD_160133 | JGI IMG/M metagenome (GOLD analysis project Ga0213859, IMG submission 160133) | Coastal seawater microbial communities near Pivers Island, North Carolina, United States - PICO304 | ecosystem: Environmental > Aquatic > Marine > Coastal | place: USA: North Carolina... | reverse complement strand
ATTACCCCACCCCCACCCCTTGGGTCCTTTTTGCCCTATCGGTCGTGGGTCATCCGAAGGCTCGATATTTAGCTAGGCACAGCCCTGAGACTTTATTGAGAACAGCGAGACAAACAGTATTACAGCGACAGGGACCCCAACCCGCTCTACTTTTAATGCGCTTAAATCAACTTAAAGTCAATTAAAGCTGAATGTTGATAACCAAGGCCGAAGCTGCTCGAATAGTGGGCGTTAGCGGCCAAGCTGTTGCACAAGCGATCAAGCATGGCCGGATCAGTGTTGTCGAGCAAGACGGGCGGCAGTGGATTGAGCGTGACGGATTGGAGCAGACGTGGGCTGAGAACAGCAGGAAGCGGATGCCAAACATCAGGCAACATCGTCCGGGGCCAACTGTTGAGAGGCGCACTGAAGAGCTGCCTGATTACAACGAAAGCCGCGCACGGACTGAGTGGTTGAAGGCTGAGTTGATGGAGCTTGAGCGTGCGGAAAAAGAAGGCGAGCTGGTGCGTGCTGATGAGGTGTCAAAGGCTTGGGGTGACTTAGTTGCGATAACGCGAACGAAAATAATGGCGGTTCCGTCGAAAGCTAAACAGCGCATACCGGAGATCCCGGCGGATGCGTTTGTGGCGCTTGAGGAGATTGTGCGCGAAGCCCTGGAGGACTTGGCTAATGGCTGACATTACTGAGCTGATGCGTGGAGCTCTAGAGGCGTTCCGTCCGCCGGAAAAGCTGACGTTGAGTGAATGGGCTGATCGTTATGCGTTCTTGTCTCCTGAATCAAGTGCTGAGCCAGGCAAGTGGCACACGTTGCCGTATCAGAAGGGAATGATGGATGCGGTGACTGATCCGGCTGTGGAGCAGATCACGGTGATGAAGTCAGCACGTGTGGGTTACACCAAGATGATTAACAACGCAATTGGGTATCACATCCATCAGGATGCTTGTCCGATCATGGTTGTGCAGCCGACTGTTGAGGACGCGCAAGGCTACTCAAAGGAAGAGATTGCCCCGATGTTGAGGGACACGCCTTGTCTGGTTGGCTTGGTGAGTGAGTCGAAAGCAAAGGACGGAAACAACACAATTTTGCAGAAGAATTTTCCCGGCGGCACGTTGTCGCTGGTAGGGGCCAACTCACCGCGTGGCTTCAGGCGTGTGAGCAGAAGGATTGTGCTGTTTGATGAGGTTGACGGTTATCCGGCGTCAGCAGGGTCTGAGGGTGATCAGATCAAGCTGGGCATCAAGCGAACTGCGTATTACTGGAACCGCAAGATCATTGCCGGCAGCACGCCAACGGTGAAAGATTTCAGCCGCATCGAGCGGATGTTTGGCGAGTCAGACCAGCGGCGGTATTACGTGCCGTGTCCTGACTGTGCGCACATGCAGTACCTGAAGTGGGCGAATATTAAGTGGATTGACAACAACCCTGAGACGGCAGCGTATGCGTGCGAGAGCTGCGGCACGTTGATTCCTCACAGTAAGAAGCGGTGGATGGTTGAGCGCGGCGAGTGGCGAGCTACTGCGCCGGGCAACGGCAAGCACGCAGGGTTTCATATTTGGGCGGCATACAGCTACAGCCCAAACGCGCGCTGGGCTGATCTTGTCGCTGAGTTTTTAGAGGCCAAGTCAAACCCTGAGGCGTTGCGAGTTTGGATCAACACCACGCTGGGCGAGACGTTCTCTGATGACTATGCGAGCGCGATGAGCGCAGACGTGTTGCTTGAGCGTTGTGAGGACTATGACGAGGGCACGTTGCCGGCTGGTGTGTTGTCAGTGACGATCGGCGTTGACGTTCAGGGTGGCGGCGGAACGCTGAATGAACGTTTGGCAGTGAGCGTGTGGGGCTGGGGTCGCAATGAGGAAGCCTGGCTGATTCAGTACCAAGAGATTGCTGGTGATCCGACGCAGGCTGCGGTGTGGAAGCAGCTTGATCAGTTTGTGATGCGCAAGTGGCCGCATGAGCTGGGCGGCAGCCTGAAAGCTGATTTCACTGCTGTTGACTCCGGCGGTATGGCAACCAGTGAGGTGTATCAGTACGCGCGCGAACGCAAGGCCCAGGGCGTCATTGCCATCAAGGGTTTGAGTCAGCGGAACAAACCAGCGATTGGCAAGCCGTCGCGCGTTGACATCAACTCACGCGGCAAGGCGATTAAAAAGGGCGCGGTGTTGTATGGCATTGGCACCGACACTTGCAAGAACACGTTGATGGGCCGGCTACGTCACGCTGAGCCAGGCGAGGGTTATTTGCACTTTCACGCCACGACGGGACAGGAATACTTCGAGATGTTGACCGCTGAAAAGCAGGCGATCAAGTTTCGCAATGGCTTTCCCGAACGAGTATGGGTGTTAAAGCCTGGCAAGCGCAATGAAAGCTTGGACACCCTTTGTTATTCCTATGCAGTGTTTCAGCTGATGTATCGCAAGTTTGATCGCCGGACTATCTGGGATCAACTGGAAAAGCGCCTTGAGCAGCCGCTAAGATCAAAGGAAGCAAAGGCAAAGTCAGCCGAGCCATCGTTCGTTAACAACTGGTGAGACCGTGACTCAGTTACCGGACAAAATCAGGGCAGGCGACACGATTAAATGGCGAGTTGACGCGAGCAGAGACAATCTTGGAAATTCAATCACTAGCAGTGATTACACGCTGAAGTATTACTTTCGGACAAACACTAACCACGAGGCGCATACAGCAACGGGCACAGCGTTTGGCACAGGTTGGGAGTTCACCATTAGCTCAACAGACTCTGATGGGTTTGACGCTGGCAACTGGTTTTTTCAAGCTATTGCGACCAAGGACAGCGAGGCTGTAACGCTTGCATCTGGCCAGATTGAGGTTTTGGCTGGCCTTGATTACACAGGCAGCGCCGATGCTTTTGATGGGCGCACGCAGGCTGAGAAGGACTTAGCAGCTGTTCAAAAAGCAATCAGAGATATTGCTAACGGCAACGCTGTTAAGAGCTACAGCGTGGCTGGGCGTAATTTAACCCGCTACGAAATGTCGGATCTTATTGCTTTGGAATCTAAGCTCAAGTTTGAGGTGCAGCGTGAACGCCGTGCTGCGCTGATTGCCAATGGCAAGGGCGATCCTTTTAATCTCTTTGTTCGTTTCTGATGAGCCTCGCAACTCGACTCTTTCGGGCTCTTGGTTATGAGCCACGCCGTCCAAGGCGGCGTCAGTACGAAGGCGCGACGATGAGCCGTCTCACGTCTAGCTGGGTGACTGGCGGGACGAGTGCTGATGCTGAGGTTCACGGCAGTCTTGCCAGGCTGCGCAACCGCGCACGTCAGCTGGTGCGGGACTCTGACTACGCACGACAAGCGAAGCGCGCCGTGATGAACAACGTCATCGGCACAGGCATCAAGCTGCAGGCCCAGGTGCTGATGCAGCGTGGCGGGCGGCTTGATGAAGATCTGAACAACAAGATTGAGAAGGCGTGGAAATACTGGGGATATAAGAGTTATTGCGACGTTGCTGGTCGCCTGTGCTTTGCCGATATCGAGCGCATGATTGTTGGCGCGATGTGTGAATCTGGCGAGGTGTTCGTCAGGGTGATCCGTCGTCCGTTTGGCGGCAGCCAGATTCCGTTTGCGTTGCAGCTCTTTGAAAGTGATCAGCTGGACGAGACCTACACAGGCAAGGCCAGCGTTAATGGCAATGAATGGCGCATGGGTGTTGAGGTCGATAAGTTTGGCCGCGCTGTGCGCTATGCGTTTTTGCAGAAGCACCCTGGCGATGCACCGTTTAGCGGCACTGCAGCAAAACGGCACCTGATGTTGTCTGCTGATGAGGTGTTGCACCTGTATATCCAAGAGCGCCCAGGCCAAACCCGTGGCGTCACTTGGTTTGCATCAGCAATCAAGCGCTTGCATCACCTTGCTGGCTACGAGGAGGCAGAGGTCATCCGCGCTCGCGCATCAAGCAGCCTGATGGGCTTTATCACCACAACTGAGGGTGAGCTGGGCACTGCTGAGGAGGTCTATGACGGCGACCGCGTTGATTCGTTTGCCCCTGGTGTCTTCAAGTATTTGCAGCCCGGTGAATCTGTAACTGTGCCCCAGCTGGATGCACCTGACGGGCAGTTTGAGCCGTTCACGCGCGGGATGCTGCGTGCTGTTGCTGCTGGCCTTGGTTGTTCCTACACCCAGGTCAGTTCTGATTTCAGCCAATCAAACTACAGCAGTTCACGGCTTGAGCTGTTGGAGACGCGCGACAACTGGCGCGCCATTCAACGTTTTCTGATTGAAAACTTTCATCAGCCAGTTTTCAACATGTGGCTTGAGATGGCGGTGATGGGCGGTGCTCTTGATTTGCCTGCTTATGAGGCGAACCCTGACCGCTTCCGCATGGTCAAATGGTGTCCACGGGCATATGGCTACGTTGACCCGCAAAAGGAAGTGGCGGCGTATAAGGACGCAGTGCGCTGCGGATTTAAGACGCTGTCAGATGTTGTGGCGGAACAAGGTGGCGATCTTGATGATCTGCTGAAGCAACGTCAAGCTGAGCTAGCGATGCTCGATGAGATGAACATCGTTCTTGATACTGATCCCAGCGAGGTCAACGGTGGTGGTGGCGCTCAGGCTGGCCTTGGCATTGGTGCAGCTCCTGCGTTCTCTGATACTGAGCGACCTGGTGAGGAACAAGAGGAGCAACCACAACAGCCGCAACCTGAACCTGAGGTGACAGAAAATGGCGAAGATTGAAGGCGTTGAGATTGACCTGATGCCCACGGAGGGCATAAAGGAAGAGAGGTGGAGTGGAGTTAAAGCAGATAGAATTAAAGAAATTCGTGATAGAAGCATGGACACGAATAGGGCTGAACCTGACGGCCTAAAAGTTGGCGATTTTGTTAGCTGGAGTGCAAGCGGCGGAACTGCTCGCGGCAAGATCGATCGCATTGAACGTGACGGCTCTATCAGCGTGCCTGACTCAGAGTTCACAATCAACGGTGACGCTGATGATCCGGCGGCACTAATTACCGTTTACCGCGAGGAAGATGGTGAGCACGAGCCAACTGACACCAAGGTGGGTCATCGCTTTTCGACGTTGACCAAGATTCCGGCCCTGCGTTGGCTTGAGGGCAAGAACTACAAGCGCAGCGAAACTACAACCTTTGATGAGGTTGAGGAGCGCACTTATCAGTTTCCGTTCTCCTCTGAGTTTCCGGTTGAGCGTTACTTTGGCAGCGAAGTTCTGAGCCACGACAAAGGCGCAGCAAATCTTGACCGGCTGAATGACAGCGCACCGCTGTTGTTCAACCATGACCCTGATCGTGTGATCGGTGTTGTGGAGCGTGCCTACATCGACGAAAAAAAGCGTCGGGGTTACACGCAAGTGCGGTTTAGCCGCAATGAATTCGCTCAGGAAGTCCTAAGCGATGTGAAAGATGGCATTCTCCGAAATGTCTCTTTCGGCTACTCCATTGACAAAATGGAAGAGCGAGAACGTGGCGACTTTGTTGCCACATCTTGGAGTCCATATGAGGTCTCGGTTGTTTCGATCCCCGCTGATCCGGGGGTCGGGATTGGCCGTTCCTTAGTGGACTCCGAACCTGCAAAAGCTGCTCCGGCAGCACCTACCCAAACTGTTCCTGAAATGGAAAACACTGCACCTGATCTGCAGCAGGTGCGGGCCGAAGCCGCTGAGGCTGAGCGTTCCCGCATCGCTAGCATTTCCGCTCTGTGCTCTAAGCACAATCTCGAAGACATGGGCCGGCAACTCATTGAGGGTGGCCGTTCCATTGATGAGGCCCGCGCTGCGGTACTCGAAAAGTTGGGCGCTAAGCCTGTTGAAACCATCAAGCCTGTTGAGCTTGAGCAGCGTGACCACAGCAACTACCAGATTGCTGATGGCATCCGTGCCATGGTTACTGGTGACTGGTCATCACGCGGCGCCGGCTTGGTCCGCGAACTGAGCCAAGAAGTCATGCGGAATTCTGGCCTAACCGCCAGCTCTGAGCGTTCTTTCTACGTTCCGTTCAGCGCACTGACCCGCGCCACTTATGTGACGAGTGCTGCAGCCAATGGCGGCAACATCGTGGCCACTGACCTGCTCGATCAGGACTTCATTGAGGCTCTGCGTAACGCATCCCCGGTGATGGGTCTTGGCGTTCGCACCATGACCGGCTTGGTCGGTGATGTTGCAATTCCTCGCCGCTCTGGTGTTGCTTCCACCTACTACCTGAGCACTGAGACCACTGCAATCACGCAGTCGGAATCGACTTTCGATCAGGTGACGATGTCACCCAAGAACCTGGCAAGCCTGTCCAAGTACAGCCGCCAAACCCTTCTGCAGGGCACTCCTGGTATTGAGGGTCTGGTCCGCACTGACCTTACTGACGGTATCCTGACTGCTCTGGATGCTGCCGTGCTGAACGGCTCTGGTTCCTCTGGTCAGCCCACCGGCATCCGCAACACCACTGGCATTGGCTCTGTGGCGATCGGCACCAACGGTGGAGCCATCGGGCTTGACAACATCGTTGATCTTGAGACTGAGGTCACGCAAGACAACGCTGTGGTTGGCAACGCCATGGCGTATGTGGTGAATGCAAAAACCATGGGCGCCTTGAAGAAAATCAAGTCATCTGGTGGTGAGTATCTCTACAACAGCGATTTGCAAGCTGTTGGTCGTGGCCCCACGCCTCTGACCCTCAACGGCTATCCGGTCGCTGTGACGAATGCTCTGCCTTCTAACATCACCAAGGGCACCGGAACCAATCTTTCGGCAATGGTTGCCGGTGATTTCAGCCAGGCCATGGTTGGCTTCTACGGCAACGGTCTTGAGATCGTGGTTGGCGAAGACAGCGATGACTTCGCTAAAGCTCTCACTTCCGTTCGCGGAATTGTGACCTTTGACGTTGCTGTGCGTCACGCCCAATCGTTCGCGTCTCTCGAAGACATCGACGCCTGATTCTGAGGAGGGGGCCGGCAACGGCCCCTTTTTTTCTTATGAAAATCACCTGCACTAGAGCAGTCATGGCATCTGGCAAAGCCCTTGAGGCTGGGCAAAGCTATGACGTGTCTGACAAAGACGGCGCTCTGCTGATTGGCATGGGCAAAGCTGTCGAGGCAAAGGTTGAAGATCCCAAGCCAAAACGCACACGCAAGCCGAAGACTGATGGCGTTAGCTGACTTCCTTAGTAACGACCTTGACATCTTTTTCGACAATCCTTTTGGAGTGTCGGCAACGTCGGGTGTGACGACTGCGAAAGTCTTGTTTGATCAGCCCAGTCAAGTCTTGGCTGGTGACATGGTGCTCAGCACCGACTATCAAATTACCGCCAAGACTTCTGACTTTGGAACACTGCTGGCAGGAGCCAGCATCACTGTTGACTCAGTGGCTTACACCGTCAGAGAGACCCGCCTGATTGGTGATGGTCTGCTTTGTGAAATCTCGTTGCAGAAGACATGACGACGCTGCGGGAAAACATTCTTGATGACATCGTCAGCAGCCTTGCTGGCACAACCAACGTCGGAACGCGCATTTACAGAAGCCGTGTAGTGCCGTTGCAGCGTGGTGAAAGCCCTGCATTGGTTGTTGAGGCGATCAGTGACACACCTGAGCAGAACACAAGCCTGCCGACGCTGGACTGGACGCTCACAGTGCGCGTGTCCGTGATTGTGCGTGGCGACAAGCCTGATGAAGTTGCAGACCCGATTGTTGAGAGTCTGCACAGCAAGATTATGGCTGATCTGACGCTTGGCGGTTATGCAATCGACGTGCAGCCAAGCACAACGACTTTTGAGATGGTTGATGCTGATCAACCAGCTGGTGTGATTGGTGTTGAATATCTAGTGCGTTACCGCACTCGGCTCGCTGACCTGACTCAAGGCCCGTGACTATCATGGGTTTTGATAGTCAACTTCCTTTCTCTAACTGAGGTTTTGACCAATGGCACTTAGAACAAGTCAACGCCTTTTGTTGGCGAAAGAGGAGTCAACTTACGGCACTGATCCAACGCCAACAGGCAGTGCAGATGCGATCCTTGTTCGCAATCTTGACATCAGCCCTTTTCAGTCTGACGCTGTTGAGCGTGAGCTGATCCGCGGCTATATGGGTAACTATGAAGTGCTTCACGCTAATCAGCGCGTTGAGGTGACTTTTGAAGTTGAGATGGTCGGTTCTGGCACAGCCGGCACTGCCCCTGCATTTGGTCCGCTGCTCAAGGCTTGCGGCAACAGTGAAACAATCGTTGCCAGCACCTCTGTCACCTATGCCCCGGTAAGCAGCAGCTTTGACTCTGTCACTATCTACTTTTTCCAAGATGGCGTCCGCCAGAAAGTGACTGGCGCTCGCGGTTCGTTCTCGATTAACGCTGAGATTGGTCAAATTCCGACCATCAGCTTCACGATGGTTGGCATCTACAACGAGCCGACAGACGTTGCAAACGCAACGCCGACTTATCAGAACCAAGCCAAGCCGGTGCTGTTCAAGAACGGCAACACCACCAGCCAACAGCTGTTCAGCTATGCCGGTGCTGTGCAGTCGTTCAGCTTTAATCAGAACAACCAGAGCGTCTATCGCGAGCTGGTTGGTGGCAGCAAGGAAGTGCTGATCACTGATCGTCGTCCTGGTGGCAGCATTGTTCTTGAGGCCGTCACGATGGCAACCAAGAACTATTTCACCAGCATCACCGGCTCTGCTACTGGAAACAACACATTCCAGCACGGGCAAACTGCTGGCAACATCTTTACTTTCAGCGCACCTCAGACCGATTTGTCTGCTGTTAGTTACTCAGATTCTGACGGCGTTCAGATGCTGAATTTTGACTACACAGCAACACCGACAACATCGGGCAACGATGAGTACAGCCTGGCACTTACATAGTGCGCTAGTTTTAGGGTAAATAGTTCCTTCCATGGGATTCGTCCTTAAAAAGTCCAACACCTACAAGTGGCCTGTTTCTGTTGATGTCCCTGTTGATGGGGGCAAGCATGAACGGGTCACTTTTGATGTTGAGTTCAAAGACTTAACGCAAAGCCGTCTGCAGGAGATTGCTGAGCTGAGCGCAGAAGGGTCTCTGACTGATGTTGAGATTGCCCGCGAGGTGATGTCAGGCTGGGCTGGTGTTGAGGATGAGGATGGCAAAGAGCTGCCCTACAGCATCACCAAGCGTGATGAGCTGCTTGATGTGCCAATGATGGCCAGCGCGATTGCTGGCGCTTACTTGGAGAGCAAGCAGGGAGCTAAGCGAAAAAACTAGAGGAGGCCGTTGAGTATCTATTCAGCGGCCCTGATGACAAGTCAGAGCTGATGGCTGACGCTAAGGCGTTTGGCTTGGCACTGCCAGAGCCTGAAGCGCCTAAGGATTTTGAAGTGTGGCCTGATAACTGGCCTGCTGTTGAGATGTTCTTGCGTTGTCAGACGCAATGGCGCACAACGGCGTCAGGTGTTTGTGGGCTGGACTATTCAGCTGTGGAATGGCTGTTTAAACTGTATGTGGAAGTCGAGGATCAGCCGACCGTGCTTGAGAATTTGCAGGTCATGGAAGCTGCGGCGGTCAAGCTCATGAATAAGGAGCAAGGCTGATGCAAAAGTCAGTTTTCCAAATGCTTCTGGATGTCAAAACCAGAGGCGCAGAGAGCATCAAGCGCCTTGGCAATGATCTGCAGGGACTGCAGGGCAAGGCTAAGAATCTGGCCTCGTCTTTTAGTGGGCTAAGCAAACCACTGATTGCCTTAGCTGGTATTGGTGGTGGCGCTGCCTTGATTTCATCAATATTTGGTTCCAGAGCAGAGCTTGAGTCGCAGACCCGATCACTGCAGGTCTTAACTGGTAGCGCGGAAAAAACAAAGCAGATTCTTGCTGAGATTAAAGCGTTCGGTGCAGCGACGCCGTTTCAGGTCCGCGAGCTAATTGATGTTACAAAAAAGCTCAAAGCGTTTGGCATTGAGACTGATTCGCTTGTTGATACAACTAAGCGTCTTGGCGATATTGCTGGGGCGACTGGTGCCGAGCTTGACGGCATCGCAACAGCTTTTGGCCAAATTCGCGCAAAGGGCAAGTTTCAGCAAGAAGAAAACTTGCAGCTGCTTGAACGTGGCGTTGATCTAACAACTGAGCTGAAGAAGATGTATGGCCTCTCAGGTGATGAGTTGGCTAAGGCAATGACAAAAGGTCAAATCAGTTTTGACGCAGCAAACCAGGCACTTATCCGCTTAACGAGCCAAGGCGGGACATATTTTGGCGGCGCCATTGCTCAAGCCGACACCCTTAATGGCAAGCTTTCAACGCTTCAGGATGCGTTCATCACGTTGGGTCAAAACATCGGCAAAGTTCTTGAACCGATATTCAAGTCAATCATTGATTTTCTTACGGTTCTGACGAATCAAATAAACAACTTATTTAGAGAGGCAGAGATTGCAAATAAGGTCAGAGGAGAATTTGGCTTAGACACAATTGTGGGTCGGCAAAAGCTCAAAAGAATGAGCGTTGCAGAGCGCCGTCAGTTTTTCAAAGATATTGCAGCAAGAGAAGAGGAACTTAGGCAAACAGGCTTTGGCATGAACAGGCTGCGGCCAGATGCAAAAACGCCACCACTTCTCAAGCAGCTGATTGGGGGCACAGGAACAAAAGGCACCACAGGCACACCAACGAAAACGCCAGTGCAGGTCTCTGCTGAGGTGCTGCGCCTCACAAAAGAGATCAATACTGCAAGGCTTGCAGGGAACAGGCTTGCTGAAGTTGATTTGGGCTATGACCTTGCAATTCAGCAACTAAAAGAGAAAGGACTGACGGGCAACAACCTTGAGCTTGAGCAAAGCAACCTGCTCACTCAATACACCCTTGATCGCCTTGATGTCGTTCAGGCAATAAGCGAGGCTCAAAAGAAAACAAACGATGAACTGACAAAATCTGAACAGCTCTTTGAGAGCATAAAAACCACTGTTGCGGACGGTTTGAGCAATGCAATTATGGGTTTAGTCGAAGGCACTAAAAGCCTTGGCGAATCGTTGCGAGGCATCCTAAAGCAACTCGGCGGCATGTTGCTGCAGTTCGGCATGAGGAGCTTAGTTGGCGGACTGTTCCAAAACGCCAAAGGCAACGTCTTTGCTCAAAATAAAATTGTTCCTTTTGCCTATGGCGGCGTTGTAAATAAGCCAACGCTTTTCCCGATGGCGAATGGTACTGGCCTTATGGGCGAAGCAGGGCCAGAGGCAATCATGCCGCTGCGTCGTGGTCGAAACGGAAGGCTTGGCGTTGAGTCTTTTGGCACTGGCATCGGTAACGTGGTGGTAAACGTTGACGCTTCAGGCTCTAGTGCGCAAGGCGACCAACCCAATGCCAAGGCGCTTGGTCAGGCTATTGGTGCTGCTGTGCAAGCTGAACTGATTAAGCAAAAACGTCCTGGAGGGCTTCTGAGCTAATGGCTGCAACTACTTTCCCCAGCATCGACGCTGACTACGGCGCAAGCAAGAAAGCGCAGCCTAATGTGCGCGTTGCTCAGTTCGGATCAGGCTATAGCCAGCGCAGCACGTTCGGCATCAATCAAGATCCGAAGATTTGGGATTTGTCTTGGGTAAACAGAACTGCTACGGACGCAAATACCATTGAAGATTTTTTAGAGGCCAGGGGCGGTGCCGAGGCTTTTAATTGGTCGCCACCAGATGAGACAGCTAGTTACGTTTGGATTTGTAGGTCATGGACAAAAACGATGCCATATTCAAACCTATTCAACATCCAGGCAACGTTTGAGCAGGTGTTTGAGCCATGACCACTACGCCTAACAAGGTTGAAAGGGAACTCCATTCGCTTGAGCCATCAGCAATCATTGAGCTGTTCCAGCTGCACCTAACGGCTGCAGTGAATGGTGTTGATCAGGTTTATTATTTTCACGCTGGAACAAACCAAGTTTCAGAAGCGATCGTGTTTGATGGCGACACATATTCAGCAGTGCCGATTGAAGTTGATGGATTTGAGGTGACAACCAAGGGCACGTTGCCACGCCCCAGCATGAAGATTGCCAACGTTGATGGAGCAATCACAGCGCTGCTCAATGCTTACAACCCGTTGCGTGCAGAAGTTAGACGCATTCGCACTTGCAAAAAGTTTCTTGATGGCGAGGCTGCAGCTGACCCAACAGCAGTGT
>Ga0213859_10001115_pt1 | contig 12091 bp, 18 predicted proteins | sample PICome_2_FD_160133 | JGI IMG/M metagenome (GOLD analysis project Ga0213859, IMG submission 160133) | Coastal seawater microbial communities near Pivers Island, North Carolina, United States - PICO304 | ecosystem: Environmental > Aquatic > Marine > Coastal | place: USA: North Carolina... | reverse complement strand
AGGCGATTGGGCTGTCAGAAGAAGTACCTCGGTGATATCTGCATTCTATTCTTCCATGTGGCCCATTTAGGATTACCTCTGGCATTTATCACCTCCATTGAACTTAGTTTTAGTTAGCATAAAAAAATTAGCCTAAGAATTCATATAATTTTTGTAACTTTTTACTTATCGAATAATTATTAAAAATTGTTATGTCAATATTAATGAATTATATTAACAATGCTTACCCATTAGATTTTAAATTATTATTTATGATATTATGTTATATGTTTATATCGTTATTTATGGATAAAATAAATGAGTGTAAATAATTTTTTTAAAGAAATAGATTCTATTATAGCTCGAGATCCAGCTGCAGGAAGTAGGTGGGGAGTAATTTTTCTTTATCCGTCTTTTCATGCGATGATTTTTTATAAAATAGGTAATGCGTTTTGGAGATATAATTTAAAATTTCTAGCAAGACTAATAATGCATTTTGCTAGAATTATTACCGGTATAGAAATTCATCCTGCAGCAAAGATTGGATCTAATTTTTTTATGGATCATGGTCTTGGTATAGTTATTGGTGAAACAGCAGAAATTGGAGAAAACGTAACTATTTATCAAGGTGTTACTCTTGGTGGTGTCATGCCTTCCATTGAAAGTGATTCACAAAGAAATCAGAAAAGACATCCTACTATAGGGAATAATGTGATTATTGGATCAGGGGCACAAATTTTAGGTCCGATAACTATTGGTGATTATGCAAGAATAGGAGCTAATTCAGTAGTTTCTAAAGATGTGCCTTCAAATGTTACAGTGGCAGGTGTTCCTGCTAGAGAGTTTGCGCGCTCAGTTCAAAAACAAAATTTTAAAGCATATGGTATTTCTGTTTCCGATACAGATCCAAGAGAAAAAACATTAAATTTACTGCTAAAAAAAGTAGAGAGTTTAGAAAAAAAATTAAAAACTCTTGAAAAATCAAAAATAAATAACATAAAGAAAACTTAATTTATCTTTAAATCTAAAAATAAAGCTTTGAACGTGAATAAATCAACATACTTGGATTATAATGCTACCGTCCCTTTACTATCGGAAGTTAAAACATCCTTGCTAGAATGTATGAATTTAGGGCCTATAAACGCATCTTCAGTCCATTATTATGGAAGAAAAGGTAAAAGCATTATTCAAGATGCAAGATCAAACGTAGCAAATTTAATAAATGCAAAAAGTGAAAACATAATTTTTACAAGTTCTGCTACTGAAGCTATAAACTTACTCTTTGGTTCTTTCGAAAATATAATTGTCAGTTCAATTGAGCACTTGGCAGTCCTAAACGCTTCAAAGACAGATTTATTTATTCCTGTAGATTCTCAAGGGTTGGTTGACTTAAATTTTTTAGAAAAATTATTAAAACAAATTTCTAGTAAAAATAGAAAAACTTTAGTTTCTGTAATGTGGGTTAACAATGAAACAGGAGTCATTCAGCCAATTAAAGATGTAGTTGAACTAACAAGAAAGTATGGATGTTTAATTCATTGTGATGCTGCGCAAGCATTAGGAAAGGTAAAAATTGATTTTGAAGATTTAGGCGCAGATTTTCTTACAATTTCTGGCCACAAAATAGGTGCCCCAACTGGAATAGGAGCATTAGTCTATGATGATGGTTTCGATCTATTACCTCAAATGTTAGGTGGTGGTCAAGAAAGTGGGATGAGGGCTGGAACAGAAAATATACTTGGCATTAGAGGTTTTGGAGAAGCAGCAAGTATTATGTCTAAAATGTCTGATAAAAATGTCTCAAAAGTTAAGATTTTTAAAGATTATTTATCTAATAAAATTAGAAAGCTTAGGCCTGAAACTGTTCTCTTTGCTCAAGAAGTAAAGACGGTAGGTAATACTTTACTGATGGCTTTACCAAATATTCCAGGTGATTTGGCTTTGATGAAGTTAGACCTAGAAAACTTTTCGGTTAGTTCTGGATCTGCTTGTAGCTCTGGCAAAATAAGTAATAGCCACGTTGTAGCAGCAATGGGTTATAAATCACTTGCATCGAATTCAATAAGAATATCATTACCACCCAATGATTTGATATTAGGCACAGAAGGGTTGATTACAATAGAAGAATTAGATAGGTTGGCGGAATGCTGGTCAAAAATATAATATTTATAATTAAATTATACGGAGCTCGATGTGACTAAGTTAATATTTAAACAGCCGGATGGAAGTGAAAAATCAATAGAAGCAGAAAATGGCTTGTCTTTGATGGAAGTTGCTAGAGATAATGATTTAGGTATTGAAGGTACATGTGGTGGTTCAATTTCATGTTGTACATGTCATGTTATTGTTGATGATGAATGGTTTTCTATTGTAGGTAGCCCTAATCCAGATGAAGAAGATATGCTAGATTTAGCTTTGGGATTAAAACCAACTTCTAGGTTAGGGTGCCAAATAGAAATTACTGATAAATTAGATGGTCTAAGGGTTTCAATCCCAGAAGAATAACTTCCATGATCAATATAAACCAATTAATCGAAGATATGGACTTAGAAGGTAACCCTTCTGATCATAGAATTGTAGTGGCTATGTCAGGGGGTGTTGACTCATCAGTTACTGCTGCTTTGCTTGTAAAGGCAGGGTTTGATGTGATTGGTTTAACAATGCAATTATATGATCATGGCAAAGCGCTTCATAAAAAGGGAGCCTGTTGTGCCGGGGCTGATATAAATGATGCAAGGTCTGTAGCTAATAAACTTGGGATACCGCATTATGTTTTGAACTACGAAACCCTTTTCCAAGATCAAGTAATGGAAGACTTTGCGGATGCTTATCTAAAAGGTCAAACACCTATACCCTGTGTAAAATGTAATCAGACCGTAAAGTTTACAGACATGTTTGATAGAGCTAAAAAGTTAGGTGCCAGTGCTATGGCGACAGGTCATTATATAAGACGAAAACGAAAATTTGGAAAGCCAGCCTTATATAGAGGTATAGATAATTTAAAAGATCAGTCATATTTCTTATTCGCTACAACTAGTGAACAACTTGAATTCTTAAGGTTTCCGCTTGGATCGCTAACTAAAGATGAGACTAGAAATGTTGCAAAGCTATGTGACCTTAATGTTGCTGAAAAACCGGATAGTCAGGATATTTGTTTTGTTCCAGAAGGTAAATATGCAGACGTAGTTAGAAAGTTAAGGCCAGGTAGTATTGATAAGGGTGATATAGTTGATGTTAAAGGAAATATCTTAGGACAACATAATGGTATAATTGATTATACTATTGGACAAAGAAAAGGTATTGGTGTTGGCGGCAGGAAAGGTGTCGAAGACAAGGATTCTATATTGTATGTAATTGAATTGGATTCTTATCAAAACCGTGTGATTGTTGGACCAAAAGAGTATCTAAAATGTAAAGAGATAGAAATAAACGAATGTAATTGGATTACAAATAAATTTAAAAAAATGAACACTGAAGTTTTGGTAAAATTAAGAAATTCGTCTGAACCAATTTCAGGGAAAATTAATGTTGATCTAGAATCTGGATCTTCTGCACTATACTTTGATCAACCACAATATGGTGTTTCTACAGGACAGGCAGCAGTTATTTATAATCCGGAAGATGAAGCCCATGTCTTAGGTGGTGGCTGGATTACTAAAGCACCAAATATGTTTAGTTAAAATTTATATAAATGCATAAATTAGATCATATTGTTTTGGGAGCCAATACTCTTCAAGAAGGAACAGATTACGTAGAAAAAAAATTAGGGTTTTCATTAAGCGAAATTGGTTATCACCATCATATGGGAACTCACAATCGTGTGATTAAAATTGGTAAAAATATTTATCTTGAAGTTATTGCGATAGACCCTAACTCAAATAAACCAAAACATTTTAGATGGTTTAATTTAGACAACAAAAGACAACAAGCTCGATTAAAAAAATCACCTCAAATAATTGGATATGTAATAGAAAATCAAAATCCGGATATGCTTAAATTTTATAATCCTTTTTTTGAAGCAAGTAGAGGAGATTATTGTTGGGAGTTCGCAATGCCTAAAAGCGATGATACCCTAATTAATGATGAATTGATTGAAAGTGGGTTGGTTCCAAGTATAATAAATTGGAAAAGTAAAAAACCAGTACACCATATGGTTAATAATCATTTCCAATTAGAAAAAATTCAAATTGAATTAACCCAAAACCATATGAAATATAAGCCTTACATAAATTATTTAGGAAATGTCGAAAAACTTCAGTTCGTATTTAATGACAAAACTGATGCTTTTTCATTAATCAAGTATCCTAAATTTAACGTTATTATCAATGATAAGAAAAAAAATAGTATTATCAGCTTATAGTATTAGATTTATACTCTTATTATCTTGACTGAAATTTAATTTATATTTAGTAACTAGTATTAATTTTGGCGGAGTAGCTCAGCTGGTTAGAGCATCGGAATCATAATCCGGGTGTCGGGGGTTCAAGTCCCTCCTCCGCTACCAACTACCCTCAGAACAATAAGCAACAAATTATTTATTAAATTTTTCTCTGTCCCTTAATTTTTTGTTTTCTTTTAATCATTTCTTGATGCTTTTAGAGGTACAATTATAATTAGTTGCTTCTTAGAATCAATGGTATCACCGATATATTTTATGTCAGCAAATTTAACTTTGAAGTCTGTCAAAACTTTCACAAGTATTCCTATAGTTTTGTCATATTGTTCAGGTATAATTTTTAGACCTGTATGACCTTTTCTGAGTCCTTCATTATCAAATTCGCTGTCTGGTATTCCCATAGCAAAACTAACAAATAAGTTTTGTTGCTTCATATCTTAAGTTTCGATTAAATATTTTGAAATTTACTATAATATTATTGTCATTTTAAATTATATATGCCGACAATAGATTATATATCTCATATAATTAGAGATAACCTATACACTCATTAATGCTAGAGGTTATTTTGGGGTTTTTTAAGAATTCTTTTTGCATTTCTCTCTTGCTTAAATGACGAAAATCTACAGACATATTTAAGAATTCATCGAAAGTGAATTTTTGAGCAAGTTTTGTTGTATAGCATCCACAGTAAATATATTTTTTACCATCAACTTGTTGTGAATTACCAATACACCCATTGAAAATACTATTTAATATTTTAGTATTTTTCATCTCAGCAAATGAATTATTAGATAAAAGTATAATAACAAAAAATGTAACAATAAAATTTCTCACATTTAAAACTAACAATTTTAAATAACAAAGCAAATTAAAATTTATAACCTAAGTACATAAGTTGTATTAATAAACTATTATTATTTATTAAAATATAGCGCCTAATTTTTAAAATAATTTAACTCCAGTCAAATTTAAAATGACCATAATTATATAAATTACCACTACCGAACCAATAATTATTTTTATATTTCTATTCATTTTTCCCTCTATTCATAGTTTCTTTTAATTTCAAATAATTATGAATATTCTTTAATTATTTGTTTAGCTACATAAGCGCCATTAGAAATACAAGCTTGAAGTAGATAGCCACCAGTTGGCGCTTCCCAGTCTAGCATCTCTCCCATTATGTATGTGTTGTTCTTGTTTTTTGTCATGAAATTATCATCAATAGAATCAAAACTGATACCACCAGCAGTTGAAATACAGCGTTCTATAGGAAATGGTTTTTCTAGAATTAGTTTATAATTTTTTATTATGTAGGCTAAATTATTTATTTCAAAATTTTTTATTTTGTTTTTATTCTTTAGTTCTATTATCAAACCAATTGCTACATCAGATAGCTTTAATGCCTTTCGTAATAAATTAGTAAGAGTTAACTTAGCTCTCTCATTTGAAAGTTTTTTTTCAATTTGATCAATTTTCAAATCAGGCTTTAAGTCGATTGTTATCTCTGCATAACCTTCTTCATTAATTGTTTCTCTGATTAAAGAAGAAAGAGTATATATCACCCCCCCTTCAACGCCTTCAGAGGTCATTATAAATTCACCTTTAAATTCTTGCTTTTTATGATTAACTCTAACAGTTTTAAGAGGTTTCCCACTGAACTTGTTTTTAAAAATGCAAGACCAATTAACATGAAAACCACAATTTGAAGGTTGAGGTTTTGTAATTTTAATATCTTCTTTTTCAAATATTTTTATCCAAGAGCCATCAGAACCAAGCTTGGGCCAGGATAAGCCCCCAAGGGCAAATAAAGTTATGTCTGGTTTAATTGAAACTTCACTTCCATTATTTTTAAAAACTAGTTTATTTTTTTTCCAACCAATCCAATTATGGTTTGTCTTAAAAACAACATTTTGTTCTCTCAGTTTGTATAACCATGATCTTAAAAGTGGAGAGGCTTTAAAGCTTTTTGGGAAAATTCTTCCGCTAGACCCTATAAAAGTTTCTTCTCCTAAATTTTTACAAAACTGCTTAAGATCATCTTGAGAAAAATCATCTAATAATTTGTTAAATAATTCTGAATTATTTCCATATTTTTTTATAAAATTTTTCTGTATTTCAGAATGGGTAATGTTTAGCCCACCTCTACCTGCTAGTAGAAATTTACGCGCCACAGTTGGTTTTCTATCAAAAACAGTTACAAGGAAACCATTTTTAGACAAAATATAGGCGGCCATAAGCCCGCTTGGACCACCCCCAACTATTGTAATATTAGTTTTAATAATAAAGGTAAATTATGCTTGATCTTGATAAGCATTTTATTCATCAAGATAACTGCAACAATAGTTAACTAATTTTTTAATTTTAACTTTAAATGAAGAATTCTTGGGAACATAGAAGCTCATACCATCTTTAATTGTTTCCCAATCTTGACTATCCTTTAATTGAAATTCCATCTCACCTGAAAAAATTTCCATAAATTCTCTCTTTTCTGTTTTAAACTCATAATTTCCAGGAAGCATGACACCTAGTGTCTTTATTGCGCCATCACTAAAACTTATGTTTCGACTAATTACGTTACCTTCAAAATAAATATTGGCTATTTTGCTTACGTTAACATTTTCAAATTCATTCATATCTTTTCTCACTATTTTTTAAACACCTATTTTTTAAACAATATAATTAGAATATAAAAAACTACATTAATATATATTATGACGTATTATAAGTTGATGTAATTGTAAATAAAACCATGGAGTTTTAAAATGTCTGTCTACGCTATAAAAGTATGGCTGTCGAAAAGTGAGAAGGACTGGTTTTTATATAGAGATTTGGAAGATCAGGTTGTTAACACTTATGATAGTAGAGAAAAGGCTGAAGAGGTTATGAACTTATTAGAATGTAATAGAGCTGAGATAACGGAAGATATACCTGCAGCAGCACTAGCAAGATCTACAGAAAAAAAACAAAGACAAAAAATACCAGAATAAAATTATTTTAAATGAACCAATCAAAAAATAATTCTTGGAAGGTAAGATTTGAAGTAACTTTTTATGGCAATGATCCAAAAAAAGGTAACTTTAGAGAAATTAAAGAGGATTCTATAATAATAAATGATAGTTTTGATATTAAAAACAAAGTTTCATTTGATAATCCAGAAAATGTAGAAATTAATTTTCTGCTCTGGGTTGATAAATTGCCTATTGAAGAATTAACAAAAGTACCACATGATTATTTTGGCACTGATATAAAATATGATGAAGAATCCATTGAGGTTTTAGAAGTTACAAAGTTATCTTAATTAGATGTATGGAGAAGTGAAATGAAAATTCAAGGTGGTTGTTATTGTGGTGAAATAAGATATTTATCTTCAGGAAAGCCTGAAGCATCAATTCAATGTCATTGTAGAGAATGTCAATATATCACAGGTGGTAATCCTAATGTTCTAATGATTTTGCCTTTAGATGATTTTCAATTTACAAAAGGGAACCCTAAAGAATTTAAACGAAGTGATTTAGAAAATCCTGTTACCAGATTGTTTTGTAATAATTGTGGAACAGCTATTGGAACAAAGAGTCCTTTGAGAGAAAAATCAATTATTTTAAAAGTTGGAACTTTTGATGACCCTTCAGTCTTTAAACCAGAAATAGCTATTTTTACATGTGATATGCAAAAATTTCATCATATTGATGGTAGTTTAAAATCTTTTGATAAAAGACCATAAAAATCATTTTATTTAGATGATAATTGGTAAAAATCTATATGATATTTCTGTTATTATCCCAACACTTGATAGATGTGAATTACTCAGAAGAGCTTTAGATTCTGTTTTAAAACAAACTAACAAACCAAGAGAAATAATTGTCGTTGATAATGGATCAAAAGATAATACTCACCAAATGGTCACTTCGTTGTTTTCTTGTGTTAATTATTTGAAAGAAAATAAAGGTGGTGTTAGTGCTGCAAGAAATAAGGGTATATTAAGTGCTAAATCTAGGTGGATTGCCCTATTAGACTCTGATGATGTTTGGAAGCCAGAAAAATTAGAAAAGCAAATAACCTTTCATATTAATAATCCTAAATATAGATTAATTCATACAAATGAAATTTGGTATAGAAATGGTGAATTTTTAAATCAGCATAAGAAACATCAAAAATCAGGAGGGAACATATTTAAAAATTCATTGTCTTTATGTTGTGTTTCTCCAAGTAGCGCCCTTTTAAAAAAAGATATATTTAATGAATATGGTTATTTTGATGAGAGTTTAGAAGTTTGTGAAGATTATGATATGTGGATAAGAATATCAGCAAAAGAGGAGGTTGGGTATATAGATGATCCATTGGTTATTAAACATGGAGGACATAGTGACCAACTTTCCAAAAAATATTGGGGAATGGATAGGTTTAGGATAAAGTGCCTGGAAAAAAACCTAAATAGTCATTGGTTTACCATTGAACAAAGACAAATCGTAATTAAAACCTTAATAAAAAAATTAAAAATATTAACGAATGGTGCCAATAAAAGAGGAAATATAGACATTTTAAAAAAATATAATGAAAAACTTCTTTTTTGGACAAATAAAGTTGATGAATAAAAAAAATAAAATAAATAATTTTTCAGTTAGGTGGGTTATAGCCTTAAAAGAAGAAGCTAAAACTATTATAAATCATTATGAATTGCGTCCTGTTAATGAAAATCATTTATTTCCAATTTTTAAAAATGTTGATGAAACTCATTGGCTAGTTCTATCTGGGATAGGTAGACATAATGCAGCAGCGGCGACTTCATACCTTTATTCAACCAGTAATGTAATGCAAAATACTGCATGGATTAACATTGGAATTGCGGGATGTGGCCAAGGTAAATATGGGGATCTTTGTTTAGTTGATAAAATTTCTAAAAATTTTGGGCAATCTAGATATCCAACTACAAAGCCTAGAACACATTTGCCCAAAATGAATTTGTTTACATCTGACGTTCCAATTAACGATTACTCATCACAAGAATTAATAGATATGGAAGGAATCGCTTTCTATGACATAGTGAGTAAGTTTACTTCAAATGAATTAATATGTTTAATGAAAGTAATTTCAGATGGTCCTGAAAATAATATCAAATCTCTAAATAGGGATAAAATTATAAATTTGATTAAATCGAATATAAACAATATTGAAGAAATTGTTTCTTATTATGAAAAACTATCTCAGCTTGATTTTCTTAATAATCAAAAAACATATTTATTTACCCAAATTACATCTAATTGGCACTTTACAGTTACTCAAAAATATAAATTAGAAAATTTGTTAAGAAGGATAAAGGTTTTTTTATGTGATAAAAATGTACTTGAAATAATTAAAGACTGTAAGAAGGGTAATTCAGTTCTTAATATTTTGAATCTTAAAATTAAGCAAAGTGAAGTTGACTGGAGTAATTCTTGATTGAAACAATTTATATTGAAGAAAAAATTAGAAATCATCCTAGAACTCATTTTATTTTATCGAAATTTAAGAAAGCACGCTGTATCGAAATAGATAAATATGGAGAAATCTTTAACAAGCGTAATCAAAATTTTAGAATTCAAAAATCTTCTCCTAAACTAATACTTGCTCACAAAAGTAGTGGATTAGTGCTGCCTGCTCCTGAGGGTTTTGGCATAGGAAATTCAAAAAATTTTTATTTCTCTCATATGTATAATTGTATCTATGATTGTAGGTATTGTTTTCTACAAGGTATGTACTCTTCGGCAAATTATGTAATCTTCGTTAATTTTGATGATTTTAATGCTGAGCTTGAAAAGGTGATTGAAGAAAATAAAGGTACTAAAATCACGTTTTTTTCTGGTTATGATTGTGACTCTTTAGCCTTGGAGAGTGTTACTGGCTTCGCAAACCATATATTAAATTTGTTTAGAAAATATACTGATGTTGATCTCGAGTTTAGAACTAAGAGTCTGCAACAGATCCCGTTTATCACATCTAAACCTATGAAAAATATTATTTTAGCCTACAGCTTAATGCCTGAAATAATGTCATCTGCTTTGGATAATAAAACACCAACAATAGCAAAGCGGATTAATGTCATGAAAAAATTAGCTTCAAAAGGTTGGAGTATAGGCCTTCGTTTTGATCCTTTAATACATGGAAAAAATTGGAAGGTATTATATAAAGATTTATTAGAATCTGTTTTAAATTCATTACCTTTAAATTCGATTCATTCTGTAAGTTTTGGCGCATTGAGGTTCCCAAAAAAAATGTTTAAAAGCATTACAAAATTATATCCAGAAGAAAAATTGTTTTCGGGACCATTATCTAATAATGATGGTATTGTTTCATATGACTATGAGATTGAAGAAGAAATGACTTCTTTCTGTAAAGATATAACTATTAAGTATGTAGACCAGAGTAAAATTTTTAAGTGTTCGGTTTAGTTTGAAAGTTTTAAAATATGAAAGATAAATGTGTTTTAATTACAGGAAGTTCTAAGGGTATAGGTCTGTCAATAACTCAGAAACTATTAGAGCTAGGTGCTAAAGTGATTGGGATAGCAAGAGATCATGAAAGTATTAAAATTGATAACGATAATTATATAAAATATACCTGTGATGTAAGTGATTTAATTAGATTTGAAAATTCTATTAAATTAATAATAAAAAATCATCCAGATATTAATGTCTTGATCAGTAATGCCGGTAATGGTCAATTTGGTCCTTTAGAAAATTTTTCTGTAAAACAAATTAATGATTTTATTACAACAAATTTAACGTCGCATTTAATTATTTCAAAATATTTATTGTCTCATTTTAAAAAAATAAAAATAGGAGATATTATTTTTATTGGTTCAGAGGCAAGTTTGTTAGGGGCAAAAAATGGAGGTCTCTATTGCACAGCCAAGTTTGGATTAAGAGGACTGTCTCAATCCTTGCGTAAAGACCTTGTTGGAAGCAATATACGTGTTTGTATTATAAATCCAGGAATGGTAAGAACTAGTTTTTTTGATAAGCTTAGATTTTCACCTGGTGATGATGTAGAAAACTCTATCAGTTTAGGAGATATTGCCAATACAACAGCAAATATTCTCTTGCTTGATAGAAATACAGTTGTTGATGAAATTAATATTTCACCTGCAACAAAGGTTATTAATTTTAAATAATAGTATTAAAGAAATAGAAATGATAAATAAAATTATATTGATACTTTTATCAAGTTGTTTTTTAGTAACTAGTATGTCTGCTGAAACTCTTGATATAAATAATGATGAAATTAACAAACTATTGAATAATAATGTTCCAATTGTGGATATTAGGACTTCGGAGGAGTGGAAACAAACTGGAATTGTTCAAAATAGTGTTTTGTTAACTTTTTTTGAAAAAGATGGAAGTTATAATTTTGAAACATGGTATAGAAATTTAGGTTATTTGATAGATATAAATAAACCTTTTATTTTGATTTGTAGAAGTGGAAGACGAACAAAATTGGTATCAAAAATGTTAAATAATCATTCGGATATCACTATTTATAATGCTGAAAACGGTATTAATTCTTGGCTTAAATCAAATTTAAATACAGTGAAACCCTAAATTCATACTAATGGAATTACTCAATAACGGTAACGGCACGTCTATTTTTTGACCATGCCATGTTATTAGATCCAACAACAGCAGGCTTTTCTTTACCATAAGAAATAACCTTAATTCTGTCAGGGTCTATACCTTG
>Ga0213859_10001110_pt1 | contig 12118 bp, 5 predicted proteins | sample PICome_2_FD_160133 | JGI IMG/M metagenome (GOLD analysis project Ga0213859, IMG submission 160133) | Coastal seawater microbial communities near Pivers Island, North Carolina, United States - PICO304 | ecosystem: Environmental > Aquatic > Marine > Coastal | place: USA: North Carolina | collected... | reverse complement strand
AAATGAGAAAGAAGAAATATGGCAACGTGAAGATTACCAGTAGTAGTATGAATGATGACCTTAATTCACCTGACCCAACCTTAGTCGATGATGGACTGGATGATATATTACTTGATTCTAGTAATAGAAACAAAAGAAATGCCAATGGAACTATGCATAATGGTAAAGAACAACAAGGGAAAACGGTATTTCCCGTCCCATTAACTACGAACGACGAAAGTAAAATTATTTCATATGCACTAGAATTGTTCCAAATACTCATCAGAGGTGGTAGTAGTGTTGAAGACTTAACCGATGTGGATTCAACATCAATGATAACCAAAAGCGCTAGCAAAGATTCTCTCAATGCATCGTCATTACCAGTACACAAAGTGTCATCAAGAGTAAAGTCCATTATCACATCCAAAAACACACAAACAATGTCCTTGTTGTTATTTGACATGGCATTATACACGTTACCGCCACCAAATTCACCTATTGAGTACTATGTCAGTGCCGTTCCATCGGTGAAAATCCAGTGCCAGGCGTTACACGTCATGGCTACTCTGGCGAAGATTGCTAAGAAAATTACAAATGATGAAAACACTCAGGTCGAGAATGATTTACTGAAACAAATTTTAAACAGCCATAGTCTATATTTACAAGGTGTTGGTTGCTTAGAAAGAGTTATGTATTTAATTTGTACTGGAGGTATCAGCGTAGTCATTGATGATGAAGAAGGAGAACATGGAAACCCCAAGAATACAAAACATGATCTAACACAATTTTCTGATTCGTTACTATCAGCAAAGAAAGTTAGTATGCACTCACTGGCATTGTTGAGAAATATTTTGACTCCAAATGAGGCGAGCTTGATGGTGATGCATACAATCGTACCACCCACTGCCGACAATGATTCAAATAATGTTGAGAGCCCAGATAAGCCTCCTCAAGATGTTTCAGTTGTTCAAAAATTAGTTAACACAATGGGAGAAAATTTACATCTGCTCAATGATAAATCGTTCTCCAAGAATCTCAAAGCTTTTGACAAAGAAAGAATGCAAATCAATATTATTGGTGCTGCAGGCGCACTTGGAGTGTTTTTGGCCAATGGTGCTGGTGATATAACAAGGGAAACATTATTGCGTATCCCATTGCCAGCTCCACCTATAATTTTGAAGAATGAGAATAGTTCATCATCTGCAAAGGAAGATATAGATGATTCAGCTCCTACTCTTTTGGAATGTATTATGACGTATCTTGAATTTGGTGCTAATGGTATATATAGTAACGTGGCAACCACGGATGTTTCAAATAATGCGGAAGCGTCCAATGAGGTTACTCTAGCATTATTACGTTTAATGATGGAATGGATACCCAACACTCCTAAAGTCATATCAGCTATCTTGTCAAGTCCAAACAGTGTCGCACTTGGATTTTTTCTCCAGCAAAAGAGTAATACTAAGACCCTTTTAACTGCCCCACCTGCAAGTCAGGCAATGACTGGAGTGTTTCTAGGTCTTTGTATGGAATTCATGGGATCCGATGATGAAATTGGTGGGTGGTCCATATCTAGCATAATGAATTTAATTAACGTTGGTCTAGGTGTCGGTAAATTTACTCAGTTGCTAGAAGCTTTTAAACGAGGTATTGCAGAAGACATTAATGGCAATGAATTAGAACATTTGTCTACAGTTGGAACGTGGGCCTGCTGCATTGCGGAACGTATCTATCTATTGGATTGGTACTCAAAAAATGTAAATAAAGTTCGAAGGAAATTAGTGCATGAGTTATCAGTGGACTCCGACGACGAATCAGATACTGAAAATAATGATGAAAATTACGGAGCTACTAGGAACAATATTAAGTCTCTAAAGAAATTGGTTACTCATCAAAGTGCGGAAATTGAAATTCTTCGTCAGAATTTAAGTGAAAAGGAAGATAAATTGATTACTCAGGGATCAGAGATGAGCATGCTCAAGAGGCGAATTAGTTCAAATCCTAATAAAGTTGATGATATGTTGGATGAATATTCGGCTAAGATTTTGCTATTGGAGATTCAAATAAGAAATTTGAAGGATGAAATGGCAAAAAACAACGCAAAGAATGAAACAGTAGTGAACCAGCAAAGTGATGAAATTTCGCAGCTCAAGCTTGTCTTGGAGCAGAGTCAAGGCGAAAAGGAGAAGGTCATTTCAGAAAGTAATACCGTCAAAGAGGAGATGAAGGGCCTAAGTGAAGCTTATTCAAAACTAGAAATGGAATATAACCGTGTCAATTCCGAAACTTCACCTGAACAAAATATGACTAATACTAGTTCAGAGATTGCAACAGATTCAACAAATACATCATATGAGTCTATCAAGAATGAAAATTTGAAACTTAAAGGTGATATAAAGAATGCAAATGAGTGGATGGGCAAAGCTGTTAAGAAAATTGATGATTTGAACAAGCGCAACAAAACCCTTGAATCTGAAGTAAAGCAATTTTCAAGTACCAAGTCTTTGAATGAAGCTGGAGTAGATATTCCATGTAAAGAAGTTGTGGAAATGAAACAACAGTTGGACGAAATAACATCTCAACGAGACTTGCTACAAAACGAAGTTGAAAACAAAGAATCTTTAATATTTTCCTTGAATAAAACTGTAGAGGAGATGAAAATGAAAGAACAAGTTGATCGTAGTTATCAAGCGGAAATAGGTACTCTTCGAGATAGACTGGCTAAGTTGCAATTCGACGTTGATAATGACAAGAAAACTTTTTCTGAAAGTATTGATAATCTCAATCTTGAACTCAAACTAAAGGATGAAGAGCTTGAACTTCTGAAGGCTCGTAATGGAGAAGAATCTATGCAGCTCTCACCTGAGAAAGAGACAATTGACAGGCTTCAGAACGAGTATGCACAACTTTCCGATGCATACAAAGCAGCTCAAGAATGGATGGCAAATGCTGTGAAACATCACGAAAAATTAAAGAAACACGTCGATGGACTCAAGGACGAAAACCAAAAGTTGAAAGAACATTTGGATGAATCCTCAATTCAAAAAGATTCTGATGTTTCAAAAGATCTTGAGGAAGCTTTGGAAATCAAGAAACAATTGCAAGCTGAACTTAAAGACACAATAGAAGAAAAAGATGTAGTCAAACACGAAAATTCTATATTGAAAAATAGAGTAGATGAATTATCAGAACGCCTCGTTGAAGTAGATGAACTCAAAGAGAACTATGTAAATCTTCAAAAGGAATTTGATCTGCAGCGTGAAGCCCATCTTGATAAGCTTGGTTCTGATGCCAAAGTGGATCCTTCCGATTTGGGGGAGCACAGACTTGAAAATGAAGTACAGAATCTTCGCGAAGAAAACCAAATGCTCAGGCGGGAAAAAGATGAGAGTGCAGCGATAAAGAATGAAATGCATAGTCGCCTTGAAGACTTTCAGGCATGGACTGAACAGGCGCAAAAGCGTTTCGATGAAATGGAGTCGGAAAAGGCCACTTTAGAAGGTCAGCTTTTGCAGATACAACAAGACTATCAAGAATCTCTTCAAAAGATACAGACCCTTCAACAGGATCTTGAGGAAAATAAGTCTTTCCACAGATTGAGTGTTGATGAGGCCGAAAAGTTAAAGTCAGATATTTCTAGCTTACAGGTTGAAATAGGGCATCTTGACGGTAAAAATCAAGCTCTATCTGAAGATAACAAAATTCTTGAGAAAAATAATGTTGATTTGACTCATAAAGCCGACCTACTAGATGATGTTGAAGAAAAGCTTTTCGAGAAAGAAAATGAGGTAGCAATGCTTCAAGAAAGTCTCTCTACTATGAAAGAAAAGGTGATGAAGCTTGAATCTAAAAATGTGGACCTGGTTAATAAAAATGGTGAGTTATTATGTTAATTTCTTATTTTCTGATAATTCTCAAACTAACTGGTTTTCTATTTTAATAGTACGCATAGAAGAATTAGAATCTTTACTACGGGAAAGGGAAACTCATATTGTTCACCAAGAAACGGAGGCAAAAGAGGCGATATCAAAATGGGAAGAGCGATGTGAATCGTTGAGTTCTGAGATTGTAGAATACAAAAGCGAAAGAGATGAAATGAAGAAGAATTTCTTAAAACTTGAGACGGAGATGTCTTCATATCATGTGTCACTTGAAGAGGTAAATAATAGTCTTAAAGGTGAGAGGGACAAAAACACGTGTTTGTCTCGTCAGATTGAAGAAGCTGACGATGTTTACAAACAACACATCAACGAGCTAGAAACGGTTCTGCAGGAACACGTAGATGCAAATGAAATCTTAGAAAGACAATTAGATGAAAGAGATGAAGCACTGATACTTGCAGGAAAGGAGATAGAAACATTGAATAATGACCTTGTAGCTTTAAGGCAAGAATCGGAGGAAGTCGTATCAAAATGGCAAGGTGAGAGAGTTTCGATGCATATATTCCTTTACTAAGTACTGTATGATTTCTAAATATTTTATTTATCTGATAAATAACAAGAAAACGGAAAACAACTGGAAGCTACCATCTCTGAATTAGAAGAAGCTGTTGAGAATCAAGATAACGATGCCAATGAGGTGATCGCATTATGGGAGGAAAGATGTAATTCACTAAACGATCAAATAGCAGAACTTGAACAAGAAATTGCATCACATGGACATAACCTCAAAACCGACGTCGATGTTTTGCAGGCTCAACTCGCTTTAAAAGAAAAAGAATGCGAAGAAACAAATAAACAAATACAGCACTTAAAGTCCTCTATTGAAGAGAAGGACAAATATAACAAAGCACTGCAAGATGAGGTAATGGCTCTACGGGGCAGCACTAGTACTGAAATAGTAACACTGACAAACGGAGTAGAAAGTGATGAAACAAAAGAGATGAGAATGGCTATTGATCAGCTTGAAAATGAATTAAGGAAGGCAAATGAAGCTCTCAAAACTCATCTAACTGAAGATGTTACTGTAAAAGCCACAGAAATGGCAACAAATGCTTTACGTAATCAGTTGAAAGAGAGTCGAGAGATGCAACAGGTCGAACATGAAGCTTTTCTTTGTGAGAAAGAAGCTCGCTTAGCCGCTGAAGAAGAAATACATGGCCTCAAATCAGATCTCGCCCTGCTTTTACAAGTTGAAACCTATCCAGAATCTCATGATGTACGCATGCAGCAAATGACCTCTAAGGCTGCAGGTGAAGTTCTGAAAAGTCAACGACTTGAAATCAATGCATTGTCAAGGAGTCTTGAAGATTTGATGCAAGAAATTCAACATTGTCAGAACAAAGAACGGGAAGCAGAAGAAAGTGCTGTAAACTCACGACTCCATGCATCTGCATGTGAGCAAGAGCTTCTTAGAGCAAAATCTGATATTGCCTCAATGAAGGAAACGATCAAACGCTTAACTGAGGAAGAATCTGGATTGAAAAGCGCACTTGAAAATAGATTGAAAGCACTGGAAGATGAGCGTGAAAGTCTCATCGAGACTTATGAAAACGAAATTAAAAATCTTAATGCTGAAGTAAACCAAGGACAAATTGAAAGGGATCAAGTTCTTCATGCTTTAACCGAAAGTGAAAAGGCTAATTCATCTCTCGTCTACTTGACATCCGTGAGTCAAGAAAGCAAAGAGTCATCTGTAGAGTTTGAAATGGCGAAGCTACGTCTTGAAAACGCCCAACTTTTGGTAAGAGTACAAGAGAATGGGCTCAAAGTGCAAGACCAAAGTAACGAGTTTCTTAATAATGAAAATGAGACAAGTATAGAGAAATCATCAAAAGCCTTGCAGCTGAAACTCAACGAAACATTGACTAAGCTCAAACTGGCAAACAGCGATAATGCAGACCTAAGGAAATTTAATGAAAGTTTGAAGGTGCAACTCAGTGAAGCAAAAGTAGATGCTAACAATCTTGCTGAAGCAAAAGTTGTGGAAGTGGATAATAATACACATGACAATGTTCTGGAACTAAAAAAGTCTTTGCAACAAGAACAGAAGAAGTACCAAGAAATACTCGAAGACCACGAAGATCTTCTTGCGTTACTCGCACAGCAGGATTTGGAAAAAACTAGTTTACAAGCTGCTCTGATGGCTCATGTCGGCCAAGGAGCTGTTGACAATGCAATTATGGAGGCTGAAAAGGAAGCAGTTGAACAGTTTGGAAAGTACATACGACTAAGATAATTTTGTTTCTGGTAACATCATACATGCTAATCAATTATTGATCTTATCTTAACACTTTAAATTGTACTTTTATTTGAACTAATAAGTCTCGTAAAGATACTGTCTCTTGGAACTATATATGTTTTGCCTTGTGTTGCGTAAAATTCTTTCTTCATCCTTTCAAAATTACAAGTATCTCTTATCCCTCTTATATGATAGATATCTCTCATGAAATCCATTAGTCCGGGCATTCTGGCAACCGTTCGTGTGTTTACCTTGAACAATATTCTGTAAATTTCATCAAATCTGAAAAGAAAGACAAACAAACGCACATCACATTCTGTCAACTTCTGTCCGACTAGAAATCCATGTTTCTGTACAATTTGATTGGCTTCATCTAGTGCACTAGTTACATCTTCAACAGCCGTATTATATTGATCTTGAGATGTGGCAAGACCACATTTATAAATTCCAACATATATTTTTTCGAATAACAACTTATTTATGACCTGACTTTCTCTCCTGAAATCTGCTGGGAAAAGATTCAATTTGTTACCTCGTTTAGAGAAAAAATTGAACTCAGAATTTAATATCTTCATAATCTCAGAAGTTGTATTACTTGCAATTTCATTTTTCTTCTTATCCCAGAGGACGGGAACATACATTGGAAGTGATTGATTATTTTTGATGTAATGATTTTTGAATGCATCAAAAATTTTGTCTTTGTTATCGCTGTCAATAATTGACCAACATTTCATATCAGAGTCAATGTCACTGATAATGTTTGATTCCCATAGCTCTTCTGGTTCCCATTTGCAATTAACATATGTGATACTGACTGTGTTCTCTAGTCGCTTCAACGCTCTGACTATGAGGCACATGTGTGATAATGGGCATGCATGTGAGACAAATAAATGGTACCGATTGGATTCAGCCACAATTTGTATGCCAAGTGACGTTATCGTGTTTGAAATTTTACAACTGTCTCCTTGATGACTCAGTGATTCTGACGACTTATCAGCTGAGTCATTACTAAAACTTTCTTTGATAGACTTGGCGCTTTCCAAAAGTGCTTTGGCTTGAGCTAGAGTTTCATTAAGAGGTGGCCTAAGATCGTTCGATTGTAAATCGTTATCTGACTTTGATTTTGTCATTATCTTCCCACGATTCTCATGACGGAAAATATTTCCGTTATCGTGATTTCCCATGCGTATAGTTGTTTTACTGGATGTACCAGAGATTATAGTATCACCTGCTAAAGATTTATTGTCACCAGCATAATTTTTACATTTGCTACTACCATAGGTTTCCCTGTAGTTATCTTCATTTTCGCTTATATGACCATCCACGTTTATTTCTATTGGCATTGAATGCACAGTCACGTCATTACAGCTTCTATTATCAGTCTCATTGTTTTTGTAGATAACGCTGCTTTCTTCTTGAAAAGTTGTGTTGTCATCCCAAGAAATCTTGGTATCAGTGGTAACGTTATTCCATTTTGAAACACTGTTGTCATCTTCGTTGTTATTATCAATGGTGCTAATGTCTTGTATTGTACTATTATCATTGTGACTAACGTCGATACTATTACCACCAAATGCACTTGATGAATCCATGGAAATTGTCGAAAAATCCCATACACTTGAATTAGTATCACTAGCTGTTTCATCATCTAAAGTGTCTATATTAATATCTGGATCATCAAGTATCGTTTGTATTGCATTCATCACCTTTCTCTCTATGGGTTCAGTTTTGTTATCTACGCTAATACCACTCATTTGACTTGAATCATCAAATGATAATTTTTGCTTTCGTCTCTTCTTCATTAAATTCAACTCGTCGAGATATCTCTGGTAACTTATTCCAATTGCACTGTTCTCTAATTGCTTTCTCAAATCTTTTACGATTGCAAGTGCCTTTTTTCTTTTCTTTCTTCCCTTATATAATCCTTTCTGGTCAAGTTTATTTTCAAGTCGTTTCAATTTCTTAATTAGACGAGCATCTCTACGTTCTTTGTCCTTAGACACCGCAGATTTTCCGGTTCCTTTGGCATTATAGACAAGCTCAACTCCCTCTATCAGTAACTCTTCTCTAAGTGGAAGTTTCGGTGCCTTTCCTCCCCCGCCTGTAATCGCGAATAGAATATCCACACCATACTCCTGGGGTATGAATTCCTTCTCATCAATGTTTTCAAAAGAGACTGTCATTATTGCTGCAGAACTTATATCGAATGATAAGTTCTTTATCGATGTGTTCAATGTGAGAGATTGATAGACAAAAGAAGAGACTATTGAACCCATTATTTGGCGAGAACTTTACTATAGCCCCAAACAGGTCCTCTCCCAGTACATGTCGTACGTACATACGAATATTACATACACTAGCACGTGGACATCGTAATGAGAAACAAAATCAAAGATGAGAGAAAAGAGTGATGAGACACAAACGAACACACTTTGACAGCAGTTGTTGTTTTATCAACTAGAAGTAAACTAAGCGTGTTTTATCCCATCCATTAAAGTAGAGAAGAGAATTTATTCATAGAATCTAATGTTTTCTCTTCTCACAATTACCCTGCTATTTATTTCACATGGTTCACATGGTTCACATGGTTATACATCATCATCCGAACCCAGAGTCAATGTTTCACCTTCAATCAAGCGTAGGTCTTTTATAATATCTCCATCTATAGCTTTGTCATTATCTTTCATAGTCAACACCCCTAAAGCCGAAGCATTGAGACCTAAAAACGATGCTTTGTGTGGGACGGGGTTCTTTGAACATATTTATGAATACAAATGTACAGCGATTGGTGATATAGAAGATGAAGGGTCTGCAAAAGCTTTGAATTCTGATGAAATGGGAATTACAGACAGTCTGATAGGAAAGCTAGGTGTATCATTTGAAGATATCAAGAGTGACAATGAAGTTAGAAGTGAGGTATCAAAGTCAAAAGATTCTGAAAAAGAAGCCATACCAACAAAAGAAATGAGCAACTTGTAAAAAAGGAATCATGATTTTGTATATAAAACATTTTGCCTTATTTCCATGAGCTTATCATCTCTTGGATAGATCCAAGAGTTAATTTTCGCTCAGCTATTTCCGGTCTTATAGACACATAGTTTCTACCTCCCTTTTCGTTGAATAATGATTTGTTGATAAATGAGAAATAAAATAATCTCCGTCGTTTATCTGACTTATTTGCACTACCACAATGAAGTGTCATTGCACTATAGAGTGAGCAATCACCAATACCCAAAGTTCCCAGCTCATTGTAAGATGTTGCTACGAGACCCGTAGCCTCTCTGTCTAAATGTCGATCATGTAAATCATCATGATATTCTTGGGTAGCAGATTTCTTCATAAAAACCGTGGGGCCCATCGTGCTATCAATATCTTGTAATGCAATGAAACATGTCAGCAAAGGATGTAATGTATCTTGAAATTTGATATCAGGGTGAAGGGGTTGTGCATGACTCCCAGGATCTGATATCAATGTGCTCAGCTCATATAGTTCAGCATCTTTCCCCAGTATACTTTCAATTGCATTTGAGACAGGTGACCCTTCCTGTAACACTTCGGTAAGACACTTGACAACATTTTTATTCGCTTCAATTGGAAGTAACAAATCCCATCTATTTTCCTTTCCAAATACATTTCCAAACAAGGCTTCTTGAGGGAAGATACCGTCTTTGACTGCCGTAGTCGTATCAAGAAGAAGTTGATCGACATACTCAGACATTGCTTCAGCTGTTTGTTGGGAAAGTACATTATCAATCCTAGCAACTCCATCTTCCATAACAATTGATCCAAATCCTTCTATATCAGTCTCCAAGTCAAATTCCACATGATATTCACTATTTGCTTCTTTTATGTTTATGTTGTTATCATCTAAACGCTGCTTTTGATTCGAAATGGCCACTTTTCGTTCTTCTTTTGATGCCATGGTAAGTTCACCTTGATTTCTTGCTAGCACATCTGATTCAGACATGATAACAGATACTGATGAAGAAGCAGCATGTAGTAGTCGATAGTCAACATAAGAAAAACGATTACTCAGTGACGAATGTTGTTCTTTCGGTTTCATTCTCGATTGATTCCACCTAGGACTTAGAACAAAAGCTCTCGCTCTGTTGAGATCAATAAGAATGATCCCAAAATAAATAAGTTGCAATGTTCGAATCATTTACACTTCACGAAATAAGAAATCCAAATCCAAATGAGAGGTAACTCATTATTAGTGTTGATTATTATTATTGTTATTGAATAATAATTGTGTTAGTACATAATCAACATACGAGTGCATCAACTCTCTTGTCTATGTGTACGCGTTTGTACGTACACTCATTTTTCTGTTTGACGCCTCTGTGGGTAAAACTTGATGGATTATTATACCCTATCAACAACATCAACAAAGAACAGAGATATTATAAAAGCTGGTTGGCTACCTTGATTACTTTCTATAGCATCATCGTACAAAACATAACCATGCCTTCAACAGTAAAAGTTCGTATCCATGGAGCACGTAATTTAAATCTACCTTCATCTGATGTCTACACAAGCATCAGTCTTGGTGGCCATGCAGGTATCATTTCCGAATATGATGATACTGACAGTAACCTTCATGATCATCATCACCATCCTGGTGATGCTGCAAGTCAGTCAACTTACTACAGTCATGCAGCCAGTAATCCCTATAGACAAAACACTCATAAGAACAAACGCAAATGTTATAGTGCCAAAACACGAGTTTGTCGGAAACTTGAGTCAGATTCTTCTGTTAAATTTGAAGACGATAATGAATTTAGATTTGAAGTTGCTGATGATACATTGCTACAAGATGAACCATTAATTTTTAAAGTTATGGAAACTCAGGTTGGGTCTAGTGTTGGGGGTAGTGGAGCAACCACTGCAAGGGAAGCAAATGGAAGTATTGGATTAGTGTATATTGATTTAAACCCTTTGTTGATGAGGAGTGTGATTGCATCTCAAGAAAAGGATGATGAAGAAAAGAAGAAAACTCAGATCAATCAAAATATTGCTCATTTGAGGATTGACGAGGAAAGTGGAGGGGAGCGAGATGAGAGTCATGGCAACTCTTTCTTGTCCCCAAATCCTATGCGGAAACAAAGAACTCGTAGTCGAAGTGGAAGTGTTGCTCATGGTGATAATGATCATACACCATTGGCATCTGGTGGTGGTAGCAGTGGTGGTGGAGTTATTGATGGATGGTTTCCAATTTATGATCCATTGGAAGGCGTCAGGGGTGAATTAGGATTGTCTGTGAAATTAAATTTTATTGATAACATCAATCCTTTTCGTGACTCTTCGGCTGGCGTGCAACTATTCCCTTTTAGTTCATTTGACGTACATTCAGGATATATTGTTCAGCATGTATTTGGTTTCGTTGAAGAATTAGTCGTTGCTGATGATCCTGAATTCGAATGGAACGCTGATGGGTATAAAACTAACTTTCGTCTAGCAAGAGGCTCTCATGAGAGAAGGCAGACGTTGATGTATTTGTTAGATTCTAGTGTTCGGAGGAGAATGTGTAAAAAAGTCCTTGAAATGGGAGGTAATGCGGTTCTTGGTTATTATCAATCTTTTGATATGGAGGGCGACTCAGGTATCGTTGCACGTACGTATGGAACCTGTGTGTTAATTGAGAAGAAGCGTGAACAACAATATCACTACTTGTTCGATATCACATCTAGAAGTACCAAAAGCAGTGGTAGAAGTGATAGAAGAATCGAGGTATCTGATTTCAGTGCTGATGAAGGAAGTATGATTCCTATTGATGATCGCGAAGTAGCAAGCAGACAGGATGAGGAAGGGGGAGGGAGTGATGTGGAAGAAAGTGATGGAGGCAAAATCATTATGAAGAACAAACATCATCTATCAGAAGCTGCTGCTGCTGCTGCCAGACACCGTGAAAGTGAACAAGACGAAGTTCAACTCCTTACAATCAAGGACTTTGGTCGTC
>Ga0213859_10001109_pt1 | contig 12119 bp, 9 predicted proteins | sample PICome_2_FD_160133 | JGI IMG/M metagenome (GOLD analysis project Ga0213859, IMG submission 160133) | Coastal seawater microbial communities near Pivers Island, North Carolina, United States - PICO304 | ecosystem: Environmental > Aquatic > Marine > Coastal | place: USA: North Carolina | collected... | reverse complement strand
AAGCATGCACCTGACAAAATAGATCCCTACAAGGGAGAAAAGATTCTGGCGATTGACAATGAGAACAGAGTCAACGTAAACTTCTATACAGAAAAAAGGTGCAACTTTGCCTGTTCATACTGCGAACCTGAGAACCATACCTCAACACAAATCATAGACATAGAAAAATACAAAGAGGCATGGCGTACAATAAATCCACGTAATGTATCAACCATAAATATATCTGGTGGTGAACCTACTCTTAATAAAAACTACATCGACTTTGTTAAATGGTTGAAGGGCAATAACCCATACGCACGCATATCAACCTCGACCAATGGTACGAAGTCTGCTGAGTATCTGAACCATCTAAATACTTATTCACATCTGGCAATCAGCATTCACTTTGAGTTTATCACAGACAGATATATTTCAAAACTGCACAGGTTCCTCAATAGCAGAAACGACAAGAAAAGTGTTAGACTGAAGTGCATGTTGCATCCAGAGAAAGTCCCACAAGTCAAATCTTTCGTTGCTCAGTTTCGCAAGTACAGAGATCTTGACATGACTGTCACACCCCTGTGGACACCTGGGACAAAAGAGATTATGGAATATGAGAGTGAAGTATGGAGTTTAGTAGCATAAGCCAAGTGCATTTCGAACCGACTCAAGGTTGTAATGCTTCTTGCCCAATGTGTGATAGAAATGTAAATGGTGGTGTCGTAAACCACCACCTAACAAATGCGACATGGAGTTACACTGACTTTGTAAACTCTGTTGACCCTGAGTTTATAGAGCAAATAAACTTCTTTTACTCATGTGGTAATCATGGTGACCCTATTCTGTGCAACGATCTCATCTACATTTATGAGTGGATGAAACGTATCAATCCAAGTCTTAGAATCCTTACAACTACAAATGGTGGTGCAAGAAGCACTCAATGGTGGGATGATCTAGCAGGTCTGTCTGAGGTAAACTTCTCAGTTGATGGACTTGAGGATACCAATCACCTGTATCGACAGGGTGTGAAATGGGATAAGGTCGAGGAAAATATATCAACCTTCTGTGATGCTGGCGGTAAGGCAAAGTGGACATTCCTTGTCTTTTGACACAATGAGCACCAGGTTGAAGATGCCAGAAGGTGGTCACGGGCACTTGGTGTTTCAGAGTTTATAGTTAAGAAGTCAGGTAGGTATATTAATACTGCTACGTTGACTGAGAAAGAAGGTCATCAGGCACAGAACAAAAAGGGTGAGAAGCAACAGTACCTTGAGCAACCCGTAGCAGAACAGTATAAGAATAAGGAACTGCCGAAGTTCAAAAAGATTGAGCAGAAGTACGGGAGTTTCGACAAGTACCTTGACGTATGCAATATAGACTGCAAGGCAATCAAGAAAAAAGAGATATACATTTCAGCAGAAGGTTACACATTTCCCTGTTGCTGGCTAGCAGGTCAACCATACAAGTGGTGGCGTAAACAGAAAGAAGGTGATGTACACACAATGATTGGCAACTATGACCTTATTAACATAAAGAAGACACCTCTAAAGCAGATAGTCAAAGGTGGATTCTTTAACAGAGTAGAACATTCATGGGACCAAAAGAATAGACTAAAAACCTGTGCCCTGAAATGCAACAGTCAATATGATCCATTCCGAGCACAATGGCAGTAAAGTTTTCGCAGACTGATTTTACGAAGATACCTTGGAATGATATAGAGATGGTTGGGCAGTGGACAATGCTCCACCGAGACCTGTTCAACGTATCATGGTTGCTTGGTAGATATTGTAACTACTCATGCAGTTACTGCTGGCCATATGCCAGTACCAAGAAAAAAGATTGGAGGTCAGAAGATTTGGTTCTGCTGACTCTCGATGAAATCAAAAGGCAGGCACGACAACGTGGATTTAACTCATTTCATTTTTCATTTTCTGGGGGAGAACCTACTGTGGTTCCTACTCTTGTGCCACTTCTTGATAGTCTGCGTGATGACATTCAAAACTGTAACTGGGTCTCCACCCACCTCACCTCCAACATCTCAAGAAAACTCGATTGGTGGAAACAATACGTAGAGGTGACCAGAGACTTTCATAGAGTTTCTATTACTGCCTCTTACCACAAGGAGCATGTAAATGATGACAGGAAAAGATCTGACTTTGCCACGAAACTTGAGTACCTTCAGTCACAGGATGTGCAGGTTACAATCAACTCTGTCATGGTACCAGAAAGGTTTGATGAACTGTGGGAGGATGCCAACTATTTCCATGAGCGAGGCATCAACGTCACTCTGAAACCACAGTCAGATCCTACGGCAAGTTTTGTTGTGAGTGGTTACACAGATGAGATGATGAAAATTTTACACAATGGTTTACCTCAACAGGATTTTACTGAGAGGAAAAGAGAAGTGATAAGACCACAATCTAAGTTCCCACGTATGAAGGCGATTGATGGTCAGCATTATCAGATTGAAATGAGAGACAAACACGGGGAAACATGGAGACTTGACCAGGCAGAGAGGTTCAACTCTTTCGGTTTCAATAAGTTCAAGGGATGGGAGTGCTCATCAGGGTACAGAAGCATTATCATTCGCGAACCTGACGGGAGCATAAAGAGAAGTTACAGTTGTTCTGATGAACCTTTGGGCTATATTGACCAAGGTTTTAGTTTATTTGACTCACCGATGCCCTGTGTTACTGATACGTGTGTATCAAGTGCTGATTCCAAAATACCCAAGAGGCAACCCTCAAGCGACGCAAAACTATGGTCTATCTGAATACCCTGAAGTGGGGAGACAAATACGATGAGAAGTATGTAAATCGACTATATACTTTACTTTGCCGACATCTACACGTACCATTCAAACTGAGAGTATGGACAGATAACGCAAAAGGTATTACCAATGAGTGCGAGATTAGAGACTACTATGAACTAGAGAAGTATGAGACCAACAGGGTTTTTACATATGAGAAACTCATGCTTATTGACAATGATGAAGCAGATATAAATGGATGGCTAGATTTAGATATTCATATCAATGCAGACATCACACCTTTGGTTGATGCACCTCACCCAAACATAACATTTATATGGAACTTCTGGAACTCTTTTGAGCAAATGAGTCTGCGACCTTACGGAAAGGGTTCATCTTGTCATGTGAATAGTTCATTTGTATTTTGGGATAAGGGTGTGGCATCATGGTTACGCGATTTCACCATAACATGGTGGGAACAAATAGAATGGACTTACAACAGTTTGGATAAATACTTATTCTATCAGCATGCCAGGAATGGTAGACTAAGTTATTGGGGAGAGGGACTTTTTTCAAACTACAATGTCAATGGGCAAAAGGGTCTCGTAACTTTATTTAATACTTCTCATCTTTACACTAACAACATTAAGACAGATAAAAAGCATTATGAACTACACGAAACCGATCTATTCGTGGTTGAGTAAATACGACGAACTAACCTTCGTGGCATGTAATGATTTTGACATCATACATCAACTTGAGAAAATGGGCATCAAGGTTCATAATATTAACTATGACATCAAATACAAGTCAGATCCTTATGTCATAAACAAGGACGCCATATTTGATGACGTAGAGTTTCATGGGTGTGTCGTTCACTGGAACTGTGAGAAAACATATCCGATAGGTAGAATCTTTTCAGGGGACCTGATTCTGAGAGGTGATAGTCAGCAACACAATGGTGACTGTAATCCTATTACATCAGCAGGTCAACTCATACATCAAAATAAACTGACAGAAGTTTACGACCAATACCAGGAAGGTATTCACACATATGTTCACGGAAGATCATGACGACAGTCGTAATGGTATGCACTGGTGATAAGTATCCAAGAAGTGCAGTTTCAAATATAGAGTTTCAATTATACAATGCAGGATTTTCGTATGACAGAACTCATGTCATTACACGTGGCGAGGGTTCAGTCTATGACAAACTGAAAATGTTTGAGCAGTGCAAAAAGGATGAGCACTATGTCTACTTTGACCTTGACTTAGTAGTCATGAAAAACGTAGACTTGATTCGAGATGACTTTACTCTGCTTTACGCATGGTGGAGAGCACCTTATCACACACCACTCAACTCATCTATAATGGCATGGCGTGGTGACAAAAGTTACATAGCCAAAAATTTCAGAAGAGAAAAATACGACAAGGGTATAGATGAGTACATATTCAGAGAATGTACTTACAGAATCTATGATAGGATTGCCTGGTCATGGTACTGGGATCCCAGAGAGCATGATTTTCCTATCTGCCTTCTTAACCATGGTGTAGAGAAACCTGAATGGACTACAAAGTATATGCTGTAAGGGTCGGTGACAAATACGGTGAGCATTACGAAAAAGCATTGCCGTTTGTAGATGTGTGGATTCGTGAAGAACAACCTGGTGTAAAGTTACAATGGAATAAACTGCAGGCATTTAGAGGTGAGAAGTGTCCTGTTGTAGTTATCGACATTGACTTAGTATTCATGCATGACTACAAAAAACTTTTTGAACTGCCTGTCGAACGAGGTGAGTTTTTGGTGACCAGAAACTGGTGGGGGCAAGACAACCCCTGTGTGATGAACTATAAAATTTCTGGTGGATTCTACAAGTTCTGGCCAGAGGATACTGAATACATACTAGATACATTCAACGAAAGACCTGACTTTTGGCAGAACTACTACATTGAAAATGGTACAACAGTTGGACCAGTTAACGGGGAAATGAACTTTGTTGAGGATTGTGTAAGAGGTAGGGTCGGGGATACTCCAATGAATATGAAGTTTGTTCCCGACTCCTGGCATACGAAATGGGTTTATGAACCTGACAAAGATTATATCTGCAAAATGAATAATCTTTACGACAACAACTGGTTGTATCTAGATCAGTTTCACAACGATATTAAGTTGGTTCACTATCAGAGGCAACCTGCACAACTGAGTGATAAAGAGATATAATCTCAAAGACATCATCAGACTTGCGTAATTGTTTCTTGATATCCTTGTCTGCTTCCTGAATTGCCTGCACTTCAAACATATCTAATTTCAGTTTGAATATCTGCTTTGCCGTAGCATTCTGCAAAGTTCCGAGGTCTAATTTATCTACCTCAGTTATTACTTCCTTGCTTGAAGCAGTATTGATGCTTTCTTTGTTATTCTGTTTCCACTGTCGAAACTCCTCAACCTCTTCCAACCCCTGTTTTTCAAGTGCTCGAAATTCTTGAGTGGAGTTTGTGATCTTCTCCCTGAGTGTTGCATCACTGCCATTGCCCCAGTTAACATCATTTACAATCGCCTTATATGATTCCGATGCAGGGTCACAGATAAACATGTCATGCTCATATTCATCATACTGATTTGGTCCTATGACCTCAACAGTACTATGTCTCTCTAGTTGTTCGTCTTCTATTGGATCAGAAACCCAAACAATCCATCTTGGTGATTTTTTCATGTTATCTTAAAATAGTAAGTGGTTATATTCGACGTTGCACCTGATGGTGTCCTTGTCGAAATGTAGTTTGGATCAGTATATGTTCTCGTATCCGTAAAACTTTCTTGCCTCTTGTCAATCAATGTTCCTCGATTGATCCCGTTATTCGTTGTGCTAATCTCATATCTAAGTTTACTTGATCCATTAATATTTCTCTTGAGAACAGGAAGCAATACATTCTGTATTAGAGTTGCCGTTGTACCCAGGTCTTGTGGGTGAAAACCTTGATTGGTTCCTGACTGCCACCTGTGTGACGTAGGATAAGAAGGAGCATACGGTGACGTATCAGTCACACCTCTTTTTAGGTACAGACGATAAATGCTTGAACCTGCTGAGTAGGTAGTATCAGTATGGAAAATACCTTTGTCAGTCCAAGTTCCTGCACCCAAATAACTTGGTGTCGTCGTTGAAATATAATACGTTCCAACACCATGACTCGATCTCATTTCATTTATAGCATCAGTTACTATAGAATCTAAGAAATCTTGCTCAGCAGATGCATACTCAAAGTTGTATCCACTGCCTTGATAGAATAGATATGAATGATCTGTGAGAGTGGTCGATGAGGGCATTGTAACAGCATCCAAATTCTGCTGTATTCGTGTAGTGCTAATAGTAGAAAATGTAGAAGCACCATATGCTGGATAGTCTTCGCCTGTGCCACCACCAGCAACATTAGATGTCTGTACTAAATCACGTCTTGTATCAACAACACCTGAACCTGCAGGATTAAAGATATCCTGTTTTCCTGTACCAGATGAGACTGCACCAACTGAACCTATACCACCAGCATTCAAATAATCTGCAAAAGCAACTGCTAAATTGTATCGGAGAGCACCGATCTCACCATCTGTCCATTCTTTAAAAGCATTTAGAGTATAGTCCCATTTAATGGGTCGTCTTTTCGCCATATCAAATTATTCTGCCACCTGATGCATCAAAGACACCAAACTCAATCCAAGTTGTAGTTCCATTTGCATCAGTACATTGTAAAATTTTATTCGCACCAGCACTTGTGCCAGGACGTATTCTTACCACATCATCTGCGTCATCACCAATATCGATCCTTGGACTATGTATCGTTATGGCAGTATCAGTCATGTTGATTTCAGATGTACCTGTATCCAAGTCTATCTGAGTTGTACCAGTTACCTGGAGACTGCCACTGGTTCCGATTATCTCTGGAACTGTGACTGATGTTGTAACACCGAGAGTTGAACCCATGGTAACAGCACCATCAACATTCATTGTACTGTTGTGTTCTGAGTGACCATCAACATCAAGGTCAGCATTCAGTGTTGTGTTACCATCAACATCCAACGTACTATTTAGGGTGGTTGCACCATCAACATCCATAGTTGAGTTAAAGGTCACAGCACCATCAGTATTCAGTGTTGAGTCAAAATCAACTGCTCCGTTTACAGTAAAGGTATCGTTGAATACAACTGTGCCAGTTACATTGGCAGTACCCTTGACTTTGAACTTTGCATCAGGTTTGTTTCCTGCATGTGTAGCATCAGCAAGATTGTATGTGTCACCGATGTATACGTTACCTGAGGCAGTCGAAGTACCTTTGTCGATTGTCATGATGTGGTTTGAGTTCGAGACAAAAACCATATCATTTTCAGTATGAGCAGAATCAGAAGTTACGTTTGCCGCATCTTGAGTTGCACCATACGGGTTAATAAAAGTATCGCCACCATTTTGTATGTCTGATAAAACACCTAAACCTGCCCAAGTTGTACCGTCATTTAGAACTGCCTCAAAAGCATTTAAGTCAGTATTGAATCGGATTGAACCAGTTCTGTATCCTGTGCCAGTTGCATTCGGTCTCTGTGCAGTTGTACCGATTGGCATTCTAACTACACTGTTGGCACTTGTATGCAAGGAAATCCAACTGTTCGCAGACAGCATCATTTCTTCTGTGCTGTCCGTGACGAAAGACATATCGTTCATCACGTGTGTAGCAGCATTTGTTACAGAGGTCGGAGCATTCGGGTTACCGTATGGACTGATAAATGTGTCATACCCATCAGCAACGTCAACGAGTCCACCTGTTCCTCCCCAGGTTACGCCATCAGCAAGAACAACTTCTAGAGAGTCACTTTCCATGTTGAATCTTAAAGAACCTGCATCGTAACCACCTGCTACGTTTGTAGGTCTTTCTGCTGTGGTACCTCGGGGAATTTGTAGTACGCCATTAGATGTAAATGCTGCCCATCCTGTTGAGTCGATAAAAAATCTCTTATTCCCCGCAATAGTGACAATTACATCGTCCAGAGTATGGACAGCATTTCCTTGTATCCCGACATGAGTTCCAGCAGGATCATGTGAGAATGGATTTACATCGTTACCGTATACACTTAAGAATGTATTGTTGCCTGAGCCAGAACCTGTATCAACTGTACCTGATCCGATAGGCATGAAACGTAAATTATCTGTACTTGAGTCGTCAGCAAAAACACCTTCATATACGTTCAACTCAGTATTGAATCGAATCATACCAACCTGCATACCATCGCCCTGTGAGTCGAGTGGGTTCGTGGTATCAGATCCTGTGTCTTGTGACGGGAAACGTGGTTGCTCTGCTGTAGTTCCTTTTGGAATTACGAGACCACCATTAGAAGTGAAGTGAGCGTAACCTAAAGCATCAATAAAAAATCTCTCAGTGCCCTGAGTTACGAATACAATATCGTTAGTTGTATGACCAGGAGCAGACGTAACACCTGTCGGCACTTGGTGGTTACCATAGACGTTGATGAAAGTATCGGACTGATCATCAGAGTCAATCATTGAGTGGAAAAGTGCCCAGTGTTTTGTAGCACCACCACCTGCACCAGTCATGACTGCTTCAAGAGCATTCAATTCTGAGTTGTATCTAAATGAACCTTTGTAGTCTTCGACATGATCATTGTCGCCAGTTCCTGGACCTAAACTTTGTGAAGGACGTTGGTTACTGTTACCAACAGGAAGTACCAATGCACCTGTATTGGCAATTCTCAAGTTGTCGGAAAATTTGAAATACTGATCAGTATCAGTCCAAGTCAGACTATGCTCAGTGTTACCAGCAATCATGAAACCACCACCAGATACTGCGGCATCATTTTGTGGACCTGCCCAAGAGACTGTCGGTGAGAATGTACCTACGATTGTACCGATAGCAGAACCATCAACATTCTGAATAGTAAACTCGTATATGTTATGGACTGACTCAACAACGTAGATGCCTTCAGGTGTATTCTGGATATCATTAATATTTGTTAACCAGATCATATCTCCTACACTTAGTCCGTGAGGAACCTGTGCTCCAGTACCAGTTGTGGTCTGGATGTTTGGCATTCTGATTTTAAGATTTGCACCATCAGTTAAACCTACGCAGTCATTTCTCAAACCATTGACCATACCGATGTTAATCAGTTTGTCTTCAATAGCAAGTGAGGATGCGTCAATAGATGATTGCTGACCAAGGACAGTTAGGTTTCCAGAAATAGTAATGTCTTTTTCAAAAAGAACGTAGTCCTTGAAAATAGCATTGATAGTAGTATTTGTCGTAGCAGCATTGATTGTAAAAACAGGAAATGCAGAACCAGTATTACCGACATACATTTCAATAGTATCTTCGTCAGTTCCTGGTGCATTTTCTACTTTGATTACGGTATCAACATCTCGGTCACCAAGTTCTCCACCACCCAGTGTTTTCCAACTGATGGTAGATTCGTTCCAGTAAGTAAGAGTGCCAAGTGTAGTATCATAACGCAACATCCCTGCTTCAGGATTCAATGGTGCTTGACCTGCTGTACCACGTGGTAGCAATATTGCATCTGTAGTACGACAGACCAAAGACCTAAGTCCTGAAGGATCAGTGATAGGATCTACAAGTGCTCCGTTTCCACCACTACCGTATGTATTAGCACCAGAGTCCCAAGTACCAACATAGAAACCTGCTGTAGTAACCGCAGTATTTGTATTTGTTTGCTCACCATTTGCCAGGAAGAAATAGTTTACATTTGCGGTCATGTTGTTGCTAGTAATATTATTGGCAACGAAGGATGCTTGTTCGTCTCTAACTACAAGACGTGAGATAAGTTCTGAGTAATCAGATGTTGTATTAGAAGATACAGCATTGTTTACGCGAGAGATAGTTTGGTTGGTTAGCACCCTCCAATCATCAAAGGTACTGATAGTATCTACAGTTGTTATTGCTACTAAGGGTGAATATCCTGACATTTATTCCTTACCATGAGGTATCTGTTGCTAGAACTCGTTTCCAAATATCTGTTGTACCATCAAAATCAGCAACACACCAGTAAAAATAATCCCCACCATGAGCAATCATTCCTGCTTTGTCTCCTGCAGAACCTTTCGAGGTTGCCGGAGCACTTGACTTTGCTCTTGTTAGAGACTCAACTGTGGTCGGTATGTATTTGCCCGAGGTCGTATCGTATGCTAATACGTTCTCATCAACTGGGGCAGTGTTATGGTCAACATCATTATGATTATTTATCGATCCGAGGGCAGTCGGTAGGTCTCTGTATTCCCACATCGTGCCTGAACCTTTTACAAGCAAATCACCTTCGGTAGCACCATTCAATGCATCAACATCAGCAAGTTCTTGGAGGTAGTGATTTCCAAGTTCGAGTTGCGCATCGGCAGCAGGTGCCCATAATGAACCATCCCATTTCAGAACATTCCCAACACTCGGAGGTCCTGGAGAAACATTGGTCAGATCCTCAAGTGTAAACGTAGGATCAACTAATGGCTGTGGTTCAAAGGAAGTACCATTCCATTTCAAAACATCATCTATTGATAGACCTGAGGTTGTCACGTCCATCAACTCAAAAATACTTTTTGTAGTTAAATCTAAAGTATAACTATATTCATCAGCAGGTTGCCACTCACCAGCAGTCGTATTGTATTTGAGGACCTGGCCATCGGTGGCAACCGTACTTGATACATCAGGTATGTCAGCAAGGACGTTTGGCGCCAACGGCAAACTATATGCAGTCCATTGCGTGCCGTCGTATCTGAGAACGTCACCTACCGACTTCCCTGCGGTTATAGTATCAACATCGTTCATGGCATCGATCATTATCGTGCCAAGGATTTGTAAGTATGAAGTATCGTCAGCAGGTACGTAGTTTCCTGTTGATGCCTCAAACTTTAATATTTGTCCATCAGTAGGAGGATTCGTAATAATGTCTACATCAGAAAGTCGATTTAGTCCAAAACTGCCGATCTCTGTAAAGACATCATTTCCTGGTTTCCATTTGTTATCATTGGAGTCGAAACGTAGTATCTGATCATGCTGAGGTTTATCAACCAAAGGATAAGGATACTCAACATCTGCCAAGTCTCCGAGTTCGGGCATGTCATTTGCTGCCCAAGGTCCAGCATACCATTCTTGCGCACTCTCATCCCATCTCAAGTACAAAGACTTCGTTGGGGTCATTGAGGCATTTGCCGTATTTACATCAGAGAAAGTTCCAAGAGGGAAAAGTGATGGATCATTGACATCCTCCATGGCTGTCCATTTCTGACTTGCCATATCCCACTTTAATACATACCTATCAGTTAGTGTAGTAGCATCTGCAGGTAAGTCAATGTCAGAAAGTTCTCTGAGTTTGTTTGTTGATAAGTCAACGAAAGTTGCCTCTACGTCACCAGGAATCCACTGCTTAATACTTGACTCCCATCGTAAAACTTGGTGGTGAGCAGGAGGATAGACTGTCGTATTGACATCACCCATTTTATCAACTGTTTCAAACATTGACGTAAAGTTACAGTCGAAAAATGATCCATCATCTCTGGTAAAAGTAACGGTATTTGCTTTTGCACTTGTCTGTGGATTTACTACAGCATGAGCAGTTGACGTATTTGCCGCACCAGAATCTTGACCTGCCTCCCAACGATTGTTCTTTGCATTCCATTTGAGCATTGAGTCTTGCACCAGACCTGCAGTATGAACATCAGCAAATCTTGTAATCGTATCAAAGAGTGGTGCAATATTCATCGTTGCCTCTGAGTTATTTTCTCGAGTCACGACAACTGTATTTGCTGGCTCATTCAATGCAATAGTTCTGAGAGAAGTATTGGCAACCGTATTTGGTGTCCACGTATCATTTGCCTGATTGTAATGTAAAACCTGACCATCTGTTGCAGGCAAGGCATCATTTACATCAGTCAACTCTAGGATCGACATAGACTTTGCTTTCCAGACATTGCCATCCCAGTAAAGTCTATCACCAACTGCTGGTGTGCCAAGGTTTACATCTGCTAGATCATCGATCCCTGAAGTACCGACTGGCGTAACTACTTGTGCGACCCATGCTGAGCCATTCCAAGTAAGCACGTCATTGACACTCGCTCCTGTAATATCTAATCCTTCTAAATCCTGGAGTGTTCCTGCGGCATTCACCCACCCGTCATCTATGTCATAGAACTGAAGAATTCCAAGTTCAGTATTTAATCGAAATTGCCCCTCGAGACCTGCTGTATTTGATGTAGTTCCTTGTGGAATTTTTATTGGTCCAATAAACTCAGTGTTGCCATAAGTAAAGGCATCACCATTGATATACATTTGACCTTCGACATTAGCATTTGCCTCTGCCGTAAAGTTTGTAAAAACTCTTGTTCTATCA
>Ga0213859_10001102_pt1 | contig 12159 bp, 9 predicted proteins | sample PICome_2_FD_160133 | JGI IMG/M metagenome (GOLD analysis project Ga0213859, IMG submission 160133) | Coastal seawater microbial communities near Pivers Island, North Carolina, United States - PICO304 | ecosystem: Environmental > Aquatic > Marine > Coastal | place: USA: North Carolina | collected... | reverse complement strand
GTGTAAGAACTGCTTGGCATGAGCGACCAGCATGAAAGTTCTAAACTGCGTTATAATCTTCCCAACTCTTTGGGTCATAAAGTAGCCTAAAGAGCCGGGGTCGTTCTCTTGAATAACCCTGTACGTCCACCGAGACAGCCCGTTCGCAAAGTCTTCCCGCACTTTAGGGTCCCACTGATCCATGTTCAGTTGGGATATCCGACCGTTGTCTGTGTACGTTGCCTTCTTTAACTGGTCCCTGATTGCGTTTGTTGTTTCGTCAGTCCATCCTAGTTCTCTGAACCTTATATAGTCCTTTTCTTTTAGGGCTTTACTTTGTATCGAAGCCATTTTTTGAATAAACGCGCTGGCTGACAGCCTTTGCAGGCCGGTAGTTATAGGCGTCATTCCAGAGTACAGAGACGTGACGCGCTTACCTCTGGTGGCTAGGTCAAGAACCTTTCGTTGCCTGTCCGACATATGATGACCAAGAACTTCTTCGGACGCTCCTGTGTACCTAGAGGCAACTGTTTGGTAACGGATGTACTCTGCCCCGATGCCGTTCATAGCCTCTAAATCACGGATGATGTCGTTGTTTTGTATCTGCCCTGTTTCAATATCACGGATCATCCTACGCAGTGCAGGAACTGACCGAAGGGTCGCCCGCCACCCCGCAAACGCTAATGTGTTACCTACTTCTGCAAACTGAGCGAAACCGACTTGGTTCATAACCCGCATGTAGTTGTAGTCTTGGATAAGGCGGAAAGCTGTGTCTTCTAGGCTATTACCCGGTAAGCCTACACGCTCATCCATAGGTTTGCCTGTTAAGTGACGATACAAAACCCTAGCTTTTCTAATGTCGCGTTGCGCTCTTGCCTGTTGGTTTTGGGGCAGGGCGGCAGCTTCTTGCGCGGCATTACGCATAAGCTGTTCAAAGTCTTCGTCTGAACGGACACCTAGCAGTTTTGCTGCTTGTACTCTTCCTGTCATCACACGAAGGTACTGATCCATGCCCGCAGCCGCGTTGCTCTCGAACAGGTCCTCCATCCTGTATCCGTTCAGTTCAAATGTTTCGTCTAGGTCCAGCCTACGAGACAGGTTTGAACCGCTGCCCTTAGCCCCCGGCGCTAACATCTTTTCAATTATTTCGATGTCTTTGTTAGCTACCTTGTCGTTAGAGCCTAAGAACCGTTTGAGGTCATCTAGCTGTGCCTGTGTAATACCACCGCTAACACGCTCCCATCCGCCGTCGTAACGCAGGATGTTCTGCATGTAAGTACGGGCAATAGCTTGTGCTTGCGCCCGCGTAATTGGCTGCTTTGAACCAGACCTGTACGCTGAAGCGATAAAATCTACTACCCCATCTTCTCCGAGAGTTTCTTTCCACTGCCTAATAACAGAGGGTCGTATGCGACGGGGAACGTAAAACGCATTTTCTGCAATCTTGTCAGCGTCCTTTACACCGGCAGCTTGCATTTCGCGGACCATCTTTGACATGACCTGCCTGTATGCGTCCCTTGCGCGGCGAACAGCGGCTTTCTGAGCAGCAGACAGGTCAGGGATATTTTCTATAAAGGCGTCGTCTCTACGGACTGCGCGTTCTACTAACTCGTCAAATACTTCAGATGTAATCTTGCCATTCGACCCTGTAGAAAGCTCTTTGCGAAACTCTTTCAAAGCTTTGAAGTGGACCTGCATGAACTCTGTAGAGTACCTGCGGTACATAACAGTGCCAGCTTCAGTCGCTGACATAGGAATGATTTTACCGCCTCTGGTATCGCCGACCACGTTCTGAGCAATGTTGCTAAGTTTTCGTATGGATTCGACGGGGGAGGTTGTAATCGCCGCCATCATGTCGAACCGGATTGGTATTTTGTACGAGGGTCCGAACGGAACCTTAACTGTCATATGCGTCATGGCCGCAGGGGCTATGTCGCTGTTAGGGGCCAGAGGGTCGTAATTGACTAGCTCCCGTTCCCCTTCAAGCTTTGTCCTTGCTGACGGGGACAGAACAACCCCAGACTTTTCCGCAGCGTCTTCGAAAGCCCTAGCTTCTAGGTTCTTTTCAAGGTTACGCATTGGCCGCGAGAAGAGCGCCCCCATGCTAGCGCCGACGCCAAAGGACATGGCTACTGATGCTAAGGAGTCCTCTGTCTCCCATGTAACCTTATCGGACATCATGGCGGCTTCTATAAGGGCAGCTTCCGCTGTGGTAACTCCAGCGAACCTTGCCATGTACGCAGCGCGGCCAACCTGTGCAGCTTTGCCAAACAACCCAAGACCGCCAGTAGCAACGGCAAGGCCCCAGACACCGGGGTCCATGAAGCTCGTACCTATACGTAGACCTGCGCCGCGCCAGCCATACTTGGCTATCTCGTCATCGAGTTCTTGCTCTTGCAGAATGTGGGCAACAGTTTCGTCCCACTCAGCCTGACTGACGGAACTCTGTAGCTCATCGAGGTTTGTTAGCCGTACCCCGTCAGACGACGCCTTTTCGTACATTTCCGGGGTGATGACGAAGTTGGGGTCAGGCAGGTGATCTTCGCGACCTAAGTACCTTGCTAGGTTTTGCAGCGCCCAATCTTCTTCCGCAATACGCCCCATCAAATGCCAAGGCGTTTCGTCTATCGTAGGCTCTATTTCTGGCCGTGGGGCTACAGCTTCTGTCAGCCTTTGTTCCTGTGTAGGGACCGGCTGCATGAACGCAGCGTTTACATCTGCGTCTGTAGGCTTGTTGTCTTTGTTGTCGAACGTAGGCTCTTCAGTGAGATTATCGACTGCGCTAGCCATTATTTCTGTAACAAGCTCCTAATTTCGCGTTGCAACAAACCTGTACCGTCTATCCTGAATATCACGTTTGCGTTTGGGTTATCGGGATGTGGAATAGCTTTACCGGAAGAGTCCTGTAAGAAGAAAAGAGTAGGGTCATCAGGAACCTGAGCGATACCTATGTCATCCCTGTCTAAAAACTCTTTTTTCAAATAATCATCAGATAAGCCGTTAATCAACTCATTCACAGCGTCCTGAGCTTTGTCTCTGTAAGGATGATCGTGGTGAAGAGGGTGTCCTTTACTAGCCTGTATAAACACCTCTTTACTGTTGAAAAGACCTTTAGGGTCTAAGAAGAGTACTGTGGTGTCACGGAGGACATCATCTGCTATTGCCGACGCTAGCTCTGATGCGCTACCAAACTGACGCGCAGACAGGCGACGATATGACATTTCAATCCGCCTGTTTAAGAACCCTCGTTGCTGGGGGCTAAGAGATGCTTCGTCTAAGTCTTTGTTCCCTATGCCTAGCCAATCAGACCACCACCCATCAAGGTCTTCGACAATCTCAGTCCTGTACATAGCGAGGTCTTCGTTTGTCAGTCTTGCGGCTGGGTTGGATAGTGCAGCCGTTGCTGCCGCTACGGTTTCGGGTTCTATCTTTGTTACCTGACCACCGCTTGTCATGCCCGTTTGCTGGTAGCTGTCCAGAGTCTCGAACATCCGGCGGGTGTCGCTGTTGTCCGGGAAGTATCGATTCATTACGCCCGTCTTCCCAGCCGTCTTCAAAGCATGGTAGAACTTATAAGCTTGGTTTATCTGGGTCATTTTATCGGTAGTGAACTGGTCTTTAGCGCCAGTTTCTTTGAACTGCTTTACGGCCTCTTTGATACCCATTGTAGCTTCCTGTATCTGGGTCTGAAGCTCATTGATCTGAGGCATGTTAGGGATGTTATTGAAACGCTCTGCCAGATTAGAGATCGCGGTAAAGTACTGAGGTGTGTCGTCTCCAAACCTAGATTTGTACTCGTTAACAGCGTTTTGGATAGCGTCGTTTATAAAGTAGCTACGGCTTTTCCCAGTTCCCTGAATGTCGCTGTTTTCTTGGCCTACAAGAATACGAGGAACTTCAGTGCCTGTGCTTAGTACCGCATCCCTGAATTGTTGCTTAACAGCATCAAGGTTAATACCCTCTTGCAGGCCGTTTCGAAGTTTCTGTATTTGTGTAAGCTTGTTCTGAGCCTCGTTTCTAACTGATGTCTGACCTCCAGTTTCAGTATTATACAGGCCGTTGTTCTTCAGCATGTTAGGGAGTTGATCGTTGGGTTTAGCCATCAGTATCTTTTCGGCTATGTCCAGTGCCAACAGCTTTTCTTGAGGACCGCCTTTTGTCTGAGCGTCAATAAGCAGGTCTTCAATAACAGCGAACTTAGCCTTGGTGATGTTAGCTCTAGACCAATTCACGTTGCGGGAGTACGACTGGAAAAAGACTTCGATCTGGTCCGGTACTGTCTCTGCCCAATCTTGGTAAGACATATTCGGACCGTCCTCACCCTCAACGCCCACAGCCATAACATTGTATTGGAGACTGTCTTTCAGGTGCGTAAGCAGGTTTTTAGAAGCGGTGTTAGTCTTGTCTGCTTCGTCCAGTAAGCCTGTCTTTTTATTGAGTTCGTTACGGGTTTCTGTACTCCACTTGCCGATGCGGGTCATTGCCCCGGCTAGCAGCTTGGGATTGTCGCCCACCATATTTCTGAAGTTGTCTTTGAGGGTGGCTATGAAAGGCTCGATGTCCATCTCTTGGCGTTCGTGGTAGGGCGCAGCCTCATACCTTTTCATCCAATCCTCAACCTTCTGGTAGCCTTCGCCGTCCTTGTCCTCGAAGTACTCGATTGCCTGCCGCTGACCCCACACTGCGTTGAAGACATCGTAGGATAGCTGCGTCTTTAGCTCAGGGTATTCGTTGTTAGCGAAACCTGCCCTGATCTCTTCAAGGGACTTGCCCGCCGCTAGCTCTCTATCAACGATAGCCTGAGAAGCCAGTTCAGCTTCAGAGGCAAACCTCTTTTGGTTTCTGTCTTGGTACGCCTGTAGCTTCTTGCTCATGCCAGACAGAGACTCGGCTAGCTTTATAGCGTTGGACTCAGGGACTTGTATGTTAGGCGTGAGAAGCTGCTTAGGTGTAGCGGCTTGGACAGATACAGGATCAAGACCGCCTGATCTAATCTGTGTCTGTTCCCTGTTGATACCCCTAGTTCTACGGCGTCCTGTAGAACGTGCGTCACCTAGTGCCATTTAGAAGTTCCCCTGCCATGTTCCGCCCATCTGCGATGTTCCTGACCCCATCATCCCGCTTGGTCCTGTGCTTTTGAAGAACTGACGATTTGGGTTCTGTCCGTAGTCAGCGCCCGCGCTAGCGATGTCGATCATCAGGTTGCCAATGCCGGGGGCCATAATCGGCTGGAAGGAAGCGTTCTTAGCTTTGTAGTTGAGGTACGAAGCCTCATCCTGTGCGTACAGATCATCGATCCTGTTACCCACAGCTTGAGCAACACGTGAGCGACCGACAGCGGACTGAAACGCTATGTCTCCAAATACGTCATCGACTGCGCCTCCAGCCAGCCCGAACTGACCGAGGCCGGATTCGCCTGATGCAACACGGGTCTTACCTTCGACCTGCGCTCGTTCAATAGTAGCTTGCATATTCTTTTGAGCGCCTTCAGCTTTTACCTCGTCCCGCCTTCTTGCTGTCTGTTTAAGGTTGAACTGGTAGTTATCGTAAGCTGCCTGATCCATTCGGCGCTGCGCGTCAGCTTCTGCGCTTGCTTGCTGCTGCGCTCCAGCATAAGAAGCAACAGAACTTATAACTGACGTTATAATCATAGCTTCAGCTACACCACACATCTGGCATTGCTCCTTTCGTAAATAAGTAAAAATCCTCTCCATTGAACCCATAGCTGTGTTCTTCGAGGATGGTGAACCCGCATAGCTGTAGCCACTTCTGTGACTGCCAGTGCGGTACATGGACGAAGTTGTATAGGAAGGTGTAGTTACGCATCAGGTGTTCAACCCACCCTTTGCTATACCTAGCTATGACCTTTCCAACTTCATTGATACTGTCACTGCCGACTAACCAAGGTATGCCCGCATACTCATCTTGAGGACAATCGGCCACTCCCCACAGCGCCTCTACATCCCCGTCAAGAACCATTGAGTAAACCTCACTGGACCTTTCGATGGAGAAGTCTATAGCTTCTTTCGTAGACACGCCGGGGCCGAATGTGGCCGCTAGTTCAAGCACGTCACTGTCTCTAAGACGCGGTGTTAAAACACTACTGTCAGCGTTTTCTGCGGGCCTGACGTAGATGTCTAGATCAGGCACAACTATCTTCGGCATACTAAAGTAACTTTAGTCAGCTACAGACGCCTAGTCTGCGTGTTGTAGTTACCCTCCCATTCCGCCTGCACAAGGGTCACAGGAAGGTGTGAGGTTGACTTAACGTCTACAGTGACCTGCGTGTTTCTAGCTATCACGGGGAACCTGAAAGTGCCGGACTCTAGATCGACGCGCTCGATAGCGGAGCTAGTCAGGTTTACGCGCTTGGAAGTAAACTCGTAGGTCTTCACGCCACGTCCATTGGGGCTTACCTCTACGTTGAAAGCGCCAGTGTCTTTGTACGTGACGGACCACCTACGTAACTGCAACCGGCCTGTAGTAACCGCCATCTTTTCGCCAATAGATGTGGAGACGCCAGTAGCTTCGCGGACGTAAGGAGTTGAGAACCTGTACTGAAACTCGTAAGCGATACCCAAGAGACACGTAAAGCCGCTGAAGTCGCCTGTTGCTGTAACTGTGGTAGTTGTGGGGCGGGCGCTAGTTATGGTTATACCAGTGTCTTCGGTCGTGTGTGCTTTCACAACGACGACCGGAACTGAGGTAGCTATCTGGTAGGGCAGGGTCCAAGTAGTAGTGTCTGTCCCTGCCGAGTAGCTCCCTGTAAGAGAAACTTTCCTGTCAATCTTGGCGTTGTACGTTAGGTTGGTATCGTCAGCGCCGATGTAATCCATAGTGTCTAGGAAGACGCCGTCACTTCTGCTTACCAGCATGTAAGTGATGTTTTCGACCATCTCTATCCAGAGGATAGTGTCGGTGCTAGCGAACTCGTAGAACGACCAAGCACTCTGGTTCTTGTCGATACCTGACCAGTTGTACTTGTAGCAGTACACCCTGTTAGGTTCGTCGCTGGACACCATGTGCATAAGGTCTTCTGAAGAAGACGCAGTCATCTTAACGATGTTCTTAGGCACGTACTTTGGAACGTGGGCGGTTATGTCCGCAGCGTCTGTGGTGCTGGTGTCAGTGGCAATGAATAGCTCTCGTATCCTAGAGAACTGCCCCGACACCTGTGCGAAGTACACGTTAATGCCCGCGCCTATAGGTTCTAGGGCTGTATCCATTTCGAAGTCTGACGCAGGGCTTACTGACACAGTACGGTTGGTGAGAGCGCCGTTACTATCTACGAAGAACTGGGACGTAGCAGAGAACAGCATAAGCTGCTCGTTAAACGGGACAGCGTGTTCGATCTCAGAGATACGAGTGTGGGACACAGTGACATGCACGGGGTCACTATCTTTGACTGTGGTGACTGTAGTCCTGAAGAAGTTCTCTGGTTCGCCAGATTCCGAAAAGACAACTTCTTGGTCTGCTACCACCCCGAACCTGTTCTTGAAGAAGAACATAGCGTTGATGGTCTTACCAATGAACGCAGGGTTATCGTTAGTTTCTGTATCGCCTACAATCCTGTTGGCGTAGGTAATTACGTTAAACTCAAAGGCCGTGCCTGTTTGAGTGATCTTGTGGGGCAGCGTAGTGTTATCAAGGTCTATGACGATGTTAGGCGCTACAGTCTCTAGGTAAACAGCACCGCTTTGGTACTCTACAAAGAACGTGCTGAAGGTGTCTTCATCATCCCCTTGTACTTTGAATTTATCGCCCGCACTTGGCGCACTTGACCCTGTAGGCAGATCGGAGAACCGCTGCTTCTCGGTGACCGACACGTTAGCTGAAGTGGTCGTGCCCATAGCAGCGGTCTTAGACCTGTTGAGAACGTAGGTTTCGTCTAGGACAGTTAAGAACCTGATGTCACTTCGGGGGTTGCTTGTTGTCAGATAGTTCAAGCTAGCCGTGTTGGTTACATTTCTTTGGGTCCCTGTTACTGCATCAAATATCTTTAGCGAGGTTCCCGCTAGCGTCCCGTCGCTCTGGTGTATGATGATGTGCCTGTTGGTAGGCCCTCTATTAATGAGGTGACAGGCGATGTTAGAGGCGGAAGACGTGAGTAGTTTAGCTACGTGGTCTGTGGGAGGGCGCTTGTTCAGCCCGTCTACCAAAGAGCTTTGTGCGTTGATTTGTATCTCGCCTTGGTAGGGCTTACGTACCTCGTCTGGCTGTTGGCTAATGCCTTGAACCATGAAAGGGATAGAGTCAGATACCAGCATCGTTAGATGTACCGACGCCTACCGTTTCTAGACAGTACACGATATACATCCCAGTTAGAGTTCAGGAAATTTGTATCAGATATCCGGCTGTCGTCTTGTTGCATAGCAACCAGTGCATCGGCTTCGTCCTGAGCAGTGAACCCGTTGAGGGTATCTGAGCCGAACACACGCGCTTGGTAGCGCCTAGCAGCCTTGACTGTGATGTATCGGCGGGCGGTTTGGGGGAGGTCGTCCCACGCGAGGATAGTGATAAGGTCAGCGTAGACTGTTTCGGAGAAGACGAATGTCTGGTTCTCGCGGTCGTATAGTTTGCTGCCTCGCAGCACTACGTCTACTTCTTGGGTTGAACCGTAGGGGGACGCATCTACGGATACCACGTTAGCGCCTACGTTTATCTGCCCGTCAGTGTCGGGGAGTAAGCCTACGTTGTAATCTCTGTTAAAGTGATAGCCAGATGACTGAACATCTACGACTGTTTCGTTGAGGATGTTAACAGCAACGGCAACGTCTTCTAGTGACGTGTTGTCTAGAGAAGACACAGGAGCTTCGCCTATTGCGCTCAACATTATGTTGACCGCTTCAAGCTCTGTAGTCTTATAAAGCTGGGTCAATACAAGCTCCTTAGTTAAAACGGAAGTGACCGGGGGATAGACCCCCGGCCACAAAAAGCAGATTAAGACAGCGGCTTATGGGGCAGCGGTCCGAATCTGAACAGCAGCTTCAGGACGCAGAACGCCATGACCCATCGCATACTTCGCGACCATGAGCGTTCCCTGACGCCGGATGTCGTATTCCGACTCGACGGCAAGGTCCATGAGCTTAACAGTACCAACGCAGGACGGATGCGCCACAACCGCGACAGTGTTACGGGCGTCCGCAACCTGAGCGCCACCGGCACCACCCGCATCAGTGCCAGTACCCGTGACGTTCGTCGTCGGCAGGTGAGGCGTTTTGATGAGGTTGATACCAGCAATGCTAGCAACCGTACCGTCCGCAATAGAACCGCGACCGCTAAAGTCGACGTTAACTGCGTTGGTGGCGTTCGCCAGCATGTAGTAGTCATCCGGCTTGAGGAAGCAGAACCGATCTTCCGCAGGTACATAGTTGTCATCGAGGGCCTCGGCTGCGTCAAAGATAGCTGCGATAAGATCGTTAGCTACAGTGGCAGAGTTAGCGGACGTGACAATCGTACCCGAAGGATAGTTGGTGTCGCCTACGTTAGCCGTAGTGGTTTTCGCTGCCGCGACCATCATCTGAAGGACGTGCTTGTCCATCTGGAAGGCAAGTGCGCGACCCATTTCCTGCGTGTAGACGGAGCGAATATCGTAGTGGTTCTTCGCTTCATCAATTTCGGCAATGAAGTGGTGCGAGATCAGAAGGTCGTTAATCGTGATGACCTTCTCATTGTGGTTGAGTGCCGTGCCGTTAATTTCGTTACCCGGCGTGTGGTACTCTGCGCTCGAACGGCCCATAACGGGGAACTGCGCCGACTTCCCATTGGCAATGGAACGGATCATGTGCTTGTCGGCAGTAACAGTGTACTGCTCGAAGCTTTCCAGCACTTCTCCAGCCCATACCTTAAGGAACAAAGCATCGGCAGAACCCGCAGCGTTGACCTGACCGAGACGCGATACAGTGGCGTTAGCCATTTAATCACCTCTTGGAGATAAGGTTGTGAAGGAAGACTAAAGAAACTTTAGTCCGGTTTGAGTGCCTACTTTCCGTTCTCTCAAGATTGTCCGACGTATCGGGTCAAGGATACTTGTTGGGTTAGGCGAGTTAAGACAGAGAGCCTGAGCGGCTTAATCTGTCTTCAACCACTGCCCTGAAGGCAGGGTCGTTCTTATAGCGGGTGTCGCTCATGTCTTGCGTCACTTGCGCCCAGCTATCGTAGACATCAGTGGCACCGCCGTTGTTTGCAGCACCATGTCTTAGATTCGGTGAAGAGCCATTCTCTGAGGTAAACCTAGAGTATAGGCCACGAACAGCCAGCATCTTGTCGTTCATGTCACCAGCTTCGACAGCCCTGTTAAAGGACTCGATCTCGCCTTCTGACATGTTGGCTTGCGCCCAAGACACCATGTTGTTGTAGTTGTCTTGCCCGCCTACGACTTGGAAAGCTTGTTCTTGAATTTGCTGACCAACCGCTTTTTGACCTTCGATAAACTGGTCAACCAAGTTGCGGGGGATACCAGCTTCTTCAAGTTGCTGATACCTATCTTCAGATAGCGCACTATCTCTAGCGAACTCTGCTGACATTTCATCAAAATCAAGGCCGCGCTGTTCCAGCACTTCTCTAGCTTCGTCTTCAGCTTGTTCAGCTTGCTGCTCAGGCTGTTCTTGAGGTTCTTCGCTGCTTTGACCAAGCTTTGCCTCAAGCTCGTTATAGCTTTTGACAAGGTCTTCAACGCTTGAGAACTTTTCTGGAAGAACAGCTTCAGGTGTTTCATTAGCACTTGCCTCTTCTACAGTCTCAGAAGGTGCGGGGGCTTCTGCTTCTACTGGAGCTTCTGCTCCCGTCTCACCTTCAAACGTGTTGATAGATTCAACCATCAGCCTTAGCTCCTTTTTGGATCAGGTTACCGGACTTAGGAAGGCGATAGACAACATCGTCTTCCGCAAGTTCGTTACCCGGCCAATCAGGGTACTCAGGCTGTTTAGTCTCGATTTTTTTCTCGTCGGTTTTTGTAACCGCCATAGTTCATCCTCATTTCTTTTTCACTTTGGTGGTGTATTTACGGCCCTGCCAAGTGAACGTCTTTCTTCCGCTCTTACGTGCGTCTGCAAACGCAGATCGAAATGATTTTGCGGCTGAAGATTTCTTGGAATAGACCGGGTAGTTTCCGGCTTTAGTTTTCTTAGCGCCGGTTTTCTTAGACATGGTTATGTTACGGGGGCGTACATCAGCTAGTCGCATAGACGCACCTGTCGAGCTACCTCCGTAGTTCCCTGCCTTGCGCTGACGGGTTTCCGTACCATCAAGTTTGGTGCGGCCCGCTGGACGTACTTTAGTAGGGCCAGATGCAGGGCGGATAACAGGTACTTTTCTGCCCTGAGTTTTCTGAGCGCGGACTTTTCCAGCGTCTTTAGGAGGCGTAGCTTTACGAGCAGTAGCCCGCATACGGTTTCTGCTAGTAGGAGCCTTACGGTTAGCCGTGCGTTTCTTAGTGGTATCGCGTGACACAACGTCAGGCACAAAGCTTGCACCCATGAGCGCCGCGCCCGCCGCAGTACCGCCAAGTCCTCTACCCATAAGCGACCGACCTGCGACGCGCATAGCTGAAGCGGCTCTAGACGCCCTAGACGCTTTAGCGGCTGTCGGTTTCTTAGGCGCAGCCTTCGGTTTAGACTTGGGCTTGGGTGCGGCCTTCGGTTTCACGCCGCCGCTAGCTGTCCGGTTGTATTTCTTGTTCTTCGGGACAGGACGGTCACCGGGACCGGGATTGCGGGAGGCTACAGTAGACTTGCGCTTAGGCGGAGCCTTCGGTTTAACCTTCGGCTTAGGCGCAGCTTTTCTTGCTGCGGTTCTTGCTTTTGAAGCTTGGTTACGGCGCTGCGCCGCCATCTTTTTACGTCTACTGCTGTTGGAGGCCATCTAAGTCTATTCCCTGTTCTATGAGTTGTTTGCCAGCGGCGGGTGCCGCCCCTTTCACGGCTTCTCGAATCCCTTGCTGCATTAGCGATTGCTGTTGCTGTTGTTGTATTAGGGCCTCGATTTCTTCTTCCGAACGGATCAACCCTTCGACCTCGATGCCGTGGCCTGTAGCCAGACGGCGGATAAGGTCGCCGGTCTTGATGCGTTGAATGGAAGTGGGGGATGCGCCTGTCAGAGTAATCAGGTCTTGTAGGAACGACTTCAGCTTTTGCAGGTCGTTTCCTCTGCCTAGTGCGGCTGTACCCGTGACAATGACAG
>Ga0213859_10001101_pt1 | contig 12161 bp, 19 predicted proteins | sample PICome_2_FD_160133 | JGI IMG/M metagenome (GOLD analysis project Ga0213859, IMG submission 160133) | Coastal seawater microbial communities near Pivers Island, North Carolina, United States - PICO304 | ecosystem: Environmental > Aquatic > Marine > Coastal | place: USA: North Carolina... | reverse complement strand
GTGATGCAGCATCTCTTACCGTTCCAACAGACCGTACCTTCAGGGGTGCTTGGCAGTTCAATGGTGATGCTATTGAAGTAGACATGGCAGCGGCTGTGGCAATCCACAAGGACAACCTACGGGCAGAACGTAAGCCACGTCTGGCTGATCTGGATGTACAATACATGAAGGCTCTGGAGGCTGGCTCTGGTGCGGCTGAGATTGCAACCCAAAAGCAAACACTGCGTGACATTACAAATGACGCACGTATTGCAGCGGCAGCAACACCTGATGAACTCAAGGCATTGGACTTGGCTACCCTGTTGGGAGAATAAGCTATGAGCAAGGCAAGACAACTTGCAAATCTTGGTAACGTCTATGACGATGGTGCCTTGTCACACCGCCGCATGACGTACAACGGCGCAATGAATGTTTGGCAGCGTGGCACCTCGGATGACACTGCAACGTCAGGCGATTATATGTGTGATCGTTGGAAAGTAGGTCATACTGGCCTTGATGGCAATGTTGATTGGGATCAAGAAACATCTAGCACACCAGATGGATTTGCCTATGCATTGAAAATATCTACAGATGCTTCGGAGACATCTTTAGATGCGGCTGATGTTTTACAAGTCATACAAAGATTTGAGGGCCAAGATTTACAGCATTTGCAAAAGGGTACATCTAGCGCAAAAAAATTAGCTTTGTCTTTTTGGGTTAAATCGTCTGTAGCTTCGACTTACACTGTTGATTTAAAAGACAATGATAACACAAGAACAATAGCAAAAAGTTATTCAATAAGTACCGCTGATACTTGGGAATATAAGACGCTTGTGTTTGAGGGTGATACATCTGATCCTCTAGATAACGATGCAAACCGTAGTCTTGATTTGCGCTTTTATATTGATGCGGGGTCAAATTTTACAAGCGGAACTTTTGCTACAGCATGGCAAGACGAAGTTGATGCAGATCGTGTCTACGGCACCACAGGCTGGTTAGAGAGTTCAACTCCTACGTTCTACCTCACAGGCGTCCAGCTAGAAGTAGGCGACACAGCCACCCCCTTCGAGCATCGGTCATACGGGGATGAGTTGGCGAGGTGCCAGAGGTATTATGCAGAAACTGGTTTTAATGTTGAAGATTATGCTGCGGCAGGGGGGGAGTACTACCATGACCCTGTATATTTTCCTATGTCTATGAGAACAGCCCCTAGTGTTACTATAGTGAATGGTAATGTTACTAATATAAATAGCACAAACGCTTACGACACAGACTTAACAAGCCTTAGAGTTGAAATACAATCTACTAGCAGTGGGCGTACTTTGAATCTAGGCGGTACTGTTAAGCTAGATGCGGAGTTATAACAATGAATGAAATGAGCATTGAATCGGCAGCTTACAGAATAGACTCTATAGGCAACAACTCAGGCATCAAAGCCACCATCGACGGGCAAGAGATATTCGTCCCTCTAGACCCCAGCAACCGCCACTACGCAGAGATCATGCGGCAGGTTGAGGCTGGGACGCTTGTGATACAAGAGGCTGACTGATGAGCAGAACCCTATCAACTGGTGTTACAGCCAACTTAGAAGATGATGTAATCTATCCCTTCTTTGCGGTAGAGTTAGACTTTGATGATGGTACTTTTGTTGCTGCTGACGGATCAACAAATGACCGTATCCTTAGATTATGGACTGGCTTTGGCACACTTGTATACGAAGGTGACAGTTACTTTGGTACAGGTAATATGCTTAATATATCTGATGTCGAAGAGACTGCAGAAATAGCTGCTAAGGGTATCACTCTTACTTTAAGTGCTGTACCTAGTGAAGTAATATCTCTTGCTCTTACCGAACCCTATCAAGGTAGAAATTGTACGCTTTATTTTGGGCTATTTCAAAAAAGCGCCTTAGTCACACAAGATAGTACTGAAACTTCACTTATTTATATTGTTAAGCAAGATGGCGGTAAGATCATGCTAGAGCGTAACAAGACAAGTTTAACTGAGGTATTTAGAGGTTACATGGACCAAATGAATATTAATGAGGGTCCTGATACTAGCACAATAGAGCTTACTGCTGAGAATAAACTTATTGACTTGGAAAGAGCTAGGGTTGGTCGATTTACATCAGAATATCAAAAATCAATTTATCCAACCGACAAGGGTTTTGACTTTGTAGAAAGCCTACAGGAGCAGAAATTAGTCTGGGGCCGCGCTGGTGTTTAGCTACCAACAAGAACACTTACGTGTTGTAGAAGATAATATACACCTTCCTCAAAGTGATTGGGAAGAGATAGAACATGCAAAAGATGTTCGTAAGTTCGACCCCGATTGGGAAGCTCTTTATGAATTAGAAAAAGCTGGTATATTAAAGGTATTTACGGTTAGACATAATGAAAAGCTGGTTGGTTACTTTGGTGCTGTTGTTACCCCTAGTCTGCACTGTAAAGGTCTCCTACAAGCCTATGATGATGCAATTTTCTTGCACCGTGACTATAGAAGAGGTCTTACGGGTTATAAACTATTTAAGTTTGCAGAGAAGTGTTTAAAAGAAGATGGTGTTAAAGTGTTGCTTGTCACTACAACTGAGAGAAATCCCATAGGCCCACTTATGAAAAGACTAGGCTACAGCAAGACCCAAACCACTTACGAAAAGGTTTTGTAAGATGCCAGTAACTGTCGGAGCAGCTATTCTTGGGGCATCTGCACCTCTTATTGCTCAGTATATTGTTGGGTATGCTGTTACTACAGCTTTGACAAGTACTGCGCTCTATGCACTTATGCCGAAACCTGATACTCCAGAGCCTAACTCTAATTCCGCTAATAGGGGTTATCAAATTTCCACTAGGGCGGCTGCTGCAAATCATCAGGTTGTATATGGTCAGACAAAAGTAGGTGGCGCTGTTGTATATGATGATGTCTCTGGTGTAAACAACAAGGTACTACACAGAGTAATTGCATTCACTGGACATGAGATTGAAGAGTTTACCACATTTTATTTTAACAATGAGGCTTTAACCCTTACAACAGACACTGATGGTAATGGGGATACATACTACAAGCCCACTCAAGCAACTGGTCCATCAGGTGCTGTTCATACAAGATATAATGATTTTACAAGGATATACTTTCGTAAAGGTGGCTCAGAGAATAATACAGCAATTGCAAACCTGATTTCTGAGGGCGATGGTTGGACACAAGATCATAAGTTACAAGGTGTAGCCTATGCTTATGTTAGACTAGCTTTTGACTCTGATTCTTTCCCTAACGGTGTACCAGAGATGTCATGTCTCATTAAGGGTAAAAAAGTTTATGACCCTCGTACATCCACTACAGCTTGGTCTAGTAACCCCGCCCTTTGTATTAGAGATTACTTGACGGATTCAAGCTATGGTCTTGGAGAAAACTCTAGTTCTATAGATGATACGCAAGTCATCATTGCGGCAGATGTATGTGACTACAAAAATTATGATGTAAACGATTCTGATCCTGCATCCACTAAAACAGGCGGCATTAGATTTAGTCTGAATGGGTCTTTTACAACAGCAGTAACTCCATATTCTCAACTAATGGAAATGTTGGGATCTATGGGTGGTATGTTGTGGTACAGCCAGGGTAAGTGGCGCATGAGACCTGCCCATTATGTTGCCCCTACAATTACATTCACAGAAGATGACTTAAGATCGGCTATTAATATTTCCACTAGGCATAGTAGAAGAGACAACTTTAACACTGTTAAGGGTGTGTTTAGAGGGCCAGCAACCAATTATCAACCTACTGATTATGCGGAAGTAACGAATAACGCATTTCGTGTAGCTGACAACAACCAAATAAGCACATATGACTTAAACCTGCCATATACTGAAGACTTTGATATTGCACGAAGGGTTGCTTTAATAACCTTAGAGCGTAATCGCCAACAACTTACAGTGCAAGCTGACTTTGGTATGAGAGCATTTCAAGTACAAGTTGGGGATATAGTAAGACTGACAAACTCTAGATTAGGTTTTTCTAGTAAAGAGTTTGAAGTCATGCAATGGTCCTTTGGACTAAAGGAGGATAGTGATTTAAGGGTCTCTCTAACTCTTAGGGAAATATCTGAAAGTGTATTTGATGACATATCTGATGGTCAAATCTATGAGCGTGATAACACTAACCTCCTCAGCCCCTTTGAAGTACCACCTGTGGCTATTGCGGCTGCTAATCAATATGGTGGAGAGTTTAAAGTTGTAAGTGAGAAGTTATTACGTGAGTTACAACTTGATGTCACTGCTGCTGATCCTTCTAGGATTGATCGTGTAGAGGTACAATACAGACCAGCAAGCACTGGCGATTATCTAAACATTGGCACAGGTGGTCTTGGTAGATACAGCGTCCTTGATTTAGATGAAGGTAATTATGATGCCAGAGTAAGAGGTATTAATACTTTTGGTGTTAAAGGCGAATATAGCTACTTATTAAATTTCTTGTTGCAGCCTTTAGATAGTCCACCAGCGGATGTTGATAGCAATACTTTTACATTTGAAGTATCGCAGGGTACAATATTCTTGCAATGGTCTGCTATCTCTGATCTTGATCTATCTTATTATCAAATCAAGTATTCATCAGACTTAACCACAGCCTCTGTGAGTGATGGAAATACTTTGTGGGGTGGTAACTCAAATATTCTTGTGCAGCGCGTTGGTAGGCCAGCAACAAATATCTCTGTACCAGCTAGGTCTGGAACTTATCTGATAAAAGCATATGATAAAGCTGGCAATGAAAGTGATAATGTTGGTTATGTTCTAGTTCCTGCTTCTGCCCTTCCTGTTCTTGGCAATACTATTACCCAAACAGAACATTCAGCGTTTGTTGGGAATACTGGAATAAGCAATTCAAATATTCAAGTTGACACTGCCCCAAGCCCTGATGAGCTAAGAATAAATGATACTTCTGGCGCAACTCCTACTGGCATTTATTACTATGGCGGAGCTTTAAGTGGCTCACAAACGGCTTCAAGTGCAGATTATATAGATGTTGGAACGGTTAGGACAGTAACAACAAGCGGGTCTGTCACTTTTGAACGACATATAGATTACTCCTCTGTGTTTGATAATATCCCACAGGATTGGGATACATGGCCTGATACATTCGATGATTGGACAAATGAAGACGCTGGATTTGGGGACTTTTCAACAGCCATACAGGTCAGAGCAACAAATGATGATCCATCATCATCGCCCACTTGGGGGGCATGGGCTGATGCTCTTGGACAACAGGTGGTTGGACGTGGCTTCCAATTTAGGGTAAAGTTGGATGCAACCAATACTGAAGTGTCGCCTAAAATAACGGAACTCACAGGAACAATAGGTTACTAGATGTCACAAAACAGCTTAACAATCGGCAACGTCTCAGCCAGTGCTGCGAGAACTGCAATCAACAATGCCTTTGATACTTTAAAGACGCTACACTCTGGCGCTACTGCACCATCAAGCCCAAGTGCTTATATGTTGTGGTTTGAGACAGATACAAACAAATTACAAATTTACGATGGCGCTCAATGGATTGTAATAGGCGAAATGGATGCCGCTAATAATATTTTCCACCCCATCATTGGTAACTGGAAGCTGGATTTATCTGGTAACGATCTTACATTTGCCTACAACGGAACAGCTATGATGAAGCTCACTTCAACAGGTGCATTAACTACTGTTGGCGATATTACTGCATTTGGGACGATCTAAATGGCGATTGCTTCAACAGGCTCTATTTCTATGTCTACCATACAGACAGAGTTTGGCGGCTCTAATCCCATCTCCATCTCTGAATATTATCGCAGTAACACTTACGAAAATAATGTAAGCGGTAATAATACGGGCATCCCTCAGTCTGGCACAATTAAACTTAGCCAGTTTCGTGGCACAGTCCTTGCACGATACATCACTTATAAACTTCTTGGCGCTGGTGGTGGCGGTGGCTACGGTGTAGAAAATGGTGATGGGTCAGGTACAGCAGGTTCTGGCGGTAACAGTACATTAACTTTAGCAGGGACAACTGTTACAGCTACTGGGGGTGCTGGTGGTGGTAATGGGGATACATATTATACTTCTGATAATACGGCTGGGCAGAACGCAAATACTTCTCAGGGATATTCGGAAAACTTTGGTACATCTGGTGGATCTACTCCATACAATCAAAATGCTGCTGCTGGATCAGGTTTTGGTGCTGGTGGATCGGGCGGTGGCGGTGATAAACCTTCAGATTATGATAGCTCTGGGAACCGTGGGTCAGGTGGTAATGCTGGACAAGAAAAGGGTGGTTCAACCTATGTTAATGTCAGTACATCAATAAGCTATAGTCTAGGCTCTGGTGGTGCAGGTGGGCAATCTTTCCATGATGGTGCAAACGGTCTTGGTGGTTATGTCAAGTTGATTTCTAATGGTTCTCAGGTTGTCGCTACTGGCACAAGCGGAAGTTACACGGTGGTCTAATGCATTGGGTTGTCAAATTCGCTAAATACTCTAATTGTTTGAACACGATGAGCTTTACGGTTTACCCTTTTGTGCAAGAGCTTGTGTTTAGTTGCAGAAATAATCAATTAAGCGTTTGTGTTGTATTTACAGACATAGGCGCATTGCAAGACGTTATTGGCAATGTTCCATCTGAGTTGCAGTTGGCGAAAACAAATCGTTATGGCGTTGATTTGGAAAGTATAGAAACAAGTAAACTTAGATTATATTGTGATGGTCAGTCTGATGACGAAATGCTACGCAGCTATGCCTACAATGAATCTAAGCAACTAATTGAAAGTAAGATATATAAGCGTAGCACAGGACAATACCCTATTTTGATAGACCGTTATAACCCAGATGGAATTATCATAAATTCCGACGAACCTGAGTACAGTGGAAGTAGAGAACTTTGGACTGGTCCTTCAGATCTAATAGATACTGCAGAGGGTCACGATGTTATCTACTTAAGAAAACAAAACACAGATCAGTGTTACATGCGGATTATGAAATAGGGTAGAGGAATGGAATACGATTTACTTTGGACTGCTGGATTAACTGCCCTATTGAGTTTGTTAGGTTGGGCCTGTAGGAACATGTATTCTGAAGTACAGAGAATACAGGTTCTCCTTAACAAGACAAGAGAAGAGATCGCTAAGGAGTACGTCACTAGAGCAGAAGCCCAAAGTGACATGAATAGAATAATAGACCGACTAGAAGCACTCGACGCCAAACTGGATAGGATAATTGAGCGTCGATGATAGATCCCATAACGGCGATTTCAGCCGCTACCGCTGCTTTCGGCTACCTCAAGAAAGGTATTGCCGTTGGCAAAGATCTGCAGGATATGGGTGGTCAACTCTCTAAGTGGGCTGGTGCTATAGCTGACTTAGATTTTGCTGATCGTCAAAACCAGAAGCCCCCTTGGTATAAGGCTCTTGGTGGTGGAGTAGAAGCACAAGCTATGGAAATCTTTGCAGCCAAGCAGAAGGCTGCTTCCATGAGGCAGGAGCTAAAAGACTACATATCAGTTATGTATGGGCCATCTAAGTGGCAAGAGATATTAGAGATAGAAGCAGACCTACGTAAGCAAAAGCGAGAACATGAACACAGACGCATGGAAATAAAACAAGCTATAATAGAATGGACTGTAGGTACTGTTGTGTTTGTTGTTCTTATAGGTGGTCTTGTAGGATTTGTATGGTTGGCTAATCAATGACTGTAGATCTAGGATTGCTTGGCTATTTACCATTACCTTTAATGCCTTTCGATAAAGTGCAACCTCTCCCTAATAAGAAAGAACGTATTGTAGAAGAGACCCACAGATCTGTAGACAGAAAAGCAGAAGACTACAAATACGAAACAGCCTACGCATACCACCCGCATAATCAAGCTAAATATCAACTAGGACAAATAGTGGACTTTGTAGTAGCATGAAAATAACACCAGAATGGTTAGACAAGTGGCGCATATGGCCTCGCATGATCCTCACACTTTACGGGATTGCTTTCTATAACACAACAACTTGGTTTATGGCTCTGCCTGATCCCTCAAACGCTCAAGCAGGATTCGTTAGTGTGATCGTGGGGGCTGGGGCAGGTTTCTATGGAATATATGTAAATGGTAAAACCCCTACTCCTAGTGGTAATTCTAGCTCTAAGTAGCTGTACATCTCTGCCCTCATTCCTAAATCCCCTCGGTAGTAAAGGAGGCCCTACTGTTAATGCAAACGTCTTGGCGGGAAAAGAAAATACACAACAAGTGGTCGCACAACAAAATAGACAAGATGCAGGTAGGGACATTATCACCACCGAAGTTATTAAAGAGGTCGAGGCAGAGAGAGTCGAGCAACTCGAAATCACAAATACAAATATACCACCTTGGGTCTTGCTCTTGCTCTTACTTGGGTGGTTGTTGCCAACACCTCAATCCATCGGACACTGGTTTGGTAACTTATTCGTTTCAATCTTTCAGAGGAAGAAATCCAATGACGTTTAAACTCGGAGCTCGTAGTGAAGAGAAATTACTAGGAGTAAACGAAACACTCGTAGAAATCGTGAACCACGCCATATCTGTAAGCAAGCAAGACTTCTCAGTAATTTGTGGTAGAAGGACCAAACAGGAGCAAGAGGCTCTGGTTGCTAAAGGTGCCTCACAGACAATGAAGAGTAAGCACCTTGAGGGCAAGGCGGTAGATCTTATGGCTTATATAGCTGGATCTGGTGGTCGTTGGGAGCTTAATCTGTACGATGAGATTGCTGATGCTATGGCAGAAGCTGCTGCTAGATTAGGTGTTACCAATTTGCGCTGGGGGGCAGCGTGGCACATAGGGGATCTGGCTTCTTGGTGGGAAAATGGAAACACTGCAGAGCAAGCCATGAATGCCTATGTAGACTTGAGGAGATCTGAAGGCAGAAGACCTTTTATAGATGCACCGCACTTTGAGCTTGCGTAAAGAAATAAAATCTGTATAATACAGAAATTACCTCCATTTAAGACTAAAGGCCCCTTTCGGGGCCTTCTTTTTTGTCTTCATGTGCTTTCTTTATCTTCATCCCATTGTATACATCGGAAGTCAGTTATCTTCCAACCTTGTTTGTAAAAGTGCGCTGCTCCCACCTCTACTGACATCTGACACAACTCTTCTGTAGGTCTTAAGATAGGGTCTATCTGTGCCTGACACAGACCCTCATTCAAGCAGATAAGTAGGACTGCGCTCCACATTATTTTATCTCCTCTTTAAGTCTTGTTAAATACCAGATAGCCTTATCTATATCTTGGACAGACTTTCCTTTGTAAGGCCACCTCCAAACATACTTGAAAGCAGCTTGCCAACAATATGCAGCATGAGGGGACACTACAGCGTTTTCAGTCATGGCAGACATAGCATCAATACACTCTATAGTGCTATTGTAGTGGGGAGGGTGATTAACCATATCTACAGGGGGGTTGTTCTCCCCATAGAAGCCATACTCATCAAACTTCTTGCGGAACTCTTCCTGTTCTTCAGCCATCTCTTTTCTCCTACTTGTAGAAAACATGATCTTGTATCCTCCTTGTTTCCTCTAGGTGCTTCCTCCAATAAGGAGTACTCTTAATAGTGTGATAGTGAGTACTCCCTTTAGTAGGGTCTTCTACATCTAAGGTAAGTACGAAGGCAGCTATTACTCGAGAATCTACCCAAGCCTCTTTTTCGTAAGGCTTGTCCGATTTTCCATCACAGGCCCAACTAAACTGACACTTATGCTTACCTTTGTTGACCCCTTGATAGATTACAGAGCATACATCATCTGGAAACTTAGGGCTTTCTACCCTGTTCAAGACTACATATGCTACTGCAATTTTTCCATCTAGGGGTTGGTTACGTGCCTCATGGTAAATATTTAACGCAAGACACGTAAGAGCTTCCATAATCAAAACGTAGGTTCTCCGTTATCGTCTAAACCAGCTAGACTATTCCAGAGCTCTCTGGGGTCTACTAGCTCCTTTTGTTGAGAGAGGTAGGGGCTCTCTAGAACCCCTATGCTCTCTAAATGTTGAGTAAGATAAAGTGGCAGTTGATTTTCCATTGCAATCTCCTATTCGCAACTACGTAAACCTGTGGAAGGATCAAAGTAACAAGCTCCTCCCTCTGTGATTACAGGTTTTACATCTTCATCAACAAACAAGTCAAGCTGTTTTTCTGGCTCTTCTGCAATATCTTCAGACGCAGCAGAATTAAGTATGCCATAGCGTTTACCAGAAGCCCTAAAGGTGGTGCATCCAGAAGCTCCTCCTTCATAAGCAGCCATGTAGACATCCTTAAACTCTTCCCAGCTTATATCATCCCCTACGTTACAGGTCTTGGAGCAAGCACTGTCCACATATTTAGAGGCGACATTGAGAACCTCTACATGATCAAACACAGATAACTCATCGGCAGTTTTACCTTTTACTCCAAACTCTCTGTAGCCGTAATCTTCTACTCGCTCTACTCTTGGTCCTTCAAAGGTTTGAATAGTGCGGTCATAGTAATGGCTAAACACAGGTTCAATACCAGAGCTGATATTGTCAGCAGAAAGAGATATAGTTCCTGTAGGTGCAATAGAGAGCAGATGAGAGTTGCGGATACCGTATCTTTCAATATCCCTGCGGATCTCTTTTGGAAGTGTTAGCGCACACTCACTGGTCAGATAATTCCTATCAAACAGAGGGAATGCCCCCTTCTCTATTGATAAAGAGATAGAGGTACGGTAGGCAGTGTCTCTCAAGACTTGCATAATGGCAGAAAGCTCTTTGAGGAACCTTGGCTTGCCGTAGGGGTAGCCTAAGGCTTCCAGAGCATTAGCTACACCAGTGAGGCCTAACCCCATACGCCTCTTGTTCTCAGCTTCTTTCCTTTGCGACTCAAGCGGATAAGTAGCACGATCTACTACATTATCCATAGCTCTAACTACGATAGGGATGTCATGTCGGAACATATCCATATCAAACACCCTAAATCCGTGTGAGCTTACCTTTATGTACTTGGTTAAGTTAAAAGACCCAAGTAAGCAAGCGCCATTAGGCGGAAGTGGCTGCTCTCCACAAGGGTTTGTGGCTGAAATAGTTTCACAATACCAAAGGTTATTTTTACGGTTGATACGGTCAATAAATAAAATACCTGGTTCTGCCCAGTCCCATGTAGATCTGAGAATGTCATCCCAAAGAGCCTTAGCTTTTACTGTCTTGTATACTCTACCCTTAAAGGTAAGATTAAAGTCACCGTCAGATTTAACAGCTTGCATGAACTTGTCAGTAACACCTACAGAGATGTTAAACTGAGTAAGCTCCGTGCTGTTGTTCTTAGCCCTAATAAACTCTTCGATGTCAGGGTGATCTACACGCAAAACACCCATTTGGGCTCCGCGTCTGTGACCTGCGCTAGAGATGGTTTTACAGATGCTATCGAAGATTCCCATAAAACTAATAGGACCACTAGAGCGACTGTCTAGTGACTTAATCATAGCCCCTTTAGGTCTAAGCGTAGAGAAGTCGTAACCAATACCTCCACCAAGTCTCATAGTCTGAGCAGCATCTCTAGCTGCACCCATGATACCATCCATGCTATCTTGTATAGTCTCTGAAACAAAGCAGTTGTAAGGAGTAACTTGACGAGGAGATCCCATAGAAGATTGCACACGTCCTGCAGGTAAGAACCTTTGTTCTAACAGAATATCCCTAAAACTTAAATAATGCTCTTTGTCATCTTTTAAAGCGTAAGCAACCCTAGTCATAGCTTCCTCGAAGCTTTCATTAGGGGCTCTATATTTCATTGCGTGAATCTCTTCACTGATCGGTAGGGTTGGCCCATATGTATTTCTCATCTATTATCTCCACTTCCTTTTATGGTTCCGTTTTTTTGTCGTTTATCAAGTTTATCTAGGTTTACCTTTGCCACCTCTGACAAGGAGAATCCTAGGTCGTTTGCAAGTACAGCAATGTACCAGAGAACATCCCCAAGTTCCTTAGAGATGGCTGCTTTATCTACAGTCCCATCTCTGATCCACTTCTTTACTTTATCCGCCACTTCCCCAGCCTCACTAGCAAGGCCCAGAGAAGGATAGACCACGCGATACTTACGGTCATAAATAGCGTAAGCAATCGCTTTCTTTTGGTAGTCGTCGAAGTCATAGAACTCCTCCATTTTCATGAATGCCTCTATATCATCTCTAC
>Ga0213859_10001100_pt1 | contig 12186 bp, 20 predicted proteins | sample PICome_2_FD_160133 | JGI IMG/M metagenome (GOLD analysis project Ga0213859, IMG submission 160133) | Coastal seawater microbial communities near Pivers Island, North Carolina, United States - PICO304 | ecosystem: Environmental > Aquatic > Marine > Coastal | place: USA: North Carolina... | reverse complement strand
GCAGCGTGTATGGTATTGTTTGCTTGTTCAGCGAACGCAGATCGATTCTATGACATCCGAGATGAGTGGGTAGCATGCGCGGCATGTCACGGGCAACGCGGAGAAGGTGGCATTGGCCCGGCTCTCTACGCGCTATCTGCCGATGAGATCATTGATAAGTTGATGTTGTATCGAAACAACGAAGTGATTGGTCCTCAATCAGCAATGATGTGGCCTCAAGCTGCACAACTTGACGATGGTGAAATTGGAACAATTGGTGTATTTGTACAAGAAGGATTTCCGAATGAGTAAAAACTGGGTAAGCGATATTAATATGATGCACTCATATTATCGCATGCATGACACTTTTGAAAGTTTTGATGACGAAAAGAAAAAGCTTTTTCTTGAATTTCGTACTAACTTTCTACAAGAAGAGCTCGACGAGCTCAAAGAAAACAAAGACAATCCAGAGGAAGTCGTAGACGCTTTGATTGATCTTTGTGTTGTAGCCATTGGTACACTCGACGCCTTCGGTGTTGATGCTCACAAAGCGTGGGATGAAGTACTCGAAGCTAACATGGCAAAACGAGTAGGTGTAAAAGAAGGCCGGCCCAACCCATTGGGCCTACCTGATCTTATGAAACCAGAAGGTTGGGAACCACCCGATCATCGAGGTAATTATGGCAGACTTTGAAACACACCCTCGTGGAACTGCTGAAGAGATCCGGCTTTCTCGAGAACTTGCTCGTGAAATTGAAAGGATCAACGAACAGTTTAGAGGAGTAGTTCCTCACTCTGTTTGGGCTAAGTTTGAAAAGCTAAATAAACACTATCAACGACAAATGGAGACCGAAACATGAGAGACCAAATGCTTGAGGCTTTAAGAGCTCACGCTGAAGGAAAAATCAAAATGCACAAGATGAATGTCGAAGTGTATTTAAGCAATCCCGCTGGCATCGGCGAGCATCCCGATGTTATGGAAGCTATGTTAAAAGAAATCGAGGCGATTGCAGAATATGATGATCAAATTGAAGTACTCGATCGTTATTTCCCTACTAGCTCTTAATCTTGGAGGGTGCGCCAATGCACCCTGTTTTGACGTAAGTGTGAGTGGAAGGTTACCCACTGACGGGTGGGGTAATGCTCGTGGTGAGGTATGTTTGCCTCCGGCCGAAGAAAAAGACGAAAAAAGTGAAAAAAACGGTTGACATTTACTTCGTACTGGTATAGAATGGTATCTGTTAGTTAATGTAAAGCTAACATTAAAATTCATTTTATTACGGAGTAAAAACGTATGAAGTACGATGTAGAAGTATGGTCTGCACAAAAACTTGTTCAAATGCTTATCACTGGTAGGCTCAATCCCGATCCTATTGGTCAACGACCAGCAGTTACAGCAAGCAACAAAAAATCAATCAAAATCGTTCGAGGCATGTTAAACGGATACGGATGTGGTATGCTTACCGTTCGAGATATTCGTAACGATCCCGAAGCTCAAAAAATCTATAAGTGTGATTATCTCGTAGTCGATGGTGGTCATCGCTGTCGAGCAATAAAAGCTTACTTTGAAGGTAAGTTCCACATCGATGGAAAGTTCTTTAACGATTACGAAGAAAACATTTTTGAGCAAATTGAAATTCCTGTTGATTTACGAGTATGTACATCAAAGGAAGCGTCGGTTTTGTTTAAGGCGATTAACACGACTACACCGACTAATTTCATGGAAATGATTATGTCGGATGAAGAGTCAGAAGCTTGTAAATACTTTCGTACATTGACTACTTACGTAAAAGAGTATAAGAACGAACCACATCCTTTGTTTGCTCGAAACTTTGGAACTGACGGTAACGTTTATCCTAAGAACTTTGACAATGCACTCATGAATCCTCGTCGTCGATGGGATGAATATGTGGCTATGGCTACTATTCGGTCTATGGGCAAGGGCTTAGTTGATTCGGGTCAATCTGAGATCGAAGTTCTTGCTGAAGACAATGAAGTCATTACAAAGGTTGCACAATCTCAAGTAAAAGACTTCCTTGATCTCGCTCTTGAATTTAAAGAGCATCGTAAAAAGACCTTTAACGATACAACGTTCTCGGCTTTCTTCATTTATTACTTTGGCCTTGTGCAAAAGTATAAGAAGTTTACGATCCTCAACGAAGATAAGGTAGAGTTTTTCAATAACTTCCGCCAGGTCTACACTCGATTGACTGGTAACCAAGACCGTATCCTCGAGGATACAATGACCGAGTACGAAGGTCGCCAACATTACGTAAAAGAGTTTGTCCGCAAAAACGTTAAGAATTTTGCTAACGGTGCTCTTCAGCAAAAAGTCTTTGAGCTTATGGAAGAGTTTCGTGATGGACCGGATGGTGTCACTCCTCTTGATACTAAGCGATCACTCAATAGCAATGAGCGAGAAGAAGCTCTTGCTGCTCAAGGATTTAAGTGTGCAATCGATGGATTACCACTTGAGCTTGATGAAGCAGTGTTTGGACATGACACTCCTTGGTGTAAAGGTGGTGAGTCTCACGCTCTTCAAGGTGCGATGATTCGAGAAGAGCACAACCGTGATATGGGAACGACTACACTTGATGAATATCGAATGGTACTTGAAATGCGAGCTCAACTGGCGAAAGCCAGTTGACATTTGCTTTCTTTTGTGATAGAATGGCACATCTAACAATGGAGTTATATTATGGCTAAAAACAACGACACTCCCGAAGCGGTTAACGTTCTACAAGAATGTATCGACCTTCAGTTGAAAAAATCTCGGGATTATCAGAATCCTAATTCAACTGTAAAGCAGGCACAATACTATCCCAACGGTATTGTGACTATCCACGATATTATGCATGCTAAAATGCTACGTATGAAATCTGTAATGGAAGCTATGCAAAGTGATGATTATGATCCTAACTTCGAATCACTCGAAGATTCGGCTAAGGATCTCATTAACTATGCGAGCTTTTTTGTTTCGTTCTGTCGAGGTAAAATCCCTGGCCAAGACTCACGTAACGATGCATTCAACAGGAAGAAAAGCGGTTAATGATAGATTACGATAATCTGACAGTAGAAAGCTTTTGGGATAACCAACCTTATCCACACGCGATAGTGGATAATTTTTGGAATCCCGATGTAGCACAAAATCTATTGGCCGAAGTCAAAGATGTAGAGTACAATGCTGCGTACACTAATCCCTTTGAGTTGAAGAACGCCTGTAATATCTGGGATAGATTTTCACCTACGGTTTATCAGGCATTCACTTTCTTAGGTAGTAGAAAGTTTACAGATTATCTCGGTAAAATATTAGATATACCAGATCTCATTCCAGACGTTGGATTACATGGTGGTGGGATTCATTATCATCCGCCAGGTGGTAAACTGAATCCCCATGTAGATTATAGCCATCATCCAAAATTGGGTTATCGTAGAAAGCTAAACTTTCTCGTATATCTCAATCCGGATTGGCAGGTAGGACACGGTGGTGAGTTGGGTATGTGGACTCCAGAAGGAGCTCAAACTTTTAAAGAGCCCGTAAAAACGATTGAGCCGCGGTTTAATCGCGCCGTCGTATTTGAGAGTACACAAACAAGTTATCATGGACTTGCTCGTCCTACTCAACAGCCAAGAAGAAGTATGGCATTCTATTATTTGGTAGACGACCAAACAAAAACGACAAGTCCTAAAGCAGCTTTCGTCCCTACTAAGGAACAAAAGGACGATCCCGAAGTTTATAGACTTGCAGAATTAAGAAAAACCCAGAGGTTATAAAATGAACAATGTAGATTATATTCGACAACAAATCATTGACAAATATCTCGACGAAGATTTTGTCATTGATCGTACTGGTGCTAAAACGATTGAAATCATTGGCGCGACATTTCTCGCTGACGAAGATTATATCATTCGTAAACCCAGCCTTGAGTATATTATGCGTGAGCTTCAATGGTATGAATCTCAATCGCTTAATGTAAATGACATCCCTGGTGAAACGCCACAAATTTGGAAAGACATTTCTTCGACCGAAGGTAAGATTAATTCAAATTATGGTTGGTGTATTCACTCTGACGAAAATGGTAATCAATTTAGTCACGTTCTTCGCGAGCTGCGTAACAATCCAAATAGTCGACGAGCTACTATGATCTATAACAGACCGAGTATGCATCTTGACTTTAATCGTGATGGTATGAATGACTTTATGTGTACCTATGCAAATACGTTCTATATTCGTGACGGCAAGCTTCATTCACACTATTTGATGCGTAGTAATGACGCAGTCTTTGGTTATAACAATGATGTTGCATGGGCACGCAGTGTTCAGAACAAATTAGCTATTCAGTTAGGTAACGTCAATGTCGGTGATATCATTTGGACCGCTTCCAACTTCCATGTTTATGAGCGACACTTTAAGTTCATTGAAAAGCTAATGGAAACGGAAAGGCCGATCCCAGTCTGACATATATAGAATATAGTTTATGATGAGTGAGGTTATATGAATAATGTATCTGTGATCATGGCCCGTGGTGTAGAAGGTTGTGGCGTAACCAAGTATACCGTGGAGCAAGTCAAGTGGCTTAAGAAACATGGCTATAATGTAAAAGTCTACGCTTCAAAAGATAAAAGCTTTTCTCGTAAGTATGCTCATGAACTCGGTGAGTTTGAGCACTTTAAGTTTTCTGATACTGAGAAGCTTCATCAAATGATTCAGGAGTGTAACTCTTCTGATGTTATTATGGTCAACTCACTCCCAGCAAAAGGGAATGGGCGAGGTAAGGGTGCAGGTGATGCAGCCCTTGATAACTGGAAGCTGGCTCTCAAAGAATTCAAAAAGCCCACAGTGCTTATTCAACATGACCATACAGTTTATTCAATTAATCGTAATGGTGCACTCGAAGAAGCGATCGATGCGGCTGATCTCATCTTTGCTCATGCTCGTACAAACGATTTTTCACAAAAGGTAAGAGAACATTGTGGCCAAGAAGGCCTAGGCTCATTCTTCGGTGAAGAACCCGAAGATAAGTTGATTTTACCTTTCCAGCCTGGTATTGACTTCGACGGAACTCGAGCTCAATACTGGAAACCTATCGAAGAGACTGATCCACTACATCACAAGTGGATTGGTCGTACGACTTCGTGGAAAGGCTATAAGCTCATGTTCGATTGGCATAATAACTACCTTATGAAAGAAGGTGCACTGACGACGTTCGAGGGAATCGAGAAATCACCTGCTTGGTTGGGCTTTAAAGAACTCAGCGAGTTTTACGATAGCCTTGATTTTAATCCTGATGAACTCGATATTTCTGATCGTTATGGAAAGCTAGCATCTGTATTTGGTTGCTTTATTAATGATGAGCTTATGCAGCGTATGTCACGCGCAGGTTTTGGTTATCAACTCAGTATCCTTAAGCCAAAATACATTGAGCGATCAATTGAATATACTCACCAAGAAGTCGTTGCGGCCGGTGCTATTCCAGTCTTTCGAAAAGAGTACGGTGACGTATGCATACATAGAGTAACCGGTGATCCTTTATCGGAATCAAAAAACAATTATACGCTATGGCTAAGTGAAGGTAATCAAGATCAAGTCATAGAGCAGGTTAAAAAGCTTACAGCCGATGCTGCTTTGCGGGATGAGTGGAGAGAAGGTGCGTTTGAATTTTATAAGCAACACCAAGACGCAGAATACACTTTCGCAGACCTGATGAATAGCATCAAGGAGAATCTATGATTAAACATGCTTCAATTGTACCACTCATTGGTGGTGAAACAATTGGCTCAGAACTCGCCTTTGGTGAGAAGCCAACTTATATGATGTCATACGAAGCTTTTGAAGCTAACGATGCTCATGCACGACACTATTATAGTGGTGTACCTTATTACGTCCTCGACAAAGGAGAAAATCCTACTGAGTCTGTAGATGTGGTTTCGTCTGTATGTCCCTGTGCTGGTTTATCTCAGCTATCACATGGATTTGGCGACCACAACCCAAACAATGAGTGGATGAGTATTACTGCTGAACATGTTCTCGGTACGATCAAACCAAAAGTTTTCTGGGGCGAAAATGCACCGGGCTTTGCCGGTAAGATCGGCGAGAATGTTCGAAACCATTTAAGAAAGATTGGGCAAGAAAACGGATATACAATGAGTGTATATCGTACTAAGTCCTTGCTGCATGGGGGACCTCAAATAAGAGAGCGATCGTTCTACTTCTTTTGGCGAGATGATAAAGTTCCCCTACTAAATTTTTACAACAGGGAGCACGTTAAGATTGAAGACGTTATCAAAGGAGTCAGATCAAACTTCCAGACCGAGCCTATTAATCCGAAGACGCCGTCTAAAGATGATCTTTATTACAAGTTTATTCTTGAACATATTCATGGTGGTATTAGCCATCGGGATTTTGTTGATATTGTAGAGCCTCAAAAAGTTCGTAACTCTGACGTATTTTCATATATAGAACGTATGGGTTATGATTATTTGCAGGTCGGTGAGTGGATGGAAAAGAACGATTACGAGAAAGAAGTCGAAAAATGTCGTTATCGTTATGAGAAACTAAAGAATGGTGGCAACATCATGAGACGAGGTACGATTATCCCTAAGGATCATATTGGTGCTTTCGTTGGTCACTATCCTACAATGCTGACTCATCCCATCGAAGATCGATACATTAACTATCGAGAAGCAATGACGATTATGGGCTTACCCGAAGACTTTGAACTTCTCAATCAAAAGAAGTCAGCTAATCATATTTGTCAGAACGTCCCAGTCCAAACTGCAAGAGACATGGCGTCTGAGGTGAAAAAATATTTAGAAGGTGATCTACAACTGGTTGACACAGACTACGTAATACAGTATAATCACAGCCAGAAATCAGAATACGTTGAAAAACAAGATACGCTTGAGGCTTTCTTATGAAACACTTGATTTTAGATTTTGAAACAATGGGTACAGACCCTACAGACTGCGCCGTTGTTGATGTTTCTGCTATGGTATTTGATTGGGATCGATTTGAATCTAATCCTTATACGTGTAAGGATATAAACGGCGTTAAGAAATTTAAGTTGTCGGTGAGTGATCAGGTTCAAAATTATGGATTTAAAGTTGAGCAAGGTGTTCTCGACTTTTGGCAATCTCAACCTAAAGAAGTCAAAAGAAATATTGCACCAAAGAAAACAGACTTAACTGTAAAAGAGTTTGTTCAGCAATTCCATGATTTCTTGATTGACGCTGGTGGTATTGGCCATTGGTGGACTCGATCAAATACTTTTGATCCCGTGATATTGACTCGTCTCTTTGCTGTCGAAGGTAGAAAGACTCACATGGAAGAGTACCTTAAGTATTATCTTGTACGAGATACCAGAACGTGGATTGATGCTAAGCTTAACTTCCCTAAAAAGAATGGATTTGTGATTGACGAGTGGGAAGAAAATTTTAAAGCTCACGATAGTGCTTGGGATATTCTTATCGACGTGCTTAGATTACAATTACTACATAGAACAGAATTCGATTTAGACTAAGGATTTATTATGAATTTGAAAATTAGTACTGAGCAGTTGAGAGACTACTCGCTTTTTATTGGAACTCCAATGTACGGTGGACAGTGTTCAGGTTTGTTTACAAAATCCTGTACTGATCTTGCAATGGTCTGTGGAGCTCACGGGATTCCATTGAAGTTTTATTATTTGTTTAATGAGAGTCTCGTACAACGAGCTCGTAACTATGTTGTCGATGAGTTTCTCCGTTCCGAGTGCACTCACCTCATGTTTATTGATAGTGACATTGGCTTCCAGGCTCGTGATGTCCTCGCTCTTCTTGGTATTCAAACTTCTGATCCTGAAAAATACAATATTATCACCGGTCCTTATCCCAAGAAAACAATTGCATGGGAAAAAGTAGCGGCTGCCGCTAAGCAAGGATTTGCAGACGAGAATCCATTTAACCTAAGTCAGTTTACTTCTGACTACGTATTTAATCCAGTAAAAGGACAGACTAGTATGAAAATGTCTGATCCTATTGAAGTAGCTGAAGCCGGCACTGGATTCATGCTCATTCCTCGTGAAACTCTCGAGAAATACGCAGAAGCTTATCCTGAGCTTCTCTATACTCCGGATCATGTTCGCACTGAAAACTTTGATGGCACTCGAAAAATTACTGCTTTCTTTGATTGTGTTATTGATCCAGACACAAATCGATACCTTTCAGAAGATTACTACTTTTGTAAGCAATCGAGAAAAATTGATATGAGTATTTGGATGTGTCCTTGGATGCAATTGAATCATGTCGGTTCTTATATCTTTGCCGGTAATATGGCCGCTCTCGGTCAGCTCGGCGTGTCAGCTACTGCAGACAAAACATCGAATCAAAAAACTTATCGTAATAAGAAAAAGAAGTAGTTGACATTTACTTCTCACTGTTATATAATGGCACTTAAATTTGAAAGGAGAACTCTTTGTTATGAAATTTTCTGAACGTACTCTTACCATTTTGAAAAGCTTTGCTGGTATCAACAAGTCTATTCAAATGAAAGAGGGCACAGTACTCAAAACTATTACGCCCGAGAAAACACTGATCGCTATCGCGAACATTCCCGACGAGATCCCGTCAGAAGCATGTATCTATGACATGTCGCGGTTTTTGTCAATTTTAAGCCTCTATGATGATCCAGACGTGGAATTTCATGATAAATACTTTATTATCTCAGAAGGTCGGCGACGTACTAAGTATGTCTACGCTGACATTTCAATGATCCACACCCCGCCCGAGAAAGAGATTACGATCCCTTCCGAAGACGTTGTTGTTGATGTAAAATGGGATGATTTACAGTCCGTACTGAAAGCAGCAGGTGTGCTTCAGTTTAGTGAGGTAGCGTTTGTAGGCGAAAGCGGCAAGTGTTATCTCAAGGCAATCGACAGTTCCAACGATAATGCTGACGACTATGATGTCGAAATCGGTGAAACTGACGATACGTTTAAGATTATCATTAAAACCGATAACCTTAAACTGCTACCTCAAGACTACCGTGTTACGCTTTGCAGCAAAGGTATCTCGGAGTTTCGAGGCAAGGATGTCACGTATTTCGTGGCAATTGATTCTAAGTCGACTTATAACAAAGGATGAATACTATGAACGAACAAATGCAACAACAAGAACCGGTAAGCATCGCTCTTGGCGATATTGCCACGATGGTTCAAGTCATCGACGTTGTTTCTCAACGCGGTGGTTTCCAAGGCCAAGAAATGGCAGGTGTTGGTATGCTACGCAATAAGCTTGCAGCTTTTGTACAGCAGAATGCACCCGAACAGCAGGACGATAGCGCTGCAGCAGCTGCAGAAGTTGATGTAGACGTTCCGCCTGAAGGTCCGCTTGCAGATAAGCTGGTTGGCTAATCTGTTTTGGTGGGACCTTCGGGTCCCATCCTACTTTTATATGATGTTTTTTGATGAAGGTTTTATATTATGTCCGTTGATGCAAAATCAAACGAAGTGTTATGGGTTGAGAAATATCGTCCTCAGGTAATTGACGATACCATTCTCCCTGAAAAAATGAAACAAAGCTTTCGTAAGTTTGTCGCTGACGAAAGTGTTCCTAATCTCTTACTTACGGGTGGACCAGGTGTTGGTAAAACTACAATCGCAAAAGCTATGCTTGACGAGCTTGGCTGCGATTATGTTGTTAAAAATGGCTCACTCAACGTCAATATTGACACCCTTCGATACGAAATATCAACGTTTGCCTCCTCCGTTTCCCTCTCAGGTGGTCGCAAATATGTTATCTTCGACGAGGCGGACTACCTCAACGCTGCATCTGTCCAGCCCGCCCTCCGCAACTTTATAGAAGAATATTCTTCGAATTGCGGGTTTATCTTCACCTGTAATTTCAAAAATCGTATTATCGCTCCCCTCCGCTCTCGGCTTTCTGAAATCGATTTTTCTATCGAACAGTCTGAGCGTCCTACGCTTGCCATGCAATTCTTCAAGCGCGTCAATACAATCTTGCAACAAGAAAATATTGAGTACGACAAAAACGTAGTCGCTAAAGTAATTGAAAAACATTTCCCAGACTTCCGTCGAGTACTCACCGAGCTTCAATCCTACGCTGCTTCTGGTAAAATTGACGAGGGTATCTTTGTCAATCTCAAACAGGAAAGTATTGATGAGCTCTTTGCTTTACTCAAAGCAAAAGACTTTACTTCAATGCGCAAATGGGTAGCTAATAACTCTGATCAAGACATGAATGAAATGTTCCGTCGGATCTATGATGCGGCAACCGATAAGATCGAGTTCCGCAGTCTACCTGGCTTTGTTGTAACCCTTGCGGATTATCAGTACAAAGCAAACTTTGTCGCCGACCTCGAAGTTAACATGGTCGCCTTCCTTACAGAAATCATGATCGAAAGTGAATTCAAATAATGCCAAAGATTGATGAATATCACGTCGATAAAAAGACACGTGACAATAGATATATTATCTGTCAGACATGTGAATCATATTTTGGTATGACAGATATGTGTCGTGAGTGTATGTGTATCATGAAGCTTAAGACTTGGTTCAAACCTCGAGCCGGTGGTAAGTGTCCGAAGGGGAAATGGTAATGTTAAAAAAGCGAGTAACCTGTTTTAATTGCGCAGATAAGATTGCTGCAAAGAAAGCTTTTACAGTAAAGCTCAATACACTCGATGGGGCTCACGAAGTTAAAATGTGTGAGAGGTGTGCGGGTGAGTTTGATCAGATTATGATTGAGCTTGAGCAAACTATGAACGAGGTGTATAGCAATGAGTAAAGAGCTAAGCCCGTTTGATTTTATGAATGCTGCTTCTTTTAGTAAAGAAGACCTCATTGGTAATAGCGATAATCCAGAGCTAACAGAAAAGGAGTATGTTCCTTATATCGTTAATCGTGGATTTACTAACTTTGATGATACTATCTTCCATGCGAATGAGATGAATATGCGAGCTCATCTCTTCCCTGCCGCACAGTTCGACTATTATCGAGCCGCGTTGCGTAAACGTAAACGATTTTCAAAGTGGCCTAAGGCTACTAAAGACGCTGATCTCGATGCCATCCAGCAGGTCTATCAGTGTTCCAGAACGATCGCGAAGTTATACCTTAAGGCATTATCAAAGGAAGATCTAAAGATGATTCATGATCGCCTGAATGTTGGAGGAGTCAAAAAATGATAAATAGACCAGATGGTTTACCATTGACGACACTACTAACAATTATTATAAAGGTGATTTTTAATCATGGACAACGAGGATATTTTTAGAGGCGTGGGTGTAGAAGTTAGACTACCGACTGAAGATAGTTTCCTTAAGATCAAAGAGACTCTCACTCGCATAGGGATCTCTTCTCGAAAAGAAAAGAAGCTGTACCAATCATGTCATATTTTACACAAGAAGGGTAGATATTCTATTCTTCACTTCAAAGAGCTGTTTATTTTAGACGGCAAGCATAACACATTTACTGAAGAAGATCAAGCAAGGCGTAACACTATCGTTAATCTACTTGAAGAGTGGGAGCTGCTTGAAATCGTAGACAAGGAAAAAACGAAAGAGCCCGTCGCTGGACTCAATCAAATTAAGATCATTTCTTACAAAGACAAAGGTGACTGGGAGCTGGCTGTAAAGTACAATATTGGCAAAAAGTGAGTTTATTATGAAAATCTATAAGGCATATGATGAAGCGGACATTCCGGTTTTTGCTACAGAAGGCTCGGCATGCTTCGATATTAAAGCAAATATTAAGAATGGTCAATATCTAAAATCTTATAACAATTGGAATAAAGAACAGGGTATTCTGGTAAAAGGAGTTGGTAATAAGCGCGATGCTTTCCAGCTTCCGCCAGGTATCCGCTGTCTTGTTCCTACTGGTTTAATCTTCGATATTCCAGAAGGTCACGTATTAAAGATGTTTATTCGATCGAGCGTGGCTTTAAAGAAAGGTCTAGTACTTTCAAACGGGACAGGTATTATTGACTCCGATTATGTGGAGCCTTCGTATATTATAGTTACTAATGTAACTGACTGTTTGGTCACAATTGAGAACGGAGAGAGACTTGCTCAGTGTATTCTTGAGCCTACGATCTCTTATGACTTAGTTGAGACTAAAGAAAGGCCAGCGCAAAAAACTGACCGCGATGGTGGTTTTGGTAGCACTGGCGTATAAATAAATGTGTAGGATGCCGATAGGGTCCTACAACATTACG
>Ga0213859_10001097_pt1 | contig 12212 bp, 12 predicted proteins | sample PICome_2_FD_160133 | JGI IMG/M metagenome (GOLD analysis project Ga0213859, IMG submission 160133) | Coastal seawater microbial communities near Pivers Island, North Carolina, United States - PICO304 | ecosystem: Environmental > Aquatic > Marine > Coastal | place: USA: North Carolina... | reverse complement strand
TGTCCCAAAAAGGTTCCATTTGTTTGTACCAATCAATTTTTGGGATTAAATTGAGATTATCAAGAGAAATAGATTCTAATTGATTGTCAGTAAATCGAAAATTATTAGGCTTCTCAAGAGGTTCTCTGGGAGGATGAGAATTTAGACAGCCTTTGCGATAAAAAGGTGTAAACACTTTATAAGGTGTTCCGTCATCTTTTTTTATGGTCCATGGCTCCCAAAGTAGCGATGCATTGAAGCTATTCACTTCAATATTCATTGATTCAATATCTGACTTAATGCTTGAGTCTCGTGAAATTCTCCATGGCTCATAGCATCGATTCCAAAAAACATGCGAAATTTGATTTTTCTTACAAAGATCTTTGATTATTTTTCTAGCATCTCCTTTATAAAAATTTAGCTTACCATCAAGAGATTTATTTAATGATTTTAGAGATTCATGTAGCCACCACTTTGAAGCACCGCCCAGGGAGTATTCTTGAGCATTTTCTTCATCTAGAATATATACAGGAATAATTTCACCTAACTCAGTAGCCGCCAAAAGGGCAGGGTTGTCTTTAATTCTCAAATCTTGTCGAAACCAGACAATTGATTTAGCAGTACTCATAATGGTAATTCTCCCTGAAGCGAATTCACTTTTTCAACTTTTTTTCTAAAGCTATTGGGTTTTTTCCTGCTGGCATGTTTTGTGACAATTAAACTCGATTCTTCTTTGTGACTTTGCGTTTTTCTAATGCTAAAAAGTCTCTTTCTAGCATGATTTCGTGCAATCTTTTCATCAACAATCGGCAATGGATATCCGTTTAGTTCCTCAGGATTAAGCCAGGGAGTATGGATAAATTTAGTAGGCATGTCTTTGAGTTCAGGTATCCATTTACGAATAAATGTTCCATTAGGATCTTGATCATGACTTTGCTTGATGGGATTGTATATTCTGATGGTATTAATACCCGTTGTTCCTGATTGCATTTGAATTTGTGGATAGTGAATACCAGGCTCATAATCTGTAAATAAATTAGCTAAGTAGATAGATGTTTTCCTCCAATCAAGCCAAAGATGATAACTGGCAAAACTTGTTATCATTGCTCGCATTCTAAAATTCAACCATCCCGAACTGATTAAACATCGCATACATGCATCAACCATCGGATAGCCTGTCATTCCATTTTTCCATGCTTCAAAAAAAACTTCATTGAAGTCTTGCTCCCTAATGCCGTTATAACTCTTATGCATGTTATTAAATTCAATCTCAGGCTCATCTTCTAGTTTCTGTATGAAATGACAATGCCACCTTAGTCTTCCTGAAAATGATCGCATCGCTGAGGGCCAGCCACCTTTTTGACCTCTAGGAATTAATTTAATTTCTGCCGCTTTTTTCTCGTATGACTTGAAAACTTCTCGTATTGAAATGCATCCAAAAGCCAAATAGGGTGAAATCCTTGAACAACTCTCTATAGCAGTTACTGGAGAAGACATTTCTTTCGTATAATTCTCTCCTCTAACAGCTAAAAAACTTTTTAGAATTTTTTTAGCATTTGATCTTCCTCCGATTTGACGAACTTTACAAAAATCGTCATCAAGAGCCAATTTAGATGCAGAAGGAAGAGGATCAGAATCTTCAGATATTTTTAAAATTTTTGATGGGCAATTTATCAGATTTTTATTGACATGTTGATACCAGAGGGAAGACCATCCATCTCTATTTTTGAGTTGTCTTATCACTCCATTTTGACTTCTCTCAATCCATTCAATATCATTCTTTACAGACCATTTTTTGATATGAAGATCTCTTTGATAAGTCCAATGATTCCATGTTTCTTGATGAGACCAGAGTTTATTAATTTTGTGTTTAATATGAAGATCTTCAAGAACATCAATCGCATCTCCTACTTTGATAATCAGCTTCTGACCAATATTTCTTAACTCTTTATCCAAGTCTTCAAGAGATTCCTTCAGAAATTGATAGTGTCTAAAACTTAAATCAGGACATTTCCAAAGTTCTGGCTCAAGAATATACAAGGGAATCAATTTACCCTGAGAGCTGGCTTCAAATAAAGGGGCATGATCAGATATTCTCAAATCCCTTTTAAACCATACAATTTGCATTAGGGATTAATCTCCTCTCCATCAAAAGCAAAAAGTTTACCAGTATCTTTAGAAGCTAATTGATTGAGTACTTCAGTCATGGATGCAATTGAAAAATCTGGAGTAAAGAGTTGCCCTTTGGGCAAATTCTTTTGGAATGGTTTAGAAAGAGGACTATCGACTGTTCCGGGATGAAGTCCAACAATGATAGCGTTTTTGTTGGATCTTTTGGTTTCTATTGAGATGGTCTTAATCATCATATTAAGAGCTGCTTTTGCCGCTCTGTAAGAATACCAACCACCCAGACGATTATCCGAGATACTCCCTATCCTTGCAGAAAGGGCTGCAAAAATCGATCTATTATCTTTGTTGAGTTTGGGTACAAAGTATTTGGCGATCATTGATGGGATGATGCAGTCTATTTCATAGAGATGTTGCATACTTTGAGAAGTTAAATTTCTCAGTGATTTTTCGGGTGTGACGAGGTCATCATGCAAGATTCCAGTAGCATTAATGACTAGATCCAGAGGTAATTCTCGACTGACCTCATGAGCTATATCTTGAATAGAATCTTCACTATGATAGTCAATTTTATGTGGCGTAATTGCTAATTCTTTTGTTTCAATAATCTGGCGAGAAATTGCATGAATATGGGCTTCAGGATAATTCTTATTAAGATGCGATATAAAAGTTGATCCAATGGTGCCAGATGCACCAATAATGGCAATATTTTTATACACTATGAATTCTCCATGAGCGAATGAGCAAGTTCGTAACCACTTAAATAGGCTGATTCAACATTGCCTCTTAAACACCAGTCACCACAGGCTGAAATATTCATCTTCTCGTCACGGTAATAAACCGCATCATTAACTTTGGCTATGTTTGAATAAAGCCAAACATGAAGCTTGGAATGTTTAGCGCTTGAGAAATCATAATTAAACAAATCATTTGCTTCACTGAGTAAATGAGATTTCATCCAGTCTCTATCATCAAAAGCATGTTGATCAGCCCAATCATGAGAAGAATGAATCACTATGCAAGGAGAATTACCCCTTTTAGGTTTAGAGTTGTTAACAGATAACCAGGATACATCATGACCAGTAATCTGGCATGCATCAAAACCAAAATCAGGCAAGCTAGGATCACTGATCATTAAAGTTGCACAGGCTCTCATCTTAAAGTCAGGAATTTCATTTGCAAAGGATACATTTGTCGGAAGAAGGTCAATTAATTGATCCGAGGGAATAGCGAATATCACCTGATCGAAATGTTCAAATACATCTCCATTTTCAGTTGTTAGGATATGAGTCCTATCTTTATAAGTAACTTCTTTAATTCGAGTATCGATTGAAACATCCAGGGTTTTAGCAAGAAATTTACCAATTTGATTCATTCCAGGAATACCTACATAGTTGTCTTGTTTGAAGGATTTAACTCTTGAACTAACACCATGGTTAATCACTTTAAATCTTGCATTCCATGATGAGATGATTTGTTGATCGACTAACTCATCGATAAAAGACATGAAAACATCACTTCTAGCCCGAATAAATTGTGCACCATGATCAAATCTTAAATCCTCTGATCGGCGAGTTGATAGACGACCACTAACCCCCCTGGCTTTCTCGAAGACAGTTACTTGATGCTGTTGGCTAAGTATGTTTGCACAAGTTAAGCCAGACAAGCCTGCACCAATGACTGCAATATTCATCTCAAATTACCATTAATGTCAGACTAAAGAGAACAATTATGGTTACACTAAACCTTAATTTGAAATATTCATTAGAGATTATTCCCTTATCTCTGAGTAGCTTATCAATGAATAACATCATGACAAAAAAGACGCTTATTACAAAAATGAACACTTTAAAGCTGACAACTAAGTGAGAAATCCAAGCAATTAGAGCAACTAAATTACTTGATATTGGCAGTATCTTGGAAATTTTTGAAGAATCATTGATATGAATCCCCCAGTGGGTGCCCGCCATAAAAGAGACAATCACAAGACCATAAAAAGAGATAATACTTTCAATGTGACCTATGTATGTGGGCCCAATAATGGGTAGCGTATCTTCCCCCATAAAAAGCAATATGCCACAAGCAATAAAAGGGATGGATCCTAGATATGTCAGGATATGTGTTAATGCGAACACAATTAGACTCTCTTAGGATTGGAGTTTGATTAAATCCTGAAGCACTTGTTGGACATGGATACTAGGATCTACACCTGTATATTTTTTGGCAACTTTACCAGAGGGGTCAATGATATAGGTATTTCTAAGAGCCACCTTCCAACTTAAGAACTCACCTAAAGAATTATATGATTTGGCAACAATTCCCTCGACATCAGCAAGGAGGGAGAAGGGAAGTGAATATTTTTCAGCAAACTTTTTATGCGATTCAACATCATCAACACTTACGCCATAAACAACCGCTTTCTTCGCCAATATTTTATCAGTAGCATCTCTAAAACTGCAGGCCTCTGTAGTGCAACCAGGGGTGTCATCCATGGGGTAGAAGTATAGTATTACCCACTTACCCAGATTCTCTTTAAGGGTCTTTGTTTGTCCATTTTGATCAGGTAGAGAAAAGTCAGGTGCTTGATCTCCAATACTTAAAGCTGAAGCGGCTCCACTCAAAAGAAAAATTAATAATGTAGCTAACTTTTTAAACATAGAAAAACAAATATTTTAAGAATACGGTTAGTCTAATCTTTTTTGGGTATCCTTAAATTACTAATTTTTATGGTTATTGTATTTACGAATTAAACCTATGAGTAAAGATAGACAGAAAATCCTTATAACGGGTGCGGGTCAAAGGATTGGCCTATATTTGTGCGAATCCCTTCTTAGGGATGGTTTTCAACCAATCATTACTTACCGCAAAAGTCGTCAACTAATTGATAATCTTGAACAGAAGGGCGTAATCGCCATTCAAGCTGATTTTTCAAGTCAAAAAGGAGTAAGTGATTTTATCAACACACTAAAAACTCATACTTCAAAGTTAAGAGCAATTATTCATAATGCATCAACCTGGTCCAAAGATGAATCAATTGTTGATAATCCAGATGAATTTTCCGCTTTAATGAATGTCCATGTTTTTGCTCCCTATTGGATTAATACTCAATGTCAAGACTTATTAGAGTCAAATGATGGCCTTGCAGATATCATTTCCTTGACCGATTTCACAGTGACCAAAGGAAGTGAAAAGCATGCGGCTTACATTGCATCAAAAGCAGCGCTTGAGAGTTTAACGCTATCTTTTGCAAAGAAATTTGCACCCAAAATTAAGGTCAACAGTATCGCACCAGCTTTGATTATGTTTAATGAGGGAGATGATGAAGATTATAAAAAGGATCGTTTAGATCGTTCAGCTCTTAAAATCGAACCAGGTCCTAAGGTCGTCTATGAGGCGGTGAAATATTTAATGGATAACTCTTATACCACGGGAACTGTAGTTCCTCTAAATGGCGGTAGAAATTTAATTTAGAAGGAGTATTGGGTTAATTTATTGAGAAGGAGATTTGATATTATCGGATAACCAATCCAACCCTTTTGAAATTCCATCTCTGGCCTTTTCAACACCTTTTTCAATAAACTCTTTGCCATCGTTTACACCTTCACTCATGCCATCTTTGGCATTTTTGTATGTGCTTTTAGTGTTCGCTTTCACTTTATCGATACTTCTTTCAATTTTGAGTTCATCTTGAAGAAGAAGATCAAGTTTTTGCTCAATTCGATCAAGTTGACTTCCCATTCGATTAATTCGCTCATACTTGTCATTCAATGATCCTGCAAAAGAAGTAAGTGAGATTGAAGTCAGGATTACCAGGGAAATTTTTCGCATAACATTCTCATGAATTAGATAACAAATTACCAAAATTATATCTCAATGTGTTCTTAAGTTACCTGTAAATATGGACTCGTCAAAATGACTAATTTTTTCTTTAGAATTCTCTATAAGAAAAAAAGTGATATGTGCATGACTGAAAGAAAAAATTCGGCTATTTTTAAAAATGACTCTAATTTCATCTACTCTTTTTTGAAGATATGATTCTCTTTCAACTCTTGGAAAATATTGAAAAATTAATAGATTAGAATCTAGATCTTTGAAATGTTCTAACTCCTCAATCCACAGATACTTATTCGCATTATTTGAGCTTTTTTTGACGCTAGGTACAGAAATTCCATTATCTGGATCGAAGAAAATCAAGTCAGAGTTAATTATTTTTTGATGGTGTCTCAACCAATACTCTTTCCTTTCATGAAAATTTTGGGGCAGAAGATCACTGATAAAAAAAGAATTAGAGGTCATGTCTGAGTTTTCATAGACATTTAAGTGTCTATTATTTGAGTTGATAGAATTTCTTAAGAAATCAAAAAGTTCAGGGTCGTGATTACGGTATTTTTCTGGAGAAAGAAGGTAGTCAATTTTTCTACCGTCATTTGAGCCATCATCGGGGGTTAGCAACCAAAAGTATGCAATGCTCCAGTCAAATTGACGCTGAAGTTGCCTTAAAAGACCATAAGTCCAAAAATCATTGATATCACCAAAGTATTGATGTTTCAATCGAGAAATTAGAGCTCTGAAAGTTTTTGAACAGCGGTTTGAATGTTTTCCATGCTGGTTGCAAAAGAAAATCTTACATAACCATCTGCACCAAAAGCAGAACCAGGCACAAGCGCAATATTAAGTTTTTCAAGACACAGGGTTGAGAATTCAATATCATTCTTTAATCCTAATCTCTGTATCAATTTTTCAACCTTGGGAAATGAGTAGAATGCGCCATCAGAAGTAGGACAATCTACACCATCAATCTTGTTTAAATTTTCCACTAGATAATCATGTCGCATCTTGAACTCATCGACCATCATTTGAATAAATGATTGATCCCCATTGAGTGCTTCAACAGCTGCAGCTTGAGCAATTGAACAAGGATTAGATGTTGATTGACCTTGGACCTTTTTCATAGATTTAATAATTGCTTCAGGGCCTGCAGCATAACCAATTCTCCAACCGGTCATGGCATATGCTTTTGACACTCCATTGAGAACAATAGTTCGATCTTTCAAAGATGAATTGACCATCACTATGTTGTAGTAAGGATCATTGTTCCATCTAATATGCTCATAGATGTCATCTGTAATGACCATCACATGTGGATGTCTTTCTAATACCTTGGCTAAAGCAACAAGTTCTTCTTTTGAATAAACCGCACCAGTAGGATTTGACGGACTATTAATTACAAATAATTTAGTATTATTGTTAATGGCATTTTCTAATTGTTCTGGACTAATTTTAAAATTTTCCTCAATGCCAGTCTCCACGATCACAGGGACTCCATCTGCAAGAAGAACCATATCAGGATATGAGACCCAAAAAGGTGAAGGAATGATGACCTCATCACCCGGATTGATGACTGATTGACAGAGGTTATAGAATACTTGTTTACCCCCTGATGACACCATCACTTCAGTCAAAGAATAATTTAAATTATTATCTCTTTTAAACTTCTCGATAATTGCATTCTTAAGATCAGTTGTTCCATCAACAGGGGTGTATCTAGTCAAGCCATCATTAATTGCTTTGATACCCGCTTGCTGAATATTCAATGGCGTATCAAAGTCAGGTTCACCGGATCCCATCGGGACAATCTTGATACCTTGTGATTTTAATTCGGTTGCTTTTGCTGTGACTGCAAGGGTTGCTGAGGGTTTTACATTTTGAACACGATCAGATAAAAAGTCACTCATTTCAGATGTTTAAAAAGATAAAATTGAATGTTTTATGTTAATGAAAAAACTAGATTAATGGTGAGAGAATTTAAGCTCAAATCCAAGTTTTCTCCGACTGGCGATCAGCCTTCTGCTATCAAAACTTTGGTTGATAGTATTAACTCTGGAAATAAGTTTCAGACCCTGCTTGGGGTGACTGGATCGGGCAAGACATTTACCATGGCCAATGTTATTGCTGAAACTGGAAGGCCTACCTTAATTATGGCACCAAACAAAACATTGGCAGCTCAACTTTATTCCGAAATGAAAGAGTTTTTTCCAGAGAATGCAGTTGAATATTTTGTCTCATATTATGATTATTATCAGCCCGAGGCATATGTTCCTGCTAGTGATACTTTCATTGAGAAAGACGCCTCAATCAATGAACAAATCGAGCAAATGAGACTCAGTGCTACCAAGGCATTATTGGAAAGAAAAGATGTTGTCATTATTGCTAGTGTTTCAGCCATCTATGGTCTTGGTGACCCAGATAGTTATATGCAGATGCTGCTTCATTTAAGTGTTGGCGAATTGACAAATCAAAGGGAAATACTAGCTCGACTCACTAACATGCAATATAACAGAAATGATGTGGTGCTTGAGCGCGGAAATTTTAGGGTTAAAGGGGAGATTATTGATATCTTTCCTGCCGATTCAGATGAACTAGCCCTTAGAGTAGAAATGTTTGATGATGAGATTGAAAGACTCTATTGGTTTGATCCTCTCACTGGTGAAAAGAAACAATCCCTTAATCGTGTAACTGTTTATCCACAAACTCACTATGTCACCCCTAAATCTAAGATTATGGCAGTTCTTGATAGTATTAAAAAAGAACTCAATTTGAGAAAAAAGGAGTTACTCACTCTTAATAAATTGGTGGAAGAGCAAAGGTTAGTCAGTCGAGTTCAGCTTGACTTAGAAATGATGCAAGAGCTTGGATATTGCAGTGGCATTGAAAACTACTCGAGATACCTTTCTGGAAGGAAGCCTGGAGAGCCACCTCCTACTTTGATGGACTATCTTCCAGATAATGCATTGGTAATCTTAGATGAGTCACATGTTACCGTTAGTCAGATTGGTGGGATGTATAACGGAGATAGGGCAAGGAAGACAACACTCGTTGAGTATGGTTTTAGATTGCCTAGTGCTCTTGATAATAGACCGCTAAAGTTTGATGAGTTCATGGACCGAGTAAATTCTTGCGTGATGGTTTCGGCAACACCAGCAAAATTTGAATTAGAGACTTCACAGATTATCGCTGAACAGGTTGTCAGACCAACTGGACTTTTGGACCCAGAAGTTGAAATTAGACCCGTTAAATCTCAGGTTGATGACTTGTTAAGTGAGATTCATAAAAGAGTCAAGGTGGGTTCACGAGTTCTTGTAACTACTCTCACTAAGAAGATGTCTGAACAATTAAGTGATTATCTTGCAGAACACGGAATCAAGGTTAGGTATCTGCATTCAGACATCGATACCGTTGAACGGGTAGAAATTATCCGAGACTTAAGATTAGGTGTTTTTGATGTTTTAGTAGGAATTAATCTCTTAAGAGAAGGACTCGATATTCCAGAAGTCTCACTGGTTGCAATCTTAGATGCTGACAAGGAGGGCTTCCTTAGATCAGAGCGGTCATTAATTCAAACGATAGGAAGAGCTGCTCGAAATGTTGATGGAAAGGCAATTTTATATGCTGATGAAATTACAGGCTCAATGGATAGGGCAATCACGGAAACCAATAGAAGAAGAGAAAAACAGGAAGAATATAACACTCTCAATAACATCACACCTAAAGGAGTTTCAAAGCCAATTATCGACATACTTGATCGAGATGTTATCGAGGACGATGCAGAGCAAAAGAATAAGTATTTAGTTGAAAGACAAATGAGCCCGGTAGAATTAAAGAAAAAAATCAAAGAGCTTGAGAAGCAGATGTATGCATTTGCTGAAGAGCTTAAATTCGAACAAGCTGCAGATATAAGAAACCAAATAAAATCTCTTAAAGAAGGGCAGTTTATAAGCGCATGAGTGAAAATACATTAAACATTACCGAGATTTTTTATTCTATCCAAGGTGAGGCTTTAGAGGTCGGACTGCCTACAGTATTTATCAGATTAACTGGCTGTCCTTTAAGATGTGGGTATTGTGATACAGCCTATGCTTTCAAGGGTAACAACCCCATGAATATTGATCAAATCATTGAAAAAGTCAGAGAATTTCCTACGCATCAAGTCTGTGTTACAGGTGGTGAGCCTCTTGCTCAAAAAAATGTGCATTTACTGCTTAATGACCTTGTTAAAAATAAGTATCAAGTCTCCCTTGAGACTAGCGGAAGCATTGATATCTCTGAGGTTAATCATGCCGTTTCAATTGTGATGGATGTCAAAACCCCTTCATCAGGAGAGGAGCATCAAAATTTGATTTCTAATCTCCAATATATCAAGTCGAGCGATCAAATCAAATTTGTAATTGGCGATATGGATGATTTCAGATGGACTGAAGAATTTATCCAAAATAAATCACTAGAGGGCAATATCCTCATCTCGCCAGTTTTTGGACAAGTGGATTTAAGAGATTTAGCTGATTGGCTGATGCAAAGTAAGATTAAAGCAAGACTTCAGGTCCAGCTCCACAAAATCATTTGGGGAGATGAACCTGGTCGATAGACTAATTGATTTCTATATTTCTTACTTTAGGTTTAGGTTCAGACAATTTCGGCATAGATACCTTTAAGACCCCATCATTAAATGTGGCGACCATATTATCTGTGTCTGCATCGACTGGAATTGACGAGCTTTGAGAGAAACTTCTTGAGGATTGCTGATTATTTCCTTCTGAGTTAGATTCAGTCTTAGAAGATGCTTTAATAGTAATCATGTAGTTATCTGTAGAGACATTCACCTGTTCTTTAGTGAAGCCATTAAGTTTCATTTCAAGAACATAACTATTCGTTTCTTTGTCAAAATATTTTCTTGAAGAGGTCCCATAACTGTTTTGATAGGCTTTCATCCTATCAAATTCTTGCTCCATGCGATTGAACTGATGATGAAAGTCACGCCAAAAATTATCATGGAAACCATCAGAAAAGAAAGGGTGATTAAATGGACTATGGGCGCTCACAGAAGAAGAAACCAATAGTGCAGGTAACAAAACAGATTTAATTTTCATATCGTGTTCTCCTTTAGTTAAATATATTTAAATAATATGAGAGGTTTATTTTTTTTCAATAGAGAAATTTGAAAAATTCTCTTAAAAAAAGTAATAAATTATCGATCGGATAACTGGTCGAAGTTTTGTGCGCGATCTCTTAGAAGATGATCCATCAAAACGATTGCTAGCATTGCTTCCGCAATTGGAGTTGCTCTAATTCCGACGCAAGGATCATGGCGACCTGTAGTGATGACCTCACAAGCGTTTCCATCATTATCAATACTTTCACCAGGAAGTCTGATACTTGAAGTTGGCTTAAGAGCGATAGACACCTCAATGTCTTGACCACTGCTAATTCCACCTAAGGTTCCACCAGCATTATTCGACAAAAAACCATCAGGATTAATTAGATCCCTATGTTCGGTACCTTTTTGTGTCACCGAATCAAAACCTGCCCCCAGCTCAACTCCCTTCACTGCATTGATACTCATCATGGCATGAGCAATGTCGGCTTCGAGTCTGTCAAAAATTGGTTCACCTAGACCAACGGGCATATTTCTAGCCGATATGTTGATTCTTGCTCCAATGGAATCTCCAGATTTTCTAAGATCATCCATGTAATTTTCAAGTTCAGATATCTTGTCAATATCAGGACAGAAAAAAGGATTATTGTTAATTTCATTCCAGTCAATCTTATCTGGTCTTATCGGACCTAATTGAGAAAGGTAGCCATTAATTTCTATACCTGAAGACTCTTTAAGATATTTTTTTGCAATCGCCCCAGCAGCAACTCTCATCGCTGTCTCTCGAGCGCTAGATCTTCCACCACCTCGGTAGTCTCTTATACCGTATTTTTTTTGATAGGTTAAATCCGCATGACCTGGTCTGAATTTATCAGCAATATTACTGTAATCTTTAGACCTTTGATCAGTGTTATTAATAAGAAGCGCAATAGGAGCACCTGTTGTTTTTCCCTCAAATACACCCGAGAGAATAGTCACTAGGTCATCTTCTCTTCTTTGAGTTGTATGACGAGAAGTTCCAGGTTTTCTTCTATCCAGATCTCCTTGAAGATCAGATTCATCAAGACTCATTCCTGGAGGACAACCATCGATAATTCCAACCAATGCTTTACCATGTGATTCTCCAGCAGTGGTAACAGTGAATAGTTTTCCGATTGAATTTCCCGACATAAAATTT
>Ga0213859_10001094_pt1 | contig 12230 bp, 7 predicted proteins | sample PICome_2_FD_160133 | JGI IMG/M metagenome (GOLD analysis project Ga0213859, IMG submission 160133) | Coastal seawater microbial communities near Pivers Island, North Carolina, United States - PICO304 | ecosystem: Environmental > Aquatic > Marine > Coastal | place: USA: North Carolina | collected... | reverse complement strand
GGCGAGCCGTGCCGCCGCGAGGGTGAGCGGGGCGAGGGGCGTGTTCATCAGCTGCTCGACGACGACGCCCTCCAGCTGGACGTTGATCTCCTCGTCGAACTCCAGGCCGAGATCGTCGGAGACCAGCTGGAGGTAGCCCTTCTGCGCCTCGATGCTGCTGCTCCTCGGCTCCTCGGCGCGGGGTGCGCCGTTGACGACGAAGGAGTCCACCTGGACCCCCGTGAGCTCGTACTCGGTGCCCTGCTCGTCGATGGGCTGCATGTCCGTGGTGACCAGGACGATGCGAGGCTCGCCCGGACGGCGAGGCGGCAGATTCGTTCGCTGGGCCCCGCTGGTGATCGCGCGCTCACCGGCGAGGAGCGTGCCCTGGTCATCCTCGGGGGCCTCCGGGGTCGCCGGAGTGGCGGGCTCCCCCTCGTCGGCCGCGGACGGGGGCACGAAGGGCGGAATCGTGGTCTCCGTCGGTCGATCGACGCCCCTCAGGCCCGCGCGATCGGAGTCCGACCTCAACCGCTCGGTCTCCAGGTACCAGAGCAGCGAGGCGCCCACGCCGAAGACGAGGACAAAGATGATCAGCCGGCGCACGACTGGTTCAGATCCCGACCTCGATCAGGTCCTGGACATCGAGGAGGCCCACCGGCCGCCGCTCGGCGTCGATGACGGGCGCGTTGTCGATGCGGTTCTCTCGCAGGAGCCTGTGGGCATCCACCGCGAGGTCTCCGGGCGCGAGGACCTTCGGCTCGCTGGCCATGAAGTCATCGATCGGACGCTCGAGGTGCCCGAAGTCCCCGCGCTCCAGGAGCCGGCGCAGGTCGCCGTCGGTGAAGATGCCGGCGAGGCAGCCGGCGTCGTCGACCACGAGGGAGGCACCCGGGCGGCCCGGCGTCTTCGAGGTCTGGATGAGGGCGTCCGCGACGCTGGTCCCGGCGTCGACGAGGGGCAGGCTCTCGCCCTTCCGCATGACCTCGTCCACCCGGAGCAGGCTCCGGCCGAGGCTGCCCCCCGGATGGAAGATCGCATAGTCGCGGGGCCCGAAGTCCCGCTCCTCGAGGACCGCCATGGCGAGCGCGTCGCCGAGGGCGAGCATCACCGTCGTGCTGGCGGTGGGCGCGAGCTGCATGGGGCACGCCTCCTCCACCCGCCCGATCTCCAGGAGGCAGTCGGCGTAGCGCCCCAGGGTCGAGTCCCCGCGTCCGGTCAGCCCGATCAGCGGGACGCCCAGCTTGCGCACGGCCCCCATGACCATGTTCACCTCGGCGGTCTCTCCCGAGTTGGACATGGCGAGGACGACGTCCCCCTGTCGCACGCGGCCGAGGTCCCCGTGGAGGGCCTCTGCGGGGTGGAGGAAGAAGGAGGGCGTCCCCGTGCTCGCGAGGGTCGCGGAGATCTTCTGGCCGATCAGTCCGGCCTTGCCCATGCCCGTCACGACCACCTGGCCCCGGCACCCAAGGACCATCGCCACGGCCGCGCCGAAGGCGTCGCCGGAGCCTCCGACGTCCCCGCCCAGACGCTCTCCGAGCCTGGCAATCGCCTCGGCTTCCTGTCGGAGCACCTCGGCGCCGCGCGCCGAGGGCGCCCTCTGATCATCCTGCGTCATGCGGCGTTCGGGCATGGGGCCCGGGCGCGGCATCCAAGGGGGAGGCCACGGGGCACGATTCTACGGACGAGACAAGACGCGGGACAAGAACAGGAGGAACCTCGTTCGTCGCTTCGTGTTGACTAGGGAGGCTGGCCACAGAACCCAATGGCGGGTGGCGGAAGCGCCGCCCCCCATCCGATGAAAACGCCAGGGGAGCACCCCGAAGACACCATGCCCATGACGACCAACCGAGGAGCAGGCCGGAGCGCCGCGCTGGGCACCACCCTGCGCCTGGGCGCCACCCTCCTGGCGCTGTGCCCGGTGGCCCTCACAGCGGCGGCGCCCCAGCAGGACCGGGGCCGAGCCCTCGAGCAGATGTTGCGGCGCTTCGACGAGAACCTGGACGGGAAGATCGATCGGGACGAGTACCCGCGACCCCCCCGGAGCTTCCGGCGCTTCGACCGCAACGGTGACGGCTTCATCTCGCGGGAGGACCTCCGGCCCGCTGACGAGCCCGCCCCCCCCACGGTGACCACGGCGGAGCAGCGCCCGCCGACCGACGAGGAGATCGAGTTCTTCGAGACCCGGGTCCGGCCCGTCCTCGCCGAGGCCTGCTACTCCTGCCACGCGGAGACCTCCCCGCGGATCCGTGCCCGGCTGAAGGTGGACTCGCGCGCCGCGCTCCTCGAGGGCGGCGTATCGGGTCCCGCGCTGGTCCCCGGCGACGTGGAGGGCTCCGCGCTGATCGAGGCGGTCCGCTACGAGGACCTCACCTTCGCCATGCCCCCCAGCGGCAAGCTGGACGACGACCAGATCCGTGACCTGGAGCGCTGGGTCGCCATGGGAGCCCCCTGGCCCGAGGGGCCGGAGCCCTCGATGACCATGGTCTCCGTGCGCGATACCGCCGGCGGGGAGTCCCTAGAGCGCGAGATCGACATGGAGGCGGCCCGCGAATTCTGGTCCTTCCAGCCGGTCACGCGACCGGAGGCCCCCCGGCTCGACGGCGATCGCTGGTCCTGGACCGAGGTGGACCGCTTCCTGCGCGCCGCCATGGAAGAGAAGGGCGTGCGCCCGGTCGGAGACGCCGACCGGCTGACCTGGCTCCGGCGTGTCACCTTCGACCTGACCGGGCTCGCCCCGACGCCCGAGGAACAGGAGGCCTTCGAGCGCGACCGATCCTCCGACGCCCACGAGAAGGTGGTCGACCGGCTCCTCGAGTCCACGGCCTTCGGTGAGCGGTTCGGCCGCCACTGGCTGGACGTGGCCCGCTTCGCGGAGTCCAGCGGGATGGAGAGCAACGTGCTCTACCCCCATGCCTGGCGTTACCGCGACTTCGTCGTGGACGCCATGAACGAGGACCTGCCCTTCAACGAGTTCCTGAAGAAGCAGCTCGCCGGGGACCTCCTCGACGCCTCGAGCCCCGACGAGCGCGCCGAGAACCTGGTGGCCACGGGCTACCTCGCGCTGGGCCCAAAGAGCCATAACAGTCGAGACCCCAGGGAGTTCAGTCTGAACCTGGTGGACGAGCAGATCGACGCCATGTCCCAGGGGATGCTCGGGCTGACGGTGTCCTGCGCCCGCTGTCATGACCACAAGTTCGACCCCATTCCCATCGAGGACTACTACGCCCTCGCCGGCATCTTCCTGAGCACGGAGACCCACTTCGGCACCTACCCGGGCCCCGGGAACAACCACACGTCCGAGCTGCTCCCGCTCCCGGCCGGCGCTGACCTCCCCAACGGGCCCACGCTGAGCCCCGAGCTCCAACGCACCCTCGAGCGCCTCGTGCGGCGGCTCGAGCCCGAGCCGGCGCCGCCCATGAGCGGGGGATCCCGCATGCAACGTGGTCAGCTGACCGCGGACGAGCGCGCCGCCGCCCGCCGGGAGCGGCTCCAACGGCAGCAGGTGGCCATGGTCGAGGACCTGCTCAGCCGCTTCGATGAGGACGGTCGCGCGCTCGACAGCAACCGGCTCACCATGGGCGCCGCCGACGGCACCACCCGGGACATCGCCGTGCTCCGCCGCGGCGAGCTGAACCAGCCCGGTGAGGTGGTCGAGCGTGGCATCCCCGAGGTCTTCGACCACGCCATCGAGATCGGCGACGGCAGCGGACGCCTGGGGCTCGCCAGCTGGGTCGCGTCGGAGCAAAACCCCCTCACCGCCCGGGTCTGGGTCAACCGCGTCTGGCTCCACCTCTTCGGCAGCGGCATCGTCCGGACCCCCGACAACTTCGGCAGCGGCGGCCAGCGTCCCGACCACCCCGAGCTATTGGACTGGCTCGCCGCGGAGTTCATGGACTCCGGCTGGTCGACGAAGGCGCTGATCCGCCAGCTCGTGCTCTCCCACGCCTACCGGCTGGACAGTGAGCACAGCACCTCCAATCACCGGGTGGACCCCGACATGGTGACCCTCTGGCGCATGCCCGACCGACGGCTCGAGGCCGAGGCGATCCGGGACGCGATCCTGCAGGCCGCCGGTCAGCTGGACCGCAAGCGCCCCGAGGGGTCCCGGGTCGGCATGGTCGAGGGAGTCCTGCGGCGCGAGCAGCTCGCCGAGCTCCTCACGGCGGAGCAGCCAGTCCGGTCGCTGTACCTGCCGAACCTGCGCGGCGCCACGGTCGACGCCCTCGGCGTCTTCGACGCGCCGGACGCCGCCACCGTGGAGGGGGACCGCGACGAGACCAGCGTCGCGACCCAGGCCCTGTTCATGATGAACAACGAGGATGTGCTGCGCGCGTCGGACGCCATGGCCACGCGGCTCCTGGCATTCGATGGCACCGAGCGGGAGCGCATCACCCTCGCCTACAGGCTGGCGCTGGGTCGAGAGCCCTCCTCCTCCGAGACCCCGGCCATCTCCCGCTTCCTCAAACAGTACGAGGAGTTGACGCCCGAGCCCGCGCCCCAGCGCCGAGGCCGTCGCCGGAATCGACCGGCCGCCGGAGGCAACGCCGGGGAGCTCGCTCCTCGATCTCCGGAACACGCTGCCTGGGCGGCCTTCGCCCAGTCCCTCTTCCAGACCGCCGAGTTCCGGACCCTCTACTGATGCGCCCCCGCCGGGCGCCGCGTGTCCGCAGGACACCCAACAGCAGGACCACCACATGAATCCGTTCTCCAACCCGAGCCGGCGTGACGCGCTGAGGGTGCTGTCCTCCGGGTTCGGCATGCTCGCCCTGAACGGCATCGCCGCCTCTCAGGCCAGCCAGCGGGCCTCCACGGCCCTGCCGGGGCGAGCGAAGCGCGTCATCTTCCTGTGCATGACCGGAGCGCCGTCCCACGTGGACACGTTCGATCACAAGCCCATGCTCACCAAGCGGGACGGCGCCAGCCTCTCGGGCTTCCGCCGCGGCGCCAAGCTCATGGGCTCGCCCTGGGCGTTCAAGCCCGGGGGCGACAGCGGCCTGATGATCTCGGAGCTCCTGCCGGAGATCGGCAAGCAGGCGGACCACCTGTGCCTGCTGCGCGGGATGCACACCGACGTCCCGGCCCACGCCCAGGCCACCACCAAGCTGCACACCGGCAGCTTCCAGTTCGTGCGGCCCTCCATGGGGGCCTGGACCCTGTACGGGCTCGGGACCGAGAACGAGAACCTCCCCGGCTTCGTGACCTTGAACCCGCCCCGGAACCAGGGCGGCGCCCAGAACTACGGGAGCTCCTTCCTCCCCGCCACGTTCCAGGGCATGCCCATCAAGGTCAACGGCGGTCAGCGCGCGCGACAGGCCCAGGACCCCGTGGCTGACATCCGCAACCCTCGCCAGTCCGACAAGCAGCAGCGCGCGCAGCTCGACCTGCTCAGGAAGCTGAACGAGAGCAACGCGCGGCGCCGCAAGGGCAGCGACGACATCGAGGCGGTGATCCAGTCCTACGAGCTGGCCTTCCGGATGCAGAGCGAGCTGCCCGAGCTCCTGGACATCTCCAAGGAGACGAAGCGGACCCTCGAGGCCTACGGGATCGGGGAAGCCGAGACCGACGCCTTCGGCCGCCAGTGTTTGATCGCCCGCCACCTGGCCGAGGCTGGCGTGCGCTTCATCGAGGTCGGCATGGGGGGCTGGGACCACCACCGGAACCTGCGGGTCGACCTGCCCGCCAAGTGCCGCGAGATCGACAAGCCCATCGCCGCCCTGCTCGCGGACCTGGCCCGCTCTGGCATGCTCGAGGAGACCCTCGTGGTCTGGAGCGGGGAATTCGGCCGGACCCCCTACGCCCAGAACGGCGACGGCCGGGACCACAACAACCGCGGCTTCACCTCGTGGATGGCCGGGGGCGGCGTGAAGGGCGGCTTCTCCTACGGTGCCACCGACGAGAACGGCATCGAGGCCGTGGAGGGGCGCCTCTCCATCCACGACTGGCACGCCACCATCCTCCACATCCTGGGCCTCGATCACGAGGCGCTCACCTATCCCTACGCGGGTCGCGACTTCCGCCTGACGGACGTGCACGGCGAGGTCGCGAGGGACATCCTCGCCTGACCCCGCCAGCGGCGCCCCCCCCGCGGCTCAACCCTTCCCGGGAATGGCGAAGCCGTCGCGGTAGGTGCCGCGCATGAGCGCGGTGGCCTCGTCGTCCCCCACGTAGCGCTCCTCCTCACGGTCCACGGCGAGGACACGACCGAACGTCGGGCGGTGCTCCTCGAGATCGACGCCGTTGGCCTCCAGGTGGAGGGCGAAGCGCCGCGCCGCGTCCTGGGCCTCGGGGTCACCTCCGAGCGTGCGCTCGATGGACCCCATCGAGTCCTCACAGCCCAGCACATAGGAGTCGTTCGCGAGGTGACAGTACGCGGCCGAGATGTGCCCCTCGTTCACATCGGCGTTCAGCACCTCGGGGTCACGCTTGCGGACCGCGTCGATGAAGTTCGCGAAGTGGTCGCCGCCGCCCTCCCAGCGGCGGATCTCCTCGCCCTTGCGGTCGTAGGCGATGGCGCGGCCGTAGTTGGAGCTGATGGCGAGGCGGCCGTCCTCGGCGTGGAGCAGGGAGCCGATGGTGAGGCCGAACTCACGGTCCATGCTGCCGCCCCACTTGCCGTTGGTCTGGGCCTCGAGGTCCCTGGGGAGCCCGCGGACCTCGAAGATCATCGGCGCCGGCTCGAGGTCGTAGAAGGCGAACATGGTGTTCGGGGTCGTGCCGTCGTCCTCGTAGCCGAAGCGCCCCCCCACGGCGACCGTCCGGCGAGGGAGCTTGCTCACCCCGAGCATGCGGCGGCACAGGTCCACCTGGTGCACGCCCTGGTTCCCGAAGTCGCCGTTGCCGAAGGGGAACTGCCAGTGCCAGTCGTAGTGGTACTGCTGCCGCTCGACCGGCCCGGCCTCCCGGGGCCCGGACCAGAGGTCGTGGTTGACCCCCTCGGGCGGCGCCTTGGGGCCGTCGATGAGGCCGATGCTCTTGCGCGGCTTGTAGCAGAGCCCCTGGGCGTACCGAGGCGCCCCGATGCCGCCAGCGTCGAGCCAGGCGATGGACTCCTGAACCGCCCGGTGGGACCGGCTCTGCATGCCGGACTGGACGATGCGGCCGGTGCGCTCGGCCACCTCCACCATGCGGCGGCCCTCCCAGATGTTGTGGCTCACCGGCTTCTCCACGTACACGTCCTTGCCCGCCTCACAGGCCCAGATGGTGTGCAGCGCGTGAAGGTGGTTCGGGGTGGCGAGGGACACCGCGTCGATGTCGTCCCGGGCGAGCATGTCCCGGATGTCCTCGAACACGGCGACCTTGCGATCCGCCTTGCTCACGCCCGGCTCGAGCTCCGCGGCGCGGCGCTCGAGGACGCCCGAGTCCACGTCACACAGCGCCACGACCTCGACCCCGTCGAGGCGCGAGAACCCTTGGATGTGGTTGCCGCCGCGGCCGCGCAGGCCCACGACGCCGACGCGGATGACTCCCTCCTGGGAGCGGCTGCCCAGCGCGAGGGCCGGGGCGGCGAGGAGGCTGGCGGCGGCGGCGGTGGTCCCGCGGAGGACGTCGCGGCGGAGGACTTGCTTGTTGGAGGGGTTCATGGGAGTCGGCGGGTAGCGGGGGTGCGAGAGGTTCAGTCCAGCGGCTCGATGGAGCCCTCGAAGTCGATGGCGATGACGCTGACGGCGGGATCGGGGGCCGCTCCTGTGAGTCGGACTTCGATGCCATCCTCGATCTGCGTGACCTGAATGGGGTCCGACGGGCGAGCGAGCAGCGCAGCCGACGTCGGTCGCACGCGGGCGCCGCTCAGGCTCAGGGTCCCGCCCTCGGGCCAGCGGTAGACGTGAAGGTACAGCCGGCGGCGGGCCTCGTCCCAGGTGGTGCGCCCGAAGGGCTGCGCGCCGAAGGGGCTCTTCGAGCAGCCGTAGATGGCCTCGCCGTTCACCTTCAGCCAGCGCCCCATGGCCTCGAGGCGCTCCACCTCGAAGTCGGCCAGGGTGCCGTCCGCCTTGGGCCCGAGGTTGAACTCGATGTTCCCGTTGTCGGAGACCACGTCGACCACCATTTGAATCGTCTCCGCTGGCGTGAGGATGTTCCCCTCGTGCTCGTTGCGGTTGTAGCCGTAGCTGTTGCCGAAGCCGCGCCACATGGCCCAGGGCTTGGTGCGGTCGATGTCGGCGTGGTACTCGACGTGGTAGAAGTCGCCGTAGACGCCGCGCGTGTCCGAGACCCCCTCCTTGGCCTGGCCGAAGCGGTCATTGACCGCCACCTGCTGGCCGCGCTCGGCGGCCTGGTTGTAGTAGTAGGCGATGATCTGACGGCCGCGCCAGTGGGGATAGCCGTGCTCCCACTCTCCGTCGAAGCACAGGCTGTCGGGGTGGTAGCGGTCGATGAGCTCCTTGATCTGGGGGATCATGAAGTCGTCCACGTACTCGGCCGGATCCCCGTCCAGGTCCCGGTCCTCCAGGGCCTGGAAGCCCTTGTAGTCCGCGTGCTCGGCGCGCCCGGTGTAGGCGGGGTTGAACCACTCGTAGAAGGAGTAGTAGAGGCCCACCCGGATCCCCCGCTTGCGCGCCGCCGCCACGAGCTCGCCGTAGAGGTCCCGCCTCGGTCCGCAGTCCACGGCGTCCCGCCCCGTGTAGGCGCTGTCGAAGAGGCAGAAGCCGTCGTGGTGCTTGGCCGTGATGAAGAAGTACTTCGCCCCCGCCCGGGCGAAGAGCTCCATCCACGCGTCGGCGTCGAAGTCCTTCGCGAAGAAGCCCTCCTCCGCGCCGGTCACCCGGTTCGGAGTGCCGTCGATGAAGGCGTCGTAGGGCACGCCTCCGTAGGTGGCCTCGTGGTACTCCTGGACCGCCTTGTTCGACTGCATCCACTGCCAGTACCACTCGGCGTAGGCGACGCCGTAGGGCGTGTCCTTGCGCGGGGTCCAGCCGGGGACGGCGTAGGGGCCCCAGTGCGCGCTGATCCCCACCTTCGAGTCCTCGAACCAGCGCGGGAGCGGGTGGGTGACCAGGGAGGCCCAGGTGGGTGCGAAGGGACCCTGGCGGATGACCGGCGCGAGCATCGGGTGCAGCCGCTCGATGACCGGGTCCTCCGTGGGGAGGCCGGTCTCGGCTCCGGGCCCCGGCTCCTGGATCGGGCTGGCGCACAGCGCCCCCTGGGGAGCCATCAGGCTCCCCAGCAGGAGAGCTGTCATGGCAGCGAGGCCTTCGGCGCGGAGTTCGAGGATGTTCATGGCGGGAGTGGGGACGGTCCGTCACCACCCTACCCCGAGTGCGCGAAGCCCTCAGGGTCAGAGCCGCGACTCGCCTCGATTGCGAAGCAGCGCCCCACTCCAAGGCGTCGACCTCCGCCGCCCGCGACCCGTGGCGGCCGGCAGCTCGGGCGAGGGAGACGCGGCGGCCGGTGCTATCCTCTCGGCTCCGGGCGCGACCCCGCGGCCAACCGCACCATGAGCACCGACCCTTCACCGTCCGCCAGCGAGTCCGCCGGACGCGCGGTGGCGCGCGCGCCCTGGAGGGCCATCCTCGTCATCGCCCTGGTCGGGGTGATGCTGAGGGGCCTCCTGCTGTGGCTCGTCCTCCCCCTCGACATCCAGTCCGACGAGGCGAACTACCTCTACCTGGCGCTCGCGAAGGAGCGGCTCGGGATCTACTACGACCAGCATCGCTACTTCTGGCCGCCGGGCTACCCGTGGCTGCTCTCCAAGTCGATCCACGCCTTCGGGATCGAGGGACTGAACGTGCTGCGAGCCTTCCAGGTGGCCCTCTCGGGCGTCATCGGGGTCACGACCATGCTGTTCGCGTGGCGTCTCTTCTCCCGCCGCGCGGCGATCATCGCCGGGGTGCTCTGGGCCCTGAACCTGCCCCTGGGCGCGTACACCCACTTCCTCTGGACGGAGACGGTGTTCCTCTCGCTGCTGCTGCCCGCGCTCTGGCACTTCGTCCGCGCGCTGGACCTCACGGACGAGGGCGATGACCTGGGCGCCACCCGGCGCCTGCTCCTGAGCGGCGTGCTGTTCGGAGTGGCCCTCTACATCAAGGAGTACGTCCTCTTCCTCGTCCCCATCCTCGCGGCCGTCGTGGCGCTCCGGTCCCGCAGCGAGGGGTGGCAGGAGGCGTTGCGGCGCGCTTCCCTGCCCGTCCTCGCGGTGGCCGTGGTCACGCTGCCGTGGACGCTGCGCAACCACGAGGTGTACGGGCGGACCGTCGTCGGGGGCGCGACCCTGGGCGAGAACGTCTTCGTGGGGCTGAACGCCCGCTCCATGAACTTCGACATCCTGCCCCTGCGCAAGCGCCGGGCGGACCTGGGCCTCCCGCAGATCGAGACCATGGCCAGAACCTCCTTCACGGAGGTCCCCGCGGGGTGGGTGCCTGTGGACCGGGACGGCAACGGTGAGATCGAGGTGCGGGACGCGGGCTGGGACCGTGAATTCGAGGCCATCCACGCCATCGACCGACACTCGACCCAGCTGCGCGAGGGCCTGGCCTTCGCCATGGAGCACCCCGGCTGGACCCTCCGGACGCGCCTCAAGAAGTGGAGCGAGCTGGTGACCCCGCTCTCGTTCTTCACGCGCCACCAGGCCATGGCCATGTACCCCGAAGGCAGCGCGGTGGCCGGCCCCATGCGCGCACCGATGGTCCTCTTCGCGCTCGCCATCTCCACGCTCACGATGCTGCTCGGGGCCGCCGGCTACTTCCTCACGCTCCAGCGGGGCCCCGGCCGAACGGTGTTCACCGTGCTCATCGGCTACGTGGTCCTGACCTCCCTGCTCGTGGCGATGTCCAGATTCCGGGTCCCGCTCGAGCCGATCCTGGTCGTGCTGACCGCGGGACTGCTGGCGCACGGGCTCAGGGACCGGTCGAGGCCGCGGGTCGTCGGCCTCGCGGCGACGCTCCTGGTCCTGGTGGGGCTGTGGTGGATCTCCTGGCCCGAGACGGTCGCGGCCGCCGAGATGGCCCTGGGGGTGACGCGATGAAGCCCCGCAGCTGGATGCCCCACGTGGCTCTCATGGCCATCGCGGCCGCCATGGCCCTCGTGGCCGGGGCGAAGCACACCTCCACCGAGGAGGCGCTGCGGATCGCGTTCGACGGGGAGGCCTCCACCGACGAGCGCCTCTGGGCGGCGCACCTGGCCGCGAACCGCGCCACCTCGCGAGACCCACGGCTCGGGGACGGCCTCGTGCGCGCGTTCCTCGCCGCGGAGGACGAGCGGTTGAGGGAGGGCGCCCTGACCATCGATCTGTGCCGCCACGCGATCCACCCCCCGGGCACCCGGCCGGACGCCGCGCCGCCGCTCCAGAGCGCCTACGTCTACGCCGCCCTTGAAGACGGCGAGTACACCCCCCACCGCGTGCGCTCCCGCGTGCTCTTCCGGCGGAAGGTCGGCGGCTCGTCCGTCGGGGGCATCCGTCGCATGGCCCTGCCCGAGGCCCGCTGGTTCATGGACAGCCTGCGGGGCACTCCGTTGCCGCCGCGCGCGGAGATCGACCGCTACCTGATCGAGCGCTCCCGGGAGCCGATCAACCTGCGGAAGCCCCGCTGAGGGCGACGCCTCCCGCGCGATGCGCCGCTCAGCGCGAGCGGTCCTCACCGAGGTTCCGTGGGAGGTGGTGACGCGCCCCCCGCTCGAACGGGGTCCAGAGCGCCGCGCGCTGCCCCATGGCCTTCACGGCACCGTTGGCCCAGGTGTTGCACGTTCGGAAGAGGTGGTAGCTCCCGCGCCCCTCGAAGAACCGGTCCGAGGTGCCATAGCCGGGCGCGGCCAGGAGGATGGGTTCGCCGGACCCGTCCAGCTCGAACCCGCGCTCCACGAACTCCACCAGGTCCTGATAGCGCTCGGGACCCAGGGAGACCCGGTGCACATGCTCACCCGCGACCGGGGGCCCGAAGTGGGCCGTCGCCCGCATGGCCGACCGAGTGGGCCAGAACGCGCCACGCAGGGCGACGCCCGCGGTGAGGTCGTCCCAGGTGGGCACCTCGAGGTAGAAGTCGTGATCGCCCCACCCGAAGGCCACGTACCCACCGGGGTGCGCGGGCACCTCCGGGGGGAGCCATCGGGACCAGTCGCGCTCGGGGCGGGTGGTCGGGAGCCAGACGGAGACGTGGACGCCGTTGGTCACCAGGTACACGTCTACCTCCCCTCCGTCGGGGTCCGCGTCCGGGTGTACGGGGATCCGCATCGCCACCTCGGCCGTGGCGAGGTAGAGGCCCACGAAGGCCAGCGCGAGGGCGAAGGCGCGGACCGACACCCTGAAGGCCCTACGCCCA
>Ga0213859_10001093_pt1 | contig 12231 bp, 10 predicted proteins | sample PICome_2_FD_160133 | JGI IMG/M metagenome (GOLD analysis project Ga0213859, IMG submission 160133) | Coastal seawater microbial communities near Pivers Island, North Carolina, United States - PICO304 | ecosystem: Environmental > Aquatic > Marine > Coastal | place: USA: North Carolina... | reverse complement strand
CCATATAACTTTATCCTGACCAAACAACACATCACCCAAATGATATACTGTATCATTAGGTCCAACACAGTCTACCCAGTTGTCCATCATACACTCGTTCATTTGATCTACGTTGTCAAACACTCTAGGAGGCTTGCCAGCATAGTCTTTGAATGTCAAGATTGCTGCGTGATTGAAGTGTGTATCGCTGATTACCCAAGTGTTCATAATGCCCTCCTATGTGTAATTTATAGCAAATTGTAAATACCTTGTCAACCTATTTTTCGCATCATTTGTCTTGACCATTGTAAATGTGCCCCATCCAAAGGATGCAATCCAGGACCAAACTTGTGAGAATGTCCAGCCCATTCATAAAATCCTTCAGCAAATTTTTTCCTTACATAGTAAATATCATATTCTTCACAGCGTTTTGCAATTTGTCTCGTATAATTGTCATGCGCTACATCAGCGGTTGGAACAAAATTTTTGTAATCAAGATGGCATCCAAATCCAAAACACTGTAAAGATTTTATACCATGACTTTTTAAAAAAAGGTTAACATATTCTATTTGCGAATAACTGTAATACGCAAAGTTTAAATTACGATTCATTGATTGATACAAACTATCTGAAACTTTCAATAATTTATTGCTGTGTAAAAATTTTTTTCTATAATTATTATCTGCTAGTTCGCCTGTGGGTTTTTGATTTAAATGAATCATGTTGTCCGTAGGTAATATACTTATAAAATTAACTTCGTCGTTGTTTCTTGGTCTGTTTTCGTTTGTTTCTTTGTCAACTCTAAATTCTGTTCTATATAATGAAGTCCACATAATACAAACTAAGATTTCGTCAGGATCATATTTTTCGAGTAATTCATTTACAAATTTAATTGTTCGCCTTGCAATACCGTAGTTACTGCTTCCGGTTGTTGCTCTCGAAAACATGGTCGATTGTGCAAATAGATTTTTTTGTATATAAACTGGCCACACTGTGTCGCATTCTTCAAATCCTGTATCATCGTTTATGCGCCAGCTATCGTGCTCTGCTCCTGCCATTAAACTACAGCCGTCACTGTAAATTACTTTTATCATTTTAAATTCCTAAATATTATCATTGCTTCATCTGTATCGTTTCCGTCTATAACAGCCCATTTTTCTATAATTTTATCATACTTGGTTTTTATTGCAGTGTTTATTGCTTTTATTTTTACCTTTGCAATATTATTATCAATTGGTTTAAAAAATTGAAAATAAAAATTGTTTTCGTCTTCTAGTATTTTTCCTTGTAGGTTAAATTTTTTAGGTAAGTCTAGTAAAAACGTATCTCTAGCTTCTTGATAATTGATTGCATTTGAATAGCATAACCCATCATCATATGAAATTATCTTTATTTTAGACAAATCTAAATTTCTTGTTTTGCAATGTTTTTTAAAAACATCTATTGTATCTAAGCTAGGTAACAATATATTTTGTATTCCTAATTTATGCACTGCATTTGCAATTTTTTGCATTCCTTCATCTACATTGGTATATCCTAATGCACTGTGATATTCTATATTTTCACTAGCAAGTGCAGGAAGCATAAACTCTGCAAAAAGATTTGTATTTAGATATTTTGTGTGTAGTAAACTTCCTGTAATTTTTACATCATTTATTTTTATTTCATTACATGGGTTATTGTATAATAAACTAGTGCCCATTTGCACATAATTTACCTGTGCATTAAATTTAATATCGGCCAAATCAAAGTAATTATAATTTCTTGTAAATTGCAGATTACTTTTTTCTAATTCACTATCTGCTAGTGTATGGATTAAAAGATCAGGATTAATATTTACAAGATTTAAATCACATTCGATAACTGCAATATAGATAGCAAAAACATCAAGACTTGTTTGATTCATATACAACATGATATTTTGTCCAGGTTGTAATTTACAATATTTTAATAAAACGTTTTTCCAATGATCAATACGATTAAAAAGCACAGACCTTTTACAGGTTGTTTCTTCTAAAAACCCTAATCTAAAATTAAAGTCATTTGTTTTATATCTAAATTTTTCATTAATTACAAATCTATTCAACATAACGTAATTCTCGTAAGTGATTTCTTAATTTTTTTGCCCATGCCTGGTGACCGTCTATTTTGTAATGCCAGCAGGGTGTTTTCTCGTAACCTCTTTGAAACAAATAGTTTATCATTACACTGTTTTGATCAGTTGGTCCTATGTAACGACTAGTATCTAGTTGTTTTATAATTTCCTTGTTTGTATCAGTAACTACCATAGGTTCACAGGTGTTTGACATAAGATAAGGTATATTTTTGTATTGTAACATTTGTTGCACTCCGTATGCCCAACATGCCCATTTATCAGCTTCCAACGTATCATCTAAAAGGTATGGAGTAAAATTTAACAAATTAATTATTTTTGGATCAGAAAACAGTTTAGGATCAGTACCAGCTGTAAACGGCACTGCTTTTTTATCAGTATAATCTCCTAAAGTGGTGTGTTTATCACTGGTATCTTCTTTGTATCGTAATTCCAATCTATTTCTACTTGACCAATTAATAAGAAATAGATATTCATTGTCTGGGTCATAATAGTGTGTCAAAAATTCAACTATACTTCTATGTATGTATTGGTTACTACCTCCCGGTTTACTGATATTGATCAAATTATAATTATATTCGTTTGCTATAATAGCAGGGAATCCATTTCTTACATTGTATTCGCTACTACCATTTTTTCCATCTAGCATACTTCCATTGGTATGACTACATCCGAAAGCCACAAGATATTTCATTGCGGCACCTCAATTTTACTGTGTAAAAAATCTGCCCATACCTGATGATGATTATTGTTGTTTTGTTTTTCGACAAAAAACTTCATGCTGCTTTCTTTATTCAACGGATTATGATAAGTCCTGCCATTCAGTGCTTTAAGATATTTCAATGTTTTTTCGTGAAAGAAAATACAATCTTGTGTGTTGTACATATAGTATTTTATTTTTTTATTCTCAAGAACATTTTGAAGTGTATATGCCTCACTGGCTCTATGTTGTGCCACCAATAATTTATCAAACAATATATCATCGTATTTGTGTAATCGATTTACATGATTATCTTTGTAATCAGTTTTATTTTCATTATATATAAATGTTTGATCGTTCCATGTGATTTCTCGTTGATTGCCCAACGTCCATCCAATTAAAATAAAACAATCGTCGTTGTTGTTTGTAATGTAATCTATTACATCTCTAAAAATAGTTTGATTTGAAGTTTCTTTCTTTGCTCGATCAACAAATTCAAAACCAAGCATATCTGCTAAAATTTTAGGAGCCTTATCTCCTGCAATTAATTCATCACCAAAACTAACAAGTTTCAAAAATACTCCTTTGTCCACGGAATGTAGTCAGAAATACTAAGTTTTCTAAATTTATCACTTGCATTTGTATTGTCTACAAATACTTGCCAGTCACCTTCATTGGGTTCTTGGTTAAGAACATTTTTCAAGTTGATAATGTTTTCCACTGCCCATTGTTCCCACTCTGGCAAGTCTGCTGCTTTAAATCGTTCGTACTGTTCTTCTAACATAGTATTCATAAGATCTTTGCGGTCTTGTGGTAAATTTCTTATATTAAGATTACGTGGATTTTCTACAATGTTAAAGTGTGGTAAACAATTTTGATAACCATAATTTCCCCAATCGTGTACATAATGCCATTCATCATATTGTTTTTTACACCAATCCAACAAGTTTGGTAAATCATGTAAATTTAACATACTTAATGTAACATGTGTGTGAACAAGCACACCCTTACGTGTTGCGCTAAACTCTTTTAGTTTTTGCACATTACGCTCTACAATTTTCCATTTACTAGGATGTCTTACATAGTATGCTAAATCGCCTACAGCGTCAATACTCAAACTAAGTATTACACCGCGAAATTTGTCCCATATGTTTAGTAGTCTATCTGGTATAGTTGTAGCATTTGTGTTGTAGTGCAACTCAATATTTTTGCTCCAACCTTTGTCAATAATGTGTTCTAGCCAAGCATAATGTTCTTCTACAACCAAAGGTTCGCCGCCGATAAAGTTAATTACACGCACATTGGGCAATACATCGTCATAGAATCCTTCTGCAAATGCACGTACAAACCACGGGTCCTCACAACTAAGTTTAGCAATATGATATGCTGTTTTGTCCCAATCAGTATGTGGTACAGTAGGTCCTTCGTCTATCCATCTATGACTTGCCCATGGATTACAACTACGACATTTTAGATTACAAACATTACCTAAGCTGATATCCAAATATGTAATTGCTTTTGGATCTAGTTTACCATCGTCGCCTACGTGTTGTAATGTTTCGTCAACATGGTGTTCGTATATCTCATTCCAAGTTTGTCTAAAACTGCGTATACCTTGATGTTCTAGTTCAAAACAACTTTTACAACCTTCAGGCACTTCGTTGTCTAATAATCCTTTACGTAATTTCATCACTTCTGGATCATTAATGAAATCTGTTAAATTGTCTGCATTACTATTTCCGTGATGTTGCCATTCGTAAATGTCACTGATCTTTACACCTGGCATGTATGTATTTGTTCCCATACGGCTAAAACAACAAGGTCGTGTTCTACCATGTGCATGAGTGCTAAACCCTTGCATTGCTAGATAGCAATAATTTTTTGGTAAATTATCTAATTTGTTCTGCATACTCTGGCCTTGCTTTGCTTATATTAAAATCTGCTGCACAATGACAATGACTTTTTGGACACCAAACACCGTCACTCATTGTTGTATTGAATTCGCCTTGTACAATGTTACCTACAATTGGACCTACACCGCAACTTGCTTGTTGTATACGTCCATTTGGATGTATGTGTAAACTTTCATGAATATTGCACAGCCATCCTTTAAAAAAGTTCTTGCCTTCGGTGATAATAGCATTGGTGTTAATTGGTTCAACTGTTCCGTCCATGAACTCAGTTTTTGCCCATGCATAACTGGGGTCTTTTTGAACTGGTATACTTTGTTGTTGTACTGTGCTGTTTTCTTTGAAAAAGTCCATTTGCCATTGTTCTTCATAATGATACGGATCTGTACTTGGACGTAATTCATCGTACACTGGTGCATATTCAATCATATAATTATCACATTCCTCACGTATACGATTTCCAAAATCAATACATTGCTGGAAATGATTGTGATGCATCATTATTCTACTACACAAATAATTTTTCTTGTCTTGTAAAAATTTGTAAGTTTCTATATACTTGTCATCTTTACTCCATTCAGCATGATAACTAGCAACAATATCTTCAAATAAATGATGATGTTCTTTCCACCAACTTAATGGTTTGCTAAAATTTGTGTTTATGCCTACACAACTGCCTGGCCATTCTGCAATTTCTCTAAACTTTTCTACAACCGGAATCAGTGCTTTCCAAAAGGTAGGCTCACCCCCACTTAGATACAATTTAAAATATTTGTATCCTTTATCTTTGTAATGTAACATGATACGTTCTAGTGTTTCAACAATCAATGGAATGTCACTGTCGTTTTTGTTTCTACCTGCCCAATTCCATTCACTGCAATAGGTACAACGAAAATTGCACCAGTCGTTGACTTGCCACACAATACTTACCCATTTATCTTTTGCTGGTATAATAGCTTTTATATCTTGCATAATTTTTCCATTGTGTAGTCTAAGGTAGGGAATATATCTGCAAACTTATATTTCCTATACTTGTCTTGAATGTCTATAAACTGACGCATTTTTTTAATATTCTCTGCAGAATATTTATGTGTATTAACTGTGTAGTTAATGATTCTGGTAACAGCATCGTTATGATACTTTGTTCCGATCATTCTCAAGTCGTCTAGTATTTTAATTTTAATTTCTTCTGGCCATACACAACTGTGCAATTGATCAGGATGCTCAAGGAATATAGGCACAAAATCTACACGTCTTGTTTGATTACTTTCTAACCATTTGACAAGCGGTGCAACATCAAATACATTCCATGCCTGATATACAAAATAAATTTTTAGCTGCACTTTTTCTGGCAATGACATTGCTTTTTGAAAATTTTCTTCTACTTTGTTCCAGTCGGTCGGATAGCGAATATACATGTTGTGCTCACCATAACCATCAATGCTCATCTGCACTTCGCTGCTATCAAAGAAATCTAATTTGTCATAAAATCCTTCCGGCCAAGATGTCATATTGGTAGTCCATGCAACGTAACAACGATTATTGCCAACTTCTACAAGTTTGTCCAATACATACTGATTGGCTTCGATAAGAGTTGGTTCGCCTCCTGTTAAGTACAAACGTTCTAGCGTAGGTGCTACACTATCTACAAAGTCACGGAACTCTTGTGTTTCATACCACTGCCAGTCGTGTTCTTCTACACTGCGTATTTCGTGCGCCCATTGATCATGTAACCAAGTAGGCAGGAGTTCCTTGCTCATAATCTTTTTGCGTTCTTTGTAAATGTTGTCGCTGCTAACACTCCAACAACTGTTGCACTTTAAGTTGCAGTGATTACCAAGCCTAAGTTCCAGGTGAGTAGGATTGCTATGCAGTAATGGCGCTTTGTATTCTTTGTTTGCCCATTGCCTACTGCTTTCAAGACCTTTTGCTTCGTGCTCGTAGCAGCGACCGCATTCTTTAACAGGTTGCCCTGCTAACATCTTTGCCCGTACATCTAGCATGTATTGACTGTTCCAAATGTTATTCCAATCTGTTTTACCAAGTACAGCATCCTTGCCGTCTACTTGTATATAATCTTCTCCATATACATGACAGCAAAGTTTACATCTACCATCTGTGTTTGTGTGTACGTTTATAAATGGATAAACGCAATATGTATCACTCATTCCATTTTCCTTCGCCTTGCCATTCATATTTGAAACTAAAATCTATATTCCTTGTTATTAAAAATTCTTTTTCATGTTTTTTAAATACTTCAGGATCGTGTGCGTTATAAGGATCTTGTTTTGCTTTGTCAGTACCTTTCCATGCTAGTTTCCTTGCACGTACCACACTATTACTATTGTCTCTTGTAAAATCCATTATGCTCCAAATAGGACTCCAAGGGTCAGGACTCATTTTTTGCCTTCCATTTTCGATCCAGAATTTGTCTTGCCAATCTGTATATTCATCTTGTTGATAATCCCACCAAAAATCAGCAGTCCAGTTTCCGTCGTCGTCTATTTCAAATAAGTATTCTGCATCGAGCGGTGCTGCATTACGCTCTCCCCATTCTGCATACTCCCATTCTTTTTTGAAAATTAATTTTAGTTTATATCCACCCCGTGTTCTCCACAATATACGTAAGAATGGCCAAATTTCATTTACTAAACTATCTGCAAAATTGCTGATACCTGGCTTGATAATATTGTAGTCAAAATTGTCGTAGTCATAATCTACTTTTAGTTCCTTGTTTGGATCATTAAGTTGTATATCATAATGGAACTTGGCTAAATTATGTCTTGTAGGTTTACTGCAAATTTTTTCTGTATTTAAAAAATCTGTAAAAATACTAAAAGTCTTCATACGTATAAGTTTATGAACAATACTTAATTTAAAATCTTTTGTAATCCAATGATCATAATAATAAAAAGGTGATAAGTTAAACTTATCAAAATTTTGTCCTACAATTGTATCAACACCTACACTAAATCCTGTGCCTTGGCTGATTGCAATTAATCCTTGATCTTTGACTCTATACAAAAATGTAAGAGTATCTTCTAATTCTTTAGGTCCTTCGTTTGGAAATCCTACAATCCAATTTGTCATAGCGTCAATGCCTACAGCATAACCATCACGGAAGTTGGCTTCCATTTCTTCTACAGAAACTTTTTTATCCATCAAGTCTAGCACTTTTTGACTTCCTGATTCGATACCATAATTTAACACTTCGCAACCGCCTGCTTTAAGATCTTTGTAATATTCCAAATCCATGCGTCCGTCACAACGACAATATCCTGTCCAATGGATCTCTAATCCTTTTTCAGCAACTCCTTTTACAAACCCACGTAGTTCATTTAAGTTACCATTTACAAGACTATCAATAAACCAAAAAACATTTACACCATGCTCATAATACATGTGTTCAATTTCTTCTACTGTGCTTAGTGCATTGCGTTGTCTATATTTCCAAAAGTGTGTTTCTTCACAAAATGTACATTTTGCAATACATCCTCTTGAAATTTCGCATAATGCACCATTTGGAAACTTGTATTTGCTAAAATCAAAATCACTGTAATCAGGAAGTGGCAATGTACTAAGATTGTAACGTTGATTCTCCGGCTGACGAATAATCATACTTTTTTCTTTTTCTGTATATTCAATGTCTTTCTTATTTTCTATACTTGCCAGTGCCAACAGCAAAGGTTGTTCACCTTCACCGTTAACAACATAATCAAACAAGTTATCGCCTTTGAAGTAACTACTGTGTGTGCTTGGGCCACCCACCATAATTGTTACATTTGGTAGTGCTTTTTTTAACTCCAATGCCATAAACTTGGTAGGAGCCATATTACAGTAATAAAGTGTAAACCCTACAACATCTGGTTTAAACTCTATAATTTCGTTTATTTTTTCACGTAGCACTGGCTCCAAATGTTCGTGGATATCGTTGTAATAGTGTTCTTCTAACCAATGCCAATCTCGTAACGGATCCCATGGATCAAAATCAATTGGCCATTTTTCCTGTTGATATCTATTCCATGCATCGACATTGATATCGAAACTCTTTACTGCATATCCAGCACGTTTGGCAGCACTTGCTAATTTAGCAGTGTTGTATGGAGGAAAACTTGGATCCCATTCAGGAAGTAAACAAAGACATAATTTTGTCTTTCTATTAATATCATATTCGATTTCTAGATTATCCAAACCTTTTTGTACAGGCTTACTGTATTTGGCTATAGCAGCCAACGTAGCAACATGTTTATCTTCTGCTAGAGTGCCTGTAGGCTTTTCAGGAGGAGTCCAATCAGGATTTGTTTTATCAAAAAACCCCATTACATTATATCCTTTAATTCCGGAAACACTTCAAAAACATCTTCTTCTCGAATTTTGTCAATTTTAAATGTTTTATATTTCCAAATTTTTAATTCTTCTGTTCTATCCTGTTCCATAAATTGCATGATGTTTTTGTAATCTTGAATTACACTTTTTATACTTTTACCTTTGAAATTCACTTTAACTTCAAACTGTTTTAAATAATCAATATGTTCTTCATAACGTTTGATTACACGTTGTTTGATCCAAGGCGGTAATATACTAAGACGCATGTAAGTTGGATCTAGTAAAATATTAATTCTTATATTCCCAGGTTCTAACAATCCTTCCTCAATCCACTCTTTATGGAAGTCAGGTAAATTTAAAACATTGTATACACTTACAGTTGGTGTTAATTCAAAATACACATGCGGACATTGTTCTATCATATCACGCCTATTTTGTACTACTATATCCCAATCCATGTTTTTGCGTAGATACTCGCCTCTAGCATGATTTGCATCTAAACTTGCTGCAACTCTTACACTGTCAAAAGCATTCCAATAGTCAAATGCAGTTTTCTTTTTATATCGCATTTGAGTAAAGTTGGTTGTATAGTCCATAGCTACATCACGTTTTCCCATTTCAATCCACTTATCAAGTATACGATAATGTTCTTCTGTGATGAGTGGTTCGCCACCTGCCCAATAAACACGTTCAACGCTTCCTAGTAATGGCTCAAGCTCATCCATAAAATTTAACATGTCGTCACGTACTTTGAGTATTTTTGGATGTCCTGGGTCACCGTGAGTAATTTTATGATCTTCAAACCAACTGCTGCTAAATTGTGGTCCACAGCTACGGCACTTCAAATTGCAAAGGTTACTAAAACGGATATCCATATAAGCCATATTAACATCCCCGGCACTGCCGTCGTCACTAGTTTCATTGACTTTATCCCAATGATTTACACCAAAGTTTACTAGACTGCCTTGACGTAATGTACCCATGCCATTTTCTTCGAGTTCATAACAACGTCTACATTCTTTACTGGGTTTGTCCTGTAGCATATTCATTCGCAGTTCACGCATTTCAGGACCGTTCCAAATTTCTTGTAGACTTTGTGTTTGTGTATCACCTACTGGATATACTGGATCACTCATGCAACAAGGGTAAGTTGTACCGGCTGGCCACATGTGCAAGTGAATCCAAGGCATCATGCAAAAGTGTTTACTGTTTTTTAACTTTTCAGACATATAAATCCTTTAGTTCAGGAAATACTTTTAAAAAGTTTTCCCCACGTTTCATATCTAGTTTTTGCATTTCTTCTCTAAATTTAGGAATAAAATGTGAATCGTCTTTATTATACATGTAATTGATAATATTATCAATACCATTTATTAAAAAATTATGTCTTGTTTCGTATAATTTTAAAGCGGTAATATCTTGTTTTAACAATTCTAGTTTTTCTTTGGCAACGTCTTTATAGTGTTGAGGCAACATAGTAATGCTCATCCATTCAGGCCCAACCAGTACATTACTTAAATTAATATCGTAATCAGTAACAAGTTTATTATCAAAAAGAAAATTAATTATTTCTCTCAAATCCATAATGTTTAAAACGCTGATAGTAGGATTTGGTTGTATTACTACACCTTTATCATATCCTTGTTCAAAGTTGTCACGTATGTAGCAAAGGTTATTATATACTGTGTCCCAAGTTTGTCCGTTGCGTGTATACTCTGCTTTAGAGCCAACTTGATCTAAACTGACACAATAGAAAATATGATCAAAATGTTGCCAATAGTCTTTGATATGTTTACCCTTGAGGCTAAGACGTGTTGCATTGCTGTTGTATGTCAGTCTCGGTTTGAGTCCACGCTCTATGAGCATGTCTAGCAATCTATAATGCTGTGGCATAAACAAGCTCTCGCCACCTGTGAAATATACTTCTTCTATAGTAGGAAGTATTTCTTCAATTTCTTCCCACATTTCAGGATGATTGATTTCTACAACTTCTGGTTTACCATTGATATCTTCTGCCCATTTACTGCTGAAGTGCGGACCGCAACTTCTACACTTCATATTACACAAATTACTAAAACGCACATCAAAATATGCAAGATTCATTTGTTCTACTGTGCCATCTTCTTGAGTGGTTTGTACTATATCGTAATGGTGATCATATTCTGTGTTAAATTTATGTCTGTAACTTATGATACCTTGTTCGTCGTATTTGATACACTTCTCACAACCTTGGCTCGCTACATTTTTTAACATACGCAAACGTAGCTCACGCATTTTTTCACTGTTCCATACACCTTTAAATCCTGCGTCATTAATATTTCCTACAGGCATATTCCAGTTATAGATACAGCAAGGATATGCATCGCCATTTTGCCATACACTCATATGAGTCCACGGAGCCATACAAAAATGTTTTTTAAATTGTTCAGTCAACTTATTGTCTCTATAATTGTATCTACGATATTGTCCCATTTCGCACTACGAGACAAGAATAATTGTTGGTTATGTACTAATTTATCCATATAATTTTTTTCTATGTTCTGTTTTAATAAGTTGATATCTTTCTTTTTAATATTTTTCCACAACTTCATTGCTGTTGTATAGTGCCCTACATCATTAACTTCAAACAAGTCTTCAAAGGTATGATATCCACGTTTTCTAAGCAATGTATGTTGTGCTGGATTGCCAACAATAAAGAAAGGATGCAAGTTCATTATTGCTTTGTATGTTTTTTCTGTAATAAAGTTGTCATGCGTATCACTTTCTGTAATGACACTGACAAGACTGTCGTTGTAATAATATTTTATACTGTTGCCGTAATTAATAACATGCTTGTGTAAAGGATCTAACATACGGGTATACATATTACGCATCAAGGTATATTTAAAATCTTCATGTAGTTCTTTAGGAATTCTTCTAATAGCATGTTCTTTTGCACATCGAACATGATCTTCTTTAGAAATACTTGGTAAATGATAACTGACATGTCCTTGTTCAAGAATCTTGCTTTTTAATAGACTATACATAAGCCATATTCTATGTGGTTTGATATTCCTATTCAAACAAATAAATTTTTTACTTGCACTTTTTAAATTTAATTCATCAGGCATAGTAATTGCCATATCGGGCAACGTTTTATGATGATGCCTACTTATGCTTTCCCAAAAGTTTATACAAATATATTTCACACCTTCAATTTTTTT
>Ga0213859_10001092_pt1 | contig 12232 bp, 9 predicted proteins | sample PICome_2_FD_160133 | JGI IMG/M metagenome (GOLD analysis project Ga0213859, IMG submission 160133) | Coastal seawater microbial communities near Pivers Island, North Carolina, United States - PICO304 | ecosystem: Environmental > Aquatic > Marine > Coastal | place: USA: North Carolina | collected... | reverse complement strand
GTGCTTGTGTCTGAATCCCAGGAGAGGATGACAGTCGGTATCAGACCGGAGGACTCAGATGAGTTCGAGAGGCTGGCCTCCTTACACGAGGTTGAGGCCACAGCAATTGGAAGTTTCACTGACTCAGGCTTTTTCCAAATAAACCACAACGGAGACTGTGTGGGCTTGATTCCAATAGAATTTCTTCACGACGGATGCCCACAATTAGAACTTGAGTCTGAATGGATCCCACCCAGAAACTCAGAAGTTGAGTTGCCTGAACCCACCTTGGAAGAGCTATCCCGGACCTTACAAAAACTTCTATCCAGACCAAATGTCGCAAGCAAAGAGTGGTGGGTCAGATCGTACGACCACGAGGTCATCGCCCAAACTGTTGTCAAACCTTTCGTGGGGCTCCAGCACGATGCACCAGGTGATGCCGCTGTTATCGCCCCTTTGCCAGGTAACACCACAGGTGCAGTAATTTCCAATGGGATCGTACCAAGGTACTCGGACATAGATGCCTACGCCATGACGGCAGCAGCCGTCGATGAAGCTGTCAGAAACGCTGTTTGTGTCGGAGTAGACCTCTCTATGATTGCTGGCTTGGACAATTTCTGTTGGCCAGACCCCATAGAATCTGAGAAAACACCTGATGGCAAGCAAAAACTTGCCCAGCTTGTTAGATCCAACCAGGCTCTTGATGATGTATGTCGAGCTTACATGCTACCGTGCATCAGCGGCAAAGACTCCATGAAGAATGATGCTGTCATTGACGGACAGAAAATTAGCGTGCCACCAACGCTCCTGTTTAGCCTCATCGGACGCCACAAGGACGTAAGGAAAGCAATAACCAGTGATTTCAAGGAAAGTGGTGATGTAATATTCCTACTTGGTCTAACCAAACAGGAGATAGGGGCTTCAGAACTGGCATTCATGCTCAGGGACGCTGGCTCTGGAGGAATCGGTACGAGTGTTCCCAGAATTGACCCAGAAAGGAACATCGCGTTGTACAGGGCACTCACCGGTGCGATGGAATATGGGTTGGTAAGAAGTGCACATGACTGCAGTGACGGGGGGCTGGCTGTAAGCTTGGCAGAGTCCTGCTTCGGGTTTGATGGAGGCGCAGAAATAGATCTGTCAGAACTATTCTCCGAAGACGATGAATTGGACGAATGGGGAGCGCTGTTTGGGGAGTCCCTCGGTAGGATAGTAGTATCCGTTGACCCTAATTTGGCCGATGAATTCCAAAAGAAAATGGGAGGGCACCCAATCTTCAAACTGGGGAAAACAACTTCTGATGGCCACATAATGGCCTACTTGAACTCAAGGAAGATACTAGAGTGCGAGGTCAGCACCCTGAAGTCTTCTTGGAAGGGGACACTGGATGGGGGGATGTGAGGTGATCAGGCCCAAAGTTGCAGTTCTTTCTGGCTTCGGCATCAATTGCGAGACGGAGACAATTACTGCCTTCGAGATGGCTGGAGCTGACGGAGAGAGAACACACGTGAACCGCTTTGTAAATGGAGAAATTAGCCTGTCGGAATACGACATCCTGGCGATACCCGGGGGATTCTCGTTCGGGGACCATTTGGGCAGTGGAAGACTACTGGGCAATCGGTTGAGGTTCTCACTGAGAGAAGAGGTCAGGGCCTTCGTTGCCTCGAGGAAACCAGTTATCGGAATATGTAATGGGTTCCAGGTACTTGTTAAGATGGGCCTCCTTCCTGGGGACGAGCAAATTTCCATGGTACAAACAGCCTCTTTGGCCGCGAACGATTGTGGTAGATACGAGGACAGGTGGGTAACGGTCGAATTTGAGGACGACAGCCCTTGCATATGGACGAGGGGATTGAGGAGGCTAAGAGTTCCAGTCCGACATGGCGAAGGGAAATTCGTCACAAGCGATGAAAATCTCTTGGATAGATGGGCACAGAGTGGACAACTCGTAGCTAGATACGTTGATCCAGGAACCCCATACCCCTCCATTACCGATGAAACCCTTCCATACCCCATCTCGCCGAATCAATCATGGAGGAATGTTGCTGGGATTTGCGATCCGACCGGCTTGATCTTCGGATTAATGCCCCATCCCGAGGCCTACCATTCCACTTGGCTCTCACCAGATTGGACGAGGGGGAAAGCCTCGGAACATGGCCCATCCCCCACGATTTCCATTTTTCGGAACGCCGTTGAATTCTCCTTGCAAAACCAGGAATTGACTTGAACTCCTGCAATTACTGCGCATTTGCCCAAGGAACCAACTCAATTTCAGAAGGACAAAATCAACTCATCAGAATATCGAAGCAACCCACATATCCGCTATTTTACAACTGTAATTTAGGAAGGCGCTTTGTACAACCTCGTATGACAGGGATTCGTGTACCAGTTACTCCCATGCCGCGACAGGGTTCCCCTGGACACGCCTTTGGAGCTCCATCCGCTTCCAAACTCAATAACATGGGCCGGGGCCATAGCGTACTTGGATAGGGATGGAGTACTAAACAAAGGCTCACCAAATTACATCAACTCTCCATCCGAGATCATCACCCTTCCAAAGGCAGGAACATGTGTCGCAGAACTCAGAAGGTCCGGCATGAGGGTCGCCGTCGTGACTAACCAGTCTCCAATAGGAAGGGGGCTGTGGGATTCGGAAAACCTCGCCAATATCCACGATAAGCTGCAGGCCGCACTATTGCTAGAAGATTCCGACGCACTCATTGATTTGTTCCTGCATAGTCCATATCCTCCCTACAATGACGCTTGGGCGAGGAAGCCACGTCCTGGAATGCTAGAGGCTGCGAGACAACTGATTGATTATGCTGATTCAGGGGAAGACTGGTCAGATTTCGAGTTAAAATTCGGGAGAAAATGGACCCATCGGCCATCTGAAGAGAGGTCTGTTATGGTAGGCGACCGCATGTCGGATATGGAGGCAGCCCGGGCATTCAATGTCAGGGGCTTATTGTGCCCTGCTGACCTTGGCCTATCCGGCGTCATCGATCAGATCCTAGAAACTAATTGAGACTCAACAGTAATCTGCTGGGAGCAAGGCCCAAATTCGAAAAACCGGGATATAGAACGGGTATGAGGTCCATATCGCTAGGTTTTTTGGCGCCCCGACCGGGATTTGAACCCGGGTCGCAGCCTCGACAGGGCTGCATGATAGGCCACTACACCATCGGGGCTTGCTCTTCCTCCGAATCATTACTTGATTTTCAATCTGCCCCTTCTCTCGTCCAAGTTTTCGAAGGCAATGTATTGATGGTCTGCCTGCTTTAGGGGGCCACATGGGACAGAGCCGTTTGGTGATTGACGTTATCGACAACGGCGGTCAGTGGACTCACAGGGAGTGGCGAATGTTGCGGTATCTCGGGGTGGACACAAAAATACTGCCTAATGACACTCCACTGGATGAGCTTAGAGACTTGGATGGACTCATACTTTCTGGGGGAGCTGCGCGTGTTGGTTTAACTGGTGAACTGGGCCGTTGTGCTGAATACCTGTCCTTGGAAATCCCAATACTAGGCATATGCGCTGGCCTTCAATTCATGGCTGGACATTATGGCGGGCAAGCCATAGAGGCACCTCAACCTGAATTCGGTGCAGCGACAATCAGCTTATCCGAAGATCCCGGGCCTTTATTCTCAGATACGCCTTCTATCCAGACCGTCTGGGAGAGCCATAATGACGAAGTTAGCGAGGTTCCAGAAGATTTCAGAATAACAGCATCGAGCCAGTCATGCAGAGTCCAGGCCATGCAAAATCATGCCAATACTAGGTTTGGTGTTCAATTTCATCCCGAGGTAAATGATTCCGAATACGGTGAAGCCATATTCAGGAACTTCGTTGATATCTGCAAAAGAGCACGAATCACCGAACAGGCCAATGGGCAAGTTGAAGAAGGCGACCAATCCGGCAAGCATCATGACTAACCGCATGACCCTATACAAGTGCAGGTCTTGCAATCGAACGGACAGGAAGCCGTTTGACGCAGATGGCCCTGCAACCTGCAATCATTGCTCCTCCCCAATGGATCCACTGGAGATTAGGTACAGGTGTGTTCGATGTGGTCACATCGAATGGATAGAAATCGGTACTACGGGGAAGTCGTGCCACAAATGCGGATATCGTATATTTGTCAAGCCACGGAAAGAAGGGCCAGATGGAATAAAGACGCTGCGTGCTGAGTGACGGGCATTTCAAGACCCCCCTCGTGCTAGGCCATCACATGGCGGGATGGCTAACCGAATACGCCCCTAGGACCTTCGACGAGTTCGCAGCCCCGTCTAGGGTGTTGACGCGTATCAGTGCCCTATCTCTACTGCCTCAACCACCCCACTTGCTCATCACGGGTCCACCTGGCTCAGGAAAAACTGCCCTCTGGAGGTTGTATGCCAGACAAGTGCTTGGCCCCTCATGGACTTCTAGAGTCCACGTTAGGAGTGTAAGGGACATGAAGAGGACAAGAGGCGCGATGGATTCTTTCGAACAGTTTCTGAGGCCTCAAGGAAAGGGGTCATCTGACACCCTGGCTGGGATGACATCACTAGCGGCATTTCCAGGTGGGGAGAGTAAGACCTCTGACACAGATCCTCCTCCCGCCGGAAGAGAGACAAGCAGCGATGACATCCAATCCCTCAGTCGACTAATAGTCCTGGAAGACGCTGACCATATGTCTCTGAGGTGGCAATCATATCTGCGGAGGATGATGGAGACTGTGGGCTCTGCCTCGAGGTTCATATTCACTGCCAGGGCACCATCGGCAATTATTGATGCCTTGCGGTCTAGGACTCAAATGATCAGGGTCCCAGCATGCGAAGAGGAGAAGATGACGCAAGTTTTGGCTCAAATTACACAAAAAGAGGGTTGCGCTATAGAATCAGGACTAATCGAGGATATTAGCTACATGAGCCAAGGCAATCTTCGCCGGGCGATCTTCACCTTAGAACTTCTATGGGCACAAGGTGAACTTGGTAGGCGAACTTCTGTCCACGACCTAATGCAAGCAGCCACCATGCAAGCAGGTCGAGACGCAATCGAAAAGGCATTGAGGGGCCAAGTCGCAGATTCAAGGTGGATCGATCGCAAGGGGAAAAGAACCAAGGTCAGAGTTGGGGCAGTGGCTGAAATAGACGCTCTGTTGAACAATCATGGGCTAGATCCCGATGACGTGGTAGATCAAATGCATAGCGCAATCGTCAGCCGGCGCCTACCTTTGTCGGACCCTCTGAGAAATGAGCTGCTTCAAGCATTGGCAGAGTGTAGCAAGAGTCTTCAGACGCACACTCATCCCAGGATACATTTCGAGCACTTCCTTCATCAGGTTGCGAGAGCAGGGCAGTTATTTGCATAACTTTCAGTGGCGGGCGCGGCAGGATTCGAACCCGCGGTCCCCGGCTTAGGAGGCCGGTGCATTATCCAGGCTATGCTACACGCCCAGTTCGGCGAGGCGGCTCCCCAAAAGAAGCCCTCGCATGGAAATAGCATTTTTTCTTGAACCCGAGCGATGGACTCAAACCTGCGGACGGCGAGCGTATGATGAGGATAGGATGGATCTGCCAACTCCTTACGCCCAACAAGATGACGAGGAGCCAACGCCGTCAGCAATGAATAGCAGGATCGAATCGAGAGACAAGTGGCGAGGCCGTTGGACCAAGTTGGCGATAAATTCCCCCTCGAGACTTCTAAGATATTCCCTCTCGATCACATTACTCGTAATTATCGTGTTCTCCTCGACAACACTTGACCAGACTCTGCTGGACGCCTCAAGGATTGTTTGGGCCCTTTCAGTAATTTCATTCATCCCACCATCAATTGCCGCTACCTATGCCAGAATGACCGCCAAGGATAGATTGGAGCTCAGGAAGAAGGGGTTTTCTCTGAGGGAATCCTATGTTGGTGTTGAGAGGATCCTGAATCAACTCGATGAAAACAAGCTTACGGAAAGAACCAGGCTTTCCGCGGCCATCATCGGCTTGATACTATCATCCACGATGGCATCAAACACACTCCAGACCGACCTGTCATTGACATTGTTGGGGGTGACAGCACTTATGGCCGTCGTCGTCCTACTTGCGACTATATCGGTAGAGAGGCAGAAGACTATGGAAATGGGAAAAACTCCCTTGCTGAGACTCCATAACCCATCATTATTTGACACTATAGCAGACCCCCTTCTAGTCGATTTGGTATACGCACACCTCGATCCTGAGACCTCTAGCAAGTGGAATGATTGGATGGAGACAATTAGCCTCAACGTCAGGAGAAATCAAAAATCCGAGCATGCGGTGGAAACCGTCCTCAGGAGCATATACTTCACAATGACAGACAAGATGGACATCGGGGAACGGCGAAGGATATGCACGCAAGTTCTCAATATGCCAGCAGTCGAACGACTGGAGTCACAGGACGAATTTTTCAACTTCGAAGAACTCGAGAGTTTCCTGCTGCATGTAGTCGAGAGAAAGCCCGGTATATTCAGACTACTTTCCAGAACAATACAGAGGGCTGGCAGACTTAGATCGTCAGAGGATTGGACACTAGATGCCGATCTACCGCCAAGAGCCACCCATGGTGAGAGCGACTTGTTCGTGTTGGCAAGCCCAGGGAAGTCCTCGGCAGCCCCTTTCGAAATCGACATTATCACAGTCGAAGGGGAACCTGAAACTCAAGTAATTCGTCTACCACCCATAGATCGAGTGGAAAGACCGGGGAGAGCCGAGGGTTCCGAAGATTGGCAGATGTTCAATTCAGTCATAGATCGTTCGCACGTACTCTGGATAGGAATGGCATGGAATAAATCGGGGCATGAGGGGCGTTCTGTTCAGGTAAACCTCCTTTCTGAAAACTCAAGAACGGTGAAATCCCAAGTCCTTTGGACGATAATGGAAGATGGAGACGGCCTGCTGGTATCTACTGTAAGAAAATCCTTGAAAGAGGTCTATTCAATGATAACTCGGAGCATAATTCGATAGTTGGGAGCGTCATGTTCATTCATAGGGCCCAACTGGAGTAGCATGAGAACAATGGAGTCGTGGGACGTCATCGTCATTGGAGCAGGCCCTTCAGCGCAAAGAGCAGCAATAGCCTCTCACGATTCTGGCGCAAAAACGGTGATGATCCACCAGGCTCCTGGAACTATCACCCCCCCATCGGTAGCTGGCTTAGCGACTTCACTGGGCGAGATTTCTCCAGAATCACACATAGAGGATACCATGGGATTAGGTGACCCAGAATTAAATGAGGCGACCATTAGGAGAATATGCTCATCTGCTGTAGAGATCGTCGCTGAATTAGAGCAATGGGGCATGATATTCCGAAGGGATGAGAGTGGGATGCCACACCTTTCCGAAGCCCCCGGCCACAAGTCATCCAGATTATCAGGGGCGGGCGACTCCACCAATCGATACGTCACCAAGATTCTGGATGAACAGTTATTGAAACGAGCCCTTCAAAGAAGACAGAGCAATGTGCCTCTATCCCTGATCATGGACAATGGACAGGTTCGCGGTCTTGTCACCCTCGACCTCATGGACGGCGAAGTCAAAGCATTTCAGTGCAAGAGCGTCATACTAGCATGTGAGGGATATCAAGGTCTCTGGACGAGCGTATCCGCAGGCTCAGGAAATGCAATCGCATTGGCAATCAGAGCAGGGATAGAGCCCCAACGAATAACCGACATTCCATTCCACCCTATGGTGATCAGGGGCACGTCAATACCTATACCGTACGAAGTACTTTCAGCTGGGGGGAGATATAGATCAGAGTCTGGCGACGATATAGACCCACTCACGAATGAAGGCGACGCCGTCATAGATCTCAGATTCATAGAAAAAGAGGAATTGCCTTGGTTGGAATCAATAAGGAAAGTGATATTGGACTCAACTGGATTGAATACCAGCGTAGATGTTGTTCCTGTGACACCCGGAGTGGTCCAGACAACAGGGGGGCTTCCGGTCGACGAGTTGGGCAGGGTCACGATGGAGGATGGGAAGATGTGGGCCACAGGGGTATTCGCCGCCGGATCGTCTGCTAGCACAGGCTTTCACGGTTCCAAAATTCTGCCTGGGAACCTTCTTCTTGCGAACCTCTCAACAGGGGCTACAACTGGAAATGAGGCAGGAACATGGGCCAAAAACTGCCAATTTGGTGGTACAAAACTGATCTTGGAAGGATTGGAAGACTCAAGGAAAATGATCGAGAACCTTAACAGCGAAGACGGGATAAGCGTAGGATCAGCAGAAGCTAGAATAATGAATCAAGCGAAGTCCTTCTTATCTGGTGAGATATCGGCAGAGTCGTTTGTGGAGACTGGGAAGAAAGTATCCAATTCAGTTCGTACGACCTCGTCAGCTGGTGTAATGAACCAGGAGATCGCATCTGCCCTCAGGATCATAGACCTAGGGACTATTGTTTCATCAATACCTCTGTGATAAAAATGAAAACCATATTTACAGAGATAATCGAGGGACGCATACCCTGCAACTTAGTTTACGAGAATGATAGCGTAATCGCTTTCCTCGATATCAATCCAGCGTCAAGGGGGCATACGTTGCTCGTACCGAAAGAGCCGGTTGAGAGAATAGACCAACTGAGCAGAGATGCTGCTGCCGAACTTGGAGCTGCCATCCCAAAGGTATGCCGAGCGGTCATGAAAGCAACAGGTGCCATCGCCTACAACCTGATACAGAATAATGGTCGAGAGGCAGGAATGACGGTTCCACACGTCCACATCCACATTATTCCACGATACCCCGAATCTAGCCACTCCTTCACTTGGAATCATGGGTCATTGGAACAAACCGAAGCGGCCGAACTTGCAAAGAGCATCAAAGACAGCATCTTGGACTGAATCCTTACAAGTCTTGAGTTCTCACGGTGATATATCATGAGCGAACAAATGGAGGCTTTGACTCCCGAGTTGTCCAGAAGCGCCATGCGAATGAACAAGAAGAAGCTCCAATCTGTCCCTTGGAACCACGAGGGGGAACACCCCGGCTCCTTTGTGATATGGAAACTGTTCAGAGCCATGGTGATCTTCGGTCATAAGGCCATATTTCGAAGATCAAAGTCAGACAATGTACCAGAAATCGTGGGCGGAAGGATATCCGTTTCCACCCACATAAACGGGTTGGTTGACCCGCTAGTAATCGTAAATAGTCAAGAAAGGCGTTTCACCGCACTTGGAAGACATGATCTCGTCACACGGCCCCTTCTTGGATGGTGGTGCAGGGGGCTGGGGATCCAACCGATTCTGAGGAGGGTTGAGATGGCTGAAGGCGTGACGGACTTTGAGTTCGCCAGATTCATCAACCAAAGGAGCATGCTCACAGTATCAAATTGCATATCCACAGGACATTCCGCCGTGGTTTTCCCAGAAGGAACATCTCACCAAGATTCTTTGCTCCATGGCTTCAAAACTGGCCCTTTCAGAACTGTTTTTGCGGCTTCAGCCATTGCAGAAATTCGTAATTTACCTCTACCACATCTCCAACCAACGGGATTGCATTGGCGAAATCATACCCAGTTTAGAACCGACCATTATGTTGAGTACTTGGACCCGATACCCATACCAAATCCCTACAACCAGAAAGAGGCTGAGGAACTGATCATGGGGAACTGGGTTGAACCACCCGAGAAAGCGGTCTTATCCATGAGAGACAGGGTTTACCAGATCTTGAAAGAAATAACCCCCGATGCACCAGATTGGGATACGTACCGTTCATGGGTACTGATCGCCAATAGAAGTCGAAAGGATGAAGAATTGGACCTTCACGAAGAGGTAATTGAAACTAGAAAAGTACGAGAGATTTGGAGGCAAGGGGAACTTAACCAGGACCTTATGGACAACGCTAGAATTTCCTCAAAATTGCTTTTCGAGAACGGTCTGGACGGAAGGGACCTCGATCAAAATGGTCGTTTGAAGCGGGAAGACGGGGCACTCCTGAACTTATTTATTGGAGCAACCATCATACTCGTTTCATCACCTCTATTTGTCTTGGGCACCTTCCCGCAGGCATTCATAGCCTGGTGGCTCGGTGACCGTACTGATGAAGGCATAGATGCAAGAACCACCTATCATCTTCTGGCAGCAATGTTTTCTATACCCATATTCTGGCCTTTATTCTCCATTATCTGGACCTTACTCGCCATCAATGTGGTGGGAATTGAGGCCATTCACGCTCCAATTATCTTCGCAATACTACTGCCTGCATTCTACATAGCGACCCTCACGACAGCATATGGGTATGATTTGACCCAAGACTTTCTGCGCAATAGAAGGAGAATGAAACTGTCAAGAAAAGATGACTCAGTGAAGTTACATAATTCAATAATCCATGTCGACAAACACCTAGTTGACCTCATATAGGTCATGTACATTGGAAATGTGTGGACGCCAAGGCTGCAGCCGACTCCATCCGACGATGGCTTGGCAATGAGAAGCTCGAAACACGGGAAGTCGAAGATGGCAAAGCACTACTGCATTTGCACGTCAAATATCCCCCGACAAAAGACGGACATATATTCAACATAGTGATCCCAAAGGAGCGCTCATTGGTCCTAATTTATTCGGTAACGAGGGTTGATCAAGGACAACAGAATGAGATGATCGAATTTAGAAATGAAGACTTAATTGGATGGAAGGGATGGCTTCATGAGACTAGAATGAACTTGACTCGATCCAAATTGGATTGGGTGCTTCACGTCGGAAAGGAAGACGACAAAAAGCTTCCAGGCCCATTGCAGGCATTCAATATATCCCAACCGATATGGTTTGATGGACTTACCCAGAACGAACTCATGCAGACCATGCGAGCCGTCTGGCTAACTAAACTCTCTATCATCCATCAGATAAAGTTCGATTATGGCAAGGGTGTCGGAAAACCCGGTCCCGTCGACGATTGGAAGGGAAGGAAAAGGGGTAGTCCAGTTAGATCCAGCCAAAACTCAGCAGTAGAATCACCGGAGGTAAATTTTGATGACGATGCAGGATTCGGTCAGGGTTTCGACCCCACTGAATGGGCTTGATCAAAACTGACCCGAATGGGTCGAGATTAAGTAAGGAAAATCGATCGTTAGAATTCCAGAGGGTATTGCAGTGGACGCGAAGAAGAAAAAATCCAGCTTTTTGATGACCTTCCTCATGCTCTCAAGCCTGATGGCTGTGATGGCGGTCCCAACCCCTGTTCAAGCGAGTGAAATTGTACTTACCGATGCCATAAACGTCGTGAATAGTGGCACTAACTCAGACAACATGGTTGCAGTGAATGCTGACTCCGAGGGAAACGTTCACTTTGTATGGAGTAGAAATACACAACATCTGTATTACAAGATGTTGGGACCTGCTGGCGAGACACTGATCTCAGAAACACAGATCTCAAATCCCGGGGCGCATCAAGCATGGCATCCCGACATTGCGATTGACTCAGAGGATCGGGTGCACATTGTATGGGCAGACAGGTCAGGTCAGTGGACCATTTGGTACCAGATGCTGGATCCAGCAATGCATGAACAAGACGGAACAACTGCAGTTGACGGGCTGAACGGAATATCAATTATCGACGATTACGAAATAAAAACCGCATCTCAGGATCGGGATTGGCCAGCAATTGCGATTGACTCCCTCGATAATGCTCACATCGTATGGCAGGACAACAGTGACCCCCTGGACTTGTACTACTCTCAGACTCAGATTTACTATGAAATGATTGAGATTGACGTGTCGAGTAGGGAGGCGCAGACCAAGATAGATGCCACTCTACTCACACCGATAATCGGTATGAAAGGACATCCGGATATTACCATCGACAGCGAGGATTTCGTACAAGTCGTATGGGACGACACAAGAGGTGGCAAGGTCGAGATGGTAGTACCCATCGATACCTCAGGGTCAATGGGTACAGAGTGGGCAGATATGTGCACCGTGTTCTATGGGGGACAGTTCTCTTCCGGTGGCAATTTTATCGGATTGAAACCGATGTTAGAACAAGCCAACATGACAGTCTTCGAGACACTTTACGGAATAGGCGGAGTCCAACAAGTTGCAGCCGCAACATCTGGCTACTGCACAACAGCCTATCAAACGGGAGGATCCGGTAGCCAGGGGCCAAGGGCGAATCATCTCGGTCAGACACCGACAGACACATCAGGAGGTATCAGGAAACTCACTGGCGCTGTCTTGGGCGGGTCAGCCATATCCCTGAGCTACGATGGTGGGGGCCAAGGTTCAGAGGCATGGGGGCCATCCTCA
>Ga0213859_10001088_pt1 | contig 12256 bp, 14 predicted proteins | sample PICome_2_FD_160133 | JGI IMG/M metagenome (GOLD analysis project Ga0213859, IMG submission 160133) | Coastal seawater microbial communities near Pivers Island, North Carolina, United States - PICO304 | ecosystem: Environmental > Aquatic > Marine > Coastal | place: USA: North Carolina... | reverse complement strand
TCATACAAACCCAAATCCAATCTACAATACGTAATGATTATACTTTTGCTCGTCCAAGTAGAAAAGGCTGGCATACTGGTGCAGTATTGCCAGGTATGAATTTTGAGGATACTATTGATGTATGTGTTGCACTTGACATGAGCGGCTCTATTAGCGGAGATCAAGCACGTGATATGTTAAGCGAACTGCAAGGAATTATGCAACAATACAAAGATTTTAAAATAAAAGTTTGGTGTTTTGATACGCAAGTATACAATGAGCAAGATTTTACAAGTGACAATGGAGAAGATGTAAGGAGTTATCAACCAAAAGGAGGCGGTGGTACAGATTTTATGTGTAATTGGGAATATATGAAACAGAATGATATTACACCTAAAAAATTTATTATGTTTACTGATGGATATCCTTGGGATAGTTGGGGTGATGAGGATTACTGTGATACAATCTTTATGATACATGATTACCATGATAAAAACTTTGAAGCACCTTTTGGACTAACAACACATTATGACAATACCGTTAAAAATTAAGAAACCTAATCATTTAGATTTTTGGAATATACGTCAACCACAATCTGCGCCTCCTCATTTTGCCTATATAAATATTCCATTACAATATAATTTACAAGATACTATTAGACGATGGATAAAAATAAATCTTAAAGGTAGATTTTTTGTAGGTAAAACTGTAATAGTAAACAAAGATAATAAAATTGAGGAATGTATTCGAATAGGATTTGAAGATTCAAAAGAATTATCTTATTTCACTTTGGCATGTCCACATTTAAAATACAATTAAATAAAATATAAATTTTAAAAAAGAAAGGAAAAAAAATGTCTGAAACTAATAGCAATCAACAAGACCAAGATCAAAGTATTGAGCTTACTGTAAATGATTTAAATGCATTAAAACAAATCATCGATGTAGCAAGTAGCAGGGGAGCTTTTAAGCCTAATGAAATGACTTCTGTAGGTACTGTATATACAAAGTTAGATAACTTCCTTAAAGCAGTAGCAGCACAACAGCAAGCACAGCAAGCGCAGACTGCACCTACAGAGGAATCAAATGCTTAAACATATAGGGCGTTTAAAAAGAAATAAGAGAAAAGTAATTGTTGCTTATAGAACATTACCAGGTGATTCTTCAAATTGTGTATGTGTAACTACGGAAAATTTAGAGGCAGCAGATCATGACAGTTTAATAAAACTGGTAGAATCAAATGCCGGTCAAAATTCCTATGAATTTGCACAAGTAATGGCAAGAAGTACATTATCCGATGGTAGTAATATGCTTGCTAGATTTCATGCTACTGGCAAAATGGTAAAGTTACCTACTAGTGATATTGAAATGACCCCAGATCTAAATACCAATATTTCATTAGACGAACTTAATAAAATTATAGCCGAGCAAAAAGGTGTTACGATAGATGATTTAGCATTAACACAATCTAACGAAGAACCTAAACCTACAAAAAAATCGGAACAAACTGCATCTGCTATTAATACTCCAACAGCAAATGATGTTCTCACAGACGACCAACTTGCGGCTAATTACAGATCACAGGCAGACAACTTATTTAAAGAAGCAAAACGTTTGCGCGAAGAAGCAGAAAAATTAGTTCCAACTAAGAAGAAAACAATAAAAAAAAGTGCAGAAGTCTAATAACAAAGATGATGGATGGATTAAGATTTTTGAAGAACTAGATTTATCAACTATTCCTATAAAATATATTTCTTCTATTAGAATTATATTTAATGATAAAAAAATTTGGGATATTGATATAAAAAAAAGTAAAGAAATGCATTCAAATAACGAGACAATTGAATCTTCTTTACTAAAACTATTTGACGAACATCATGCCGATATTAAGAATATTGATTTCCGGTTGGACACTAAAAAAATAAAAAGAGATATAAAAAAGAAAACTAACACAATCTTAGCAAATAAGAAATAACTCTTTTTATATAAATATATATAAAGGAAATTACTAGGAGTTAATACAACATGGCATTACTACTACGAAGAGGATTAGACGTAGATCGGCTAAACATTGTCTTTAAAGAAGGTGAATTAGTTTACAGTGTAGATACAAAAAAACTTTACGTCGGTGACGGGGTCACGTCAGGAGGAATATCTGTTTCTGATATAATCGGAGATACTTCACCACAATTAGGTAATTCTCTAGATTTAAACACTCACGATATTATAGGATTTGGAAACATAGACATCGACGGAGACATTACTGCTACAGGTACTTTAACTATACCTAACATAGTTACAGATGTAACTGGCAGTATATTTGGAGATGATTCTTCTACATTGGTAGATGGTGTAAATAATAAATTAATTTTTAGTAATAACAGTATCAATGATTTTCCTGATGTAAATACAGAAAATGCTATTCCAGGCCAAGTATTAAAATACAACGGTCAAGAGTGGGTACCAGGTAACGACGAACTTGGTGTAACAGAATTTACGGGAACATTTACTGGAGATATCAAAGCAGACGATTCAACGCTTATAATAGATAGTAATACAGGTATAGTAAATCTTGCATTTACAAGCATAGAAACTATGTCTGATGTTTTAGATTATGTAACCAAAAATACTAATGATGTTTTTCAATGGAGTGGCACTGATTATCAACCCTTTCCGTATACTAAAGTAAATGTTGTAGGTGCACAAGATATAGTATTAGTAAACACAGCAACTAATACTGTAAATATTTCTAACAATAATTTAGGCGATCTAATTGATGTTTTACCAAATGTACCATCAGTTGGACAAGTTCTAAAATGGGACGGGGCTAACTGGGCTCCACAAGATGCTACAGTTGGTATAGAATTTTCTGGTACTTTTACAGGAATTGTTAAATCTACATCTGGAAGAACATTTATTACCGAGGGAGCAGATAGCTTAAATCTAGAGTTTAATTCCATAGAAGATCTAGGTGATGTGCTATCATTTGTAGCACCTCAGATAGGTGATTTATTAACATGGAATGGTTTAGCCTGGGAACCACAACCAGGATTTAGTGGAGATACAATTAATGCATCTGTATTAAGCAACGACAGTACTATTTTAGTAGATGTAGATGAAGGAAAGTTATATCTAACAGCCAATGTTTTAGGGGATTTAGGTGATATAGATCTAACTGGTTTGCAAAATGGTTATGTGTTAAAATGGAATGGCACTGCTTGGGCAGCACAACCTGATTTATTAAATACAGGAGGAACTATTACCGCTGATATTTTAGGTGTTAATGGAGACATTTTAGTTAATAGCAGTGGTAACAACCTTAATTTGAGTAATAACACACTACAAGATCTAAACGATGTTCTATCATTTGTAACACCTCAGATAGGTGATGTGTTAACTTGGAATGGTAGTTCTTGGATTCCAGGAAATGTTAGTGGCGATGTACAAGGTTCTGTATTTGCCGACGACAGTACTTTACTTGTTGATGCTGTTAATGGGAAACTTGTGCTGGAATACAATAGTCTTGCAGAACTTTATGACGTAGGTTATTCAACTTACCCTTCTTTAGGCGAAGTATTAGTATGGCAAGAAGGATACTGGGGGAATGCAACGCTTAATTTAGATGACTTAGGTGATTATACTACTAACTTTAGAATAAGTGAATTACAAGATGTAGATTTATCAGGATTGCAAATAGGAGACAGTTTACTTTGGAATGGATTTAATTGGGTTCCAGCTACACCTGAGGGAGATGGTGGAGCAGTTCAGACATATGATATCCAAGGTTCTGTTATTGGTGCGGATAGTAGTGTATTATTAGATCATAATACTAAACAGCTATGGATTGACCAAATAAATGTAGATGGTAATGGACTTATTTTTAAATCTGAGAGTGATGGTGCAACACAGGTTTTTAATGTAGGCAGAAAAGCTCCAGCAATATGGGCATCAGAAAGAGAAGATACAACCAAAGTGTTAGCTAATGATACTCTTGCCAATGCGGTCTTTTTAACAGGTTATGAGGATATAAATGGCCAAAAAGTTTCAGCAGTAATAAATTTTTACGACGAGTTAATTACATTTGGACATCATCCAAACGGATTTGTACCTGGCAGCGGTGCATTTGAACCTGCTTCAGCACAACTTGTATCTATTAGCTCAACAGTAGGTGCAGCTCCAAAACTAGGCGTAGGAACAAGGTCTCCATCGCAAGAATTAGATGTAGTAGGCAATGCTACTGTAGCAGGGTTTATGCAAGTTGGTAGATATGCAAACGGTACAGCAAGAGATAATGCAATAACAGCTCCTGACGAAGGTATGATTGTGTTTAATCAAGCTACACAAAAATTCCAAGGTTATGTAGCAGACACGGGATTAGCAGGCGGCGGTGCGTCTAACAGTACTCCAGGTTGGGTAGATTTATACTGATCAGTAGATAAAATTATATAACTCTCTTTTTTGGGATTTTGCTGTCGGCGCTAGAAACACAGGATTTAGTTGTACAAATAGTCGGTTTGTCAAACAACGTAAATCCTGTTTCTATATGTCCTAATGGTTGGTCATGACAAGAATAGCTTCGTTTTATATTTCCATCAGGTTCTCTTATAATAATTCCTTGATAACCTGAGTTACACATCCATCCTTCAAATTTGTTAAAGTTGAAAGCATTAAATCTTTCTGCTTGATCCATATACCATTTCTTACCTGTTGAATCTTCTAACTCAACTTGAAAATGTCCTGGCACAGACGAGTTATCCTGTACTCCCTGCGGAATTTTAAAAGTTGCCTTAGGTCTATCTGCCCATTCACGTTTAACGTCAGTGTAAGCACGTTGTGGCATACCATTATAAAGCTTTTCGAACTGCGAAGGCGTATAACCGTCTACAACGCGAGATGCTGTTGGATCTGATTGTGGCTTTAGGGTAACATTAATACCACGCTTGTGGAGGTATAGCGCATTCTCCCAATCACGTTCAAACCAGTCTGGCACCATCACCATATTAACTGTGACCTGTACATCGTAAGATTGGCAGTACTCTAACTTCGACGCAAAAGCGTCTAAATCTTCAGCTGTAGCTACATGCTCAGTATGAAGAGATGCTGTTATGCTTGCACGATGAAACGGCTTAGCATAGTTTACATAAGTTTCAAACCATGACAACGGACGAGAGCAATTGCTCGTCATATGAATGGATGTATAGTTTGTGTTTTTTACATCATCAGCTAGATATTTTAGTATATCTAAATAGCCTGGGTGAAATGTAGGCTCACCGCCTGATAGAGAAAAATGAAAGGAGTTGAATCCGTTGATCCTTGCTTGTCGTTTAATTTCATCTATAGTTTTTAGACATAATTCTGTAGGACGATGATCTTTCTTTGTTGTATGAGCATAGGGCCAGCAATAAGAACACTTGTAATTACAGTATCTGCCTAATAACCAAGATACAGTAAATAAATCTCTATATAGGAGTGTTCTCTGTCCAAAACTTACTATGTCATTAAATGGTATTTTTGTAAAGTCGTATTGACTCCATTTTAAATCACTATTCATTTTCCGTTATAATTATATCTTCAAATTTAGGTCTTCCGTAAACAGCATCTACATTATCAGTGATATATGGTATTTTTCTCATTTTATTTATCCTAGGATCAAAATATTCATGCTGTATTGTTTTATCTTTTCCATATCCAACACCTATACAAAATACTAACTCTAATGCTTTTTCATCGTGTGATATAGGAAACAATTTTTCAACTTGATCATAATCATTACATATGTTTTGACACATACCAGACTGAATTCCTCTATTAGCAAGTGCTAACATAATAAAAGCTGAAAAAATACCTATTTCTATCCTTTCAGTTTGCTTCTGTCCGTTGCCTTGGGCAGATTCTGTACGTTTTTTTCCAGCACCTAAACCATCTAAAGTTCTCCTAGAACTGGTTAGGTCAAATCTACCTTCTAAATCTGAACAATATCTTGAATTAAATAAAAGTAGCCAAGGAGCAAGAACTTGTGGATTGCCTGGATCATCTTCTATAGAAAAAGAACTATTTCTGTGGCATATCTCCATAAGTTTTTTCCGTTTAGCTTTATCGTTATGTCTATATAATCTTATTTGATATGGAAACATTAAATTTTTACTTGGTATATGAGTATATACTTCTTGTAATGCTTCTACAATAAGTTCTTTTTTTGGAATTCTATCTTCATCCCAAGCAAACGTTGTATGCCTTTCTTCTATTAGCTCTAGCCATTCCATTTTTAATCCTTCACAGTAAATATTGAAAGACCTATTTTTTTATAAACACCTTGTGTAGTGAAATCCGAACTACAATGTAATTGCAAGCTATCAAAACACAAAATATTGCCAATCTTCCAATCTAACACTGTATTTATAGAAAGTCCTTTTAACCATTCCTTGTTGCAATGAGTCAAATATTTTTTTTGAACATTTTTATCTATCCCTTTATTATTTGTATAAGAAACATATTCATAGTTTGTTACAGATTGATTATAAAAAACTTCACGCTCGTTTGTCTCGCCATTAAAAAACTTAGCTGGTCCATAATAAAAGTATTGATCAAATAATATTAACTTGATATCGTCCGAACTTCCAAAAATTTTTAAAGGTATTGTAAAAGCTTTATAAGGTTTAATATTTTCAAAAGTATCATCATTATGAATTACATGCGGAACTTCTGTTTCAAAAAAATGAACATTTCTAACTTTGAACTCACCTATGTATTCTTTTAAAATATTTTGTAAACTATGAAATAAGGAATTATCTTCAGGAGGTACTGTAAGTACTTGCGGTCCAGTATTTTTTTGTATTATTTTATTTTTATTTTCTAAGTAGTATTGTAGAAGCAACTTAACATCTACAGCATTTTCTATTACAAAGGGAGGAGATTCATGCTGCTTAATTTTATCAATTTCTTCTTTAGATCTAAACATTTTCTAAGACTGCCCAGTTCTCAAAACTAGTAATTGTATCATCTATGTTTTTATCTGAATGAGCAAAAGATAAAAACATCCTACCAAATGGATTCTTGGTTACCATTACTCCTTTATTTCGACAATGTTTATGTAACCTTTCCCGTAATTGCGGTTTCAATAATGACAAAGAATCATTATAGTTTAAAGGCGGATTATTAGCAAACCATATACTAAAAACACTTCCATAACCTGTAAAAGAAGCAGGTATATTATTTTGTGTCAACACTTTTATAATACCAGCCTTAAGTCTATTTCCTTTGTTTAAGAAATCTGTATAATTTGCTTTATCTAGAATTTTCATAGTTTCAACAACTGCTGCACAAACAGGAGGATTTCCAGCATATGTACTTAATCTTGGAACTAATCCGTTTTTTAGTAATCTCATTAATTCATATCTTCCAGCTACTGCAGCAACTGGCATTCCGCTGCCAATTGCTTTTCCTAGTGTTACTAAATCTGGCTGTAAACCTTGTTGAGTTGTGAACAAGCCTGCATGTAGCCTAAATCCCATTAAAACTTCGTCTGCAATAATTAAAATACCATGACTATTTGCAATTTGTTGTAAAGATTCATAATATATTCTGCTTTCAGGTATACATCCTGCATTTGCTAATATAGGATCAATAACAATAGCAGCAATGTCGTTTGATTCAAGGCATGCTGTAGCTAGATCATCTAAATCATGGTGTTTTACTAAAACTATATTATTTTTTTCTGCCCTAGTATTGATATCCATTAGTGATTCGGGTGAACTTGGCCAACCGTAAGCCATATTGCTTATCCATCCATTATAACCTCCAGCAAATTTTATAATCTTACTTTTACCAGTGGCTTTAATCGCAATATTACAAGCTATATTGACTGCTTCACTGCCACTATTACAAAATACAATCTTGTCTGATTTTCCTAATTTTTTTGCTAGAGATTGTGCTGCTTCTTCTTCTAACGAATGCGCCAATCCAGGTAAAGGCCCATCTTTTACTGCCTTACATACGGCTTCTACAATATCATCAGGTGCGTGTCCTAATAAATTAGCTCCTGCACCTAATATATAATCAATATATGAATTACCATTTATATCATATAACATAGAACCTTTTGCCTTTACAACATTAAATTCTACATTATTGATAGAAGGAATTTCTCTGCCAAAACTAGAAATTCCACCTATTAATGTTTTAGTATAATCTCTCATATTAGCCATACCATGGTGTTATTTGTGCATCAGCCTTCCAATCATTATAATCAATCCAATACTCTGAAAGCTGATTATTTTTTATTTTATCTTGAAAAAGTTTTAATGGGAATAACATCTTAATGTTATTTTTTGCAATTGGTAATTCTCCACTACTCATCAACCTATGCCACCGTTTTTGAAATTTGTGATTATCAAACATTTGAACAGATGTTTTAGGGACATAATATTTTTCTATATCAAACCCAGACATTATAGTCCAAGCCCTATACTTATTTTCCGGATCATAAGTGTTTTCAAATGTTTTTAAATTTAAAATATTTTTATCAAGAATACTATGTGCTTCTTCGCCGCAAAAAAAGGATGATATTGCATCCGGTGACGTATTAAAAATCCTACAAGTTCCATTTATATCAAATGTATAAAAAAATTCAGGAATAAGAAGTTGATCTAAGGCATATTTGTGTTCGAATTCATTATCGGTATTTAAACTCCAATTTGGAAATCCACTTTCAGATACTATAGTGAATAATTTTTTATCTACTTTTGTTAATATATAACACTGTAAAGTAGTATCCATTACGATAGATGTAAAATTTTGATAATTAATGTTACTTAACCATTCCTCAAAAAAATCTCTAACTTGAATTTCTAAAATATCAAATTTATTCTATACTTACCAGCTAATTCAAATGCTTTAGTAACTTCCCTTGCATTGCATATATGATCATAATCTTTGAATAATACTATTGTATGATTTACATCAAATCCGCACTCTAAAAATCCATATGTTACAAGTATGCTATCAGAACCTCCTGATAAAAGAATATTAATATCACTATAAGTTTTATACATTTTTGTTAAATCTTCTAACCAAATCTCCCTCCACGATTTATTAGAAATTGGATTGGTCTGAAAATTTAATTTGAATCCTTCAATTTGAGATCTACTAGAATCAATCCAGGCTTTACCTCTATCTAATGTGCTATCTTCTGTATAAATTTTATAGTCTTGCGGACCCATTATTCTATCGTACATAATCACTTTTCACATATGCTCATTAACTTCATAACATTTTCCCATGTTTTAGGTATATTCATAATAACATGAATACAATTATCATACCACGAATGTGTTCTATGTGTTTTCCTCGTATCACAATAATAAAACCTCCTATGTTGGGTAGGAAGCATCCTTCCTTCCATTTCCCATTCAAAATTATCTAAGATATCTTGTGGGGACAATAATCCAACAATTCTAAATGTTTTTCTATTTAATAACGGTGTATCTTTATGCGGAGGAAAGAATCCACCAGAATGCAAATTAATTAAATAACATCTACCTACTGGAGAAAAATAATCAAATATTTTATGAATACCTGTTAATTCTTTGTATATAGAAGTTGGTTCGTTCCATAAAGATTCACAAGGTGAAAATCCTAACTTCTTAGTAACTTCTGGCATACTCAAACCCTCCTCTTCAGAAATCCCTGGATAATTAAACAATGCTATACCTTCTCTATTGTTCATAATACCTTCTCTACGTAGGTATGGTCGCCATTTTTCCTTAGGAATTGACATAAGTTGATCTACTATTTTTCCATCTGCTTTAATACTCAATGGTTCCCAAATATCTAATGCTTGAAGTTGTAATTCACATTTAATATCTTCAGCAGTTGGTTCAACAATTGTAGGATTTTGGCAATATTGTTTATAATAGTCTCTATTACCAGTTGTTTGTGGTATTAAATTTAATAATTGTCCTTCTTTACTATATTTTATTAAATCCATATTTTCATTTATATCAAGTTTATCTATATATTTCGTCTGGGATTATTAGCCCATTTTTATCTTTAGTTGCACAGATTGAATCCGCAACTGTTGCGTTTAAATGTAGCCGTTTAACTTTTCCTGCGTTCACAAATAAATGATTTTCTGAAGTATCAACTATATAAACCTTATTTAATTCTAAATGAAATCCAGCATCATGATCAGGAAAATAAAAGTAATTATGAGGATCTGTTATTAAAGGTATGTGTAAAGTCTTTGATAAATCACTATGGACAGGATACGATGTTAAAGGTGTCTTCCATAATACTCTACAACGAGTTAAATTATATGTAGCAATTATTTCTTCAATAACGGTACTATGAAAATATTCATTAAGAACATTAAAGTCATTTGGACTTACGTCTAACTTATTTGGTTCTACGTTATAGAAACTACTGTAAATAGAAAGATCACCGATGCCATCTACCCATCTCCAAGGATTTGGCACACCTGCACGATGTTGAAAACATACTCCTCCGAATTTAGCTGTTAAATCATAATCATATAAATCATCTACTAATGATAATATTTCAGCCGAATCCGCTTCTCCAACTTCTACTACTAATTCATCTTTAGCCGCTTCTATTTTATTTTTCATCATAAATTTTCTCAATATATTCTACTGCTTCAAACCTTGTGCAACAGGCTTGACAATCATTACAATGACGTGTAAAATCACTGCCAGTAATGCTTAATTTCCAATTATCGCAAGTTCTTGTTAAAGGAAATAGGTTTGAATATAAATTTAATTGCCTATAAACATCTACAGTAAATCTTTTATCTGTATTTCTTAAAGGCCGATATTGTTTAACATTATTCCAAGTAACATACAATTCACCTTCGGTTGTAGGACATAATTCTTCTTGCCATGGATTTAATATATTACCATCATCATCTAATTTACTATCAAATCCACACATAACATCTTCCCATTTGGTCAAGACAGGAGATTTAGGATTTGAATTCATTCCATTAACTAATAAATTAATATTTTTGCCGTATACATCTAGCATGTCTAGACAACTCTGTTTTAAATCACTTTTTGATCCTTCAAAGTAGACTATATTAAACGGCTGTTTATCAAACTGCTTTGCAATATAATAATTTAAATTGTAAATTCCTTCTTCTAAATAATTATGTCTAGGATCTAATATAGTATAAAGTTTTATATCAAGATGATAAAAATTTTTATATGTTAACCATAATAGCAATGTGGACTCCATTCCTCCACTAAATTGAAATCCAATTTTTTCATTTAAATGATCATTTAACTCATACTTGAAATATTGATTATCATACGTGCTTGTAAAGATCATCTACTATCCATTTAAATTCTCTTATCATTTTATTATTTAAAACATCTTCTACAGGATTAAGTAAAATTTTCCTTGTTAAATATAAAATAAATCTATTACGGTCATGTGTATAAAATACAAAAAATTTAGCATTGTTCTTAAACATAAACTTTACAAATAACCGCATTGATTGCTCCATGACCCTATATAAATAAAAACTAAATTTTTCGGTAACAACTGTTGTTGCTATCTTCCATGTAAGATTATCTTTATATTTTTTAACAATAAAAAATAAAACATTTTTTTCTTTCTGTAAATCACAAAAAGAAACAAGGAAAACCCTATCGTTGTCTTTTACTTCATTAATCCAATAATTGTGTTCCTCTAACGACATAAATTGTAAATTATTAAAAGAATTAGCTGCATGCAAATACTCTTTTAACAAATTATCTGATAATATCTTATGATTACAAATAGATACTATCACCTTATTTTTTTTCCTAATGCAGATTTAGGTATAGTTTCTATGCTAACATACTTACTAGGAATACAATATTTTGGTAAAAAATCTTTCAATCTTTTATTACAATTTTCTACATTAATATTTCCAACATAACTAGCAACTAAAAATTCTATACCATGTTTTATCTCAACATTTAAAATACACTCTTCTACCCCATCTTCTTCTTCTATTTTTGATTCAATATAAGATAAGCTAACTTGGTATCCATTTACTTTTATCAAATCATTAATTCTAGAATTAAACTTTATTTTACCATCTTCCTGCATATCAAATAAATCGCCAGTGTGATACCAACCATTATCGTCTAATCTAAAATCTTTGATGTTAGAACAAAGTGTACTTCCTCTTACACATAACTCATTATTAATAAGAGAAGTTTGAATATTTTCATTATTAACTAAATTTAAATAAGTTGCTTCGATATAATTTTGTGTG
>Ga0213859_10001084_pt1 | contig 12273 bp, 12 predicted proteins | sample PICome_2_FD_160133 | JGI IMG/M metagenome (GOLD analysis project Ga0213859, IMG submission 160133) | Coastal seawater microbial communities near Pivers Island, North Carolina, United States - PICO304 | ecosystem: Environmental > Aquatic > Marine > Coastal | place: USA: North Carolina... | reverse complement strand
AATAATCATGCCGCGGTCTATCGCTTTGCACATGTCATATAGCGTCAACGCAGCCACTGACGCAGCTGTCAGCGCTTCCATCTCGACGCCCGTCTGCCCCGTGACTTTGCATGTCGCTTCAATACGCACGCCGGGTAAATCGGCATCTGGTTGCAGATCCACCTTGACCGAGGAAAGCGGCAGCGGGTGGCAAAGAGGAATCAGATCAGAGCACTTCTTTGCGGCCTGGATGCCGGCGATGCGCGCTACCGCCAGCACATCGCCTTTGGGCAACTCGCCCTCCGTAATCGCGGCGAGCGTCTCCGCTTTCATGCGAACACAGGACTGGGCCGTCGCCAACCGCGCGGTGACAGATTTCTCGGTGACATCCACAATGTGCGCCCTACCCGCTTCGTCGAGGTGGGACAGGCGATCTGATGATTCTGGCATGGCGCAATGCTAACACTCCGGTGCCATAAACGGCATTAACTGGCATGATGCCCAAGCAAGCACTCAATGGAAGCGATGATGCCCAACGCGCAACCCTCCGCTGACAGCGTCCGCTACCGCTGGACCGTCTTGGTCATGCTCACCTTGGTGTACACGTTCAACTTCATCGACCGTCAAATCCTGGTCATCCTGCAGGAACCCATCAAGGCCGACCTTGGCCTGAGTGACGCTCAGCTAGGGCTCCTCACTGGCTTCAGTTTTGCGCTGGTGTACGTTACTGCCGGCATACCGATTGCCTGGCTCGCCGATCGCAGCAACCGTCGCAATATTGTCGCCGCCTCGCTGGCGTTTTGGTCGTTGATGACCGCCCTGTCGGGATTGGTACAAAACTATGCTCAGCTGTTGGCCGCTCGTCTCGGTGTAGGCGTAGGCGAAGCGGGCGGATCACCCCCCTCCCATTCTATGATCAGCGACTATTTTCCGCCGAGTAGTCGCGGCACTGCCCTCTCGTTCTACAGCATGGGCATTTATATCGGCGTGCTCTTCGGTTTCGCCGCCGGCGGTTGGATTGCTGAAAACTTTGGCTGGCGCAATGCATTTTTCGTCATTGGCATTCCTGGCATTATGTATGCCCTCGCTGTGCTATGGCTGGTAAAAGAGCCCAAACGGGGCCAGTTCGATGTCAGCGGCACGCCTCCCAAAGCCAGCCTCTCCGAGACAATGGCCTGCTTGCGTTCACGTCCGACGTTTTGGTGGATATCTGTGGGCTGTGCGTTCACGGCCTTTGTCTCGTACGGCAACGGCAACTTCATGCCTTCGTTTCTGATCCGCAATCATGGCCTCTCTCTCGCCGAGGTCGGCGCCATACTGGGCCTGATATCGGGACTCTCAGGTGCCGCTGGCACCTTTTTGGGCGGCTATTTGGCCGACCGACTCAGTCTCCGGGACATTCGGTGGTATGTGTGGATACCCATGCTAGGTGGGGTCACGGCCATGGTCCCTGCCTATTACACCCTGCTTGGAAGCGACACCACCCTGATCATCGCTGCCATGATTCCCTCGCAAATTTTGGGCGCGCTGTATTTGGGGCCCTGTATCGCGACTTGCCACAACCTTGTATCACCGGGAATGCGCGCAATGGCGTCGGCCATCCTCTATTTCGTGCTGAACATTATCGGTCTCGGTCTTGGACCTCTAACTGTTGGCCTGCTCAGTGATACCTATGCCAGCCAATTTGGCGAAGACAACCTGCGTTACGCCATGGCAACCACCCTGACCATCAGTTTGGTAGGCGTAGGATTTTTGTGGATGGGTGTCCGGAGCCTTAAGCGCGATTTGGAAACAAATCACGTAGCTTTATCGGCGGCAACAGGTCACTCGGCACAATAGCTTCAAGACAATGTCGATCATCAGAGCCCGATTCGAGTCGATCGCCAAGCAACAAACGTCGAGATGCCTTTTTCTGCCGCTGTGGCTACACTCATAGATACTTTGCCAGCGCAAACAAGGAGATAACAACAATGCGTGCAGCCGTATTTCATCAGCCCGGAGCCCCACTCAGCATTGAATCGGTAGATGATCCCGCTCCGGGCCCGGGGCAAGTCGTCATCGCCGTCAAACGCTGCGGTATCTGTGGCACGGATCTCCACGCCACAGAGGAACACGATGGACTGCTCGTCCCCGGCACTGTAATGGGCCACGAATTCGCGGGTGAGATCGTGGATGTGGGGGCTGGATGTGCGGGCGAATGGAAGACCGGCAGGAAAGTAACGGGACTGCCGTCGCACTCCTGTGGCCAGTGTCTACCCTGTAAAACGGGCCGCCCGCTGCAATGTGATCACAACATTATTCTCGGGCTGCAGCGATCAGGTGGTTTCGCCGAATATATGACGCTGGACACCAACAACTCGGTCTTACTGCCCGATACCATCGATTGGGCCGAGGGCGCTTTGATTGAGCCGCTGGCGGTCGGCCTACATGCCGTCAATATGAGCACCGACATCCGGGGTAAGCGGGTACTGATTTTGGGCGCAGGCCCGGTAGGTCTCGCGGTTTCGTTTTGGTGCCGCTTCATGGGCGCTTATCACATCACGGTAACCGAGCCGGAACAGTTGCGGCGCGAGAGCGCCATGCGCTTCGGCGCGGACGTTGCGCTTCCGGCTGGGGTCCCCGCGGAAAATCTACCAGAGATCGAAAAGGCAGCAGGCGGTCCCCCCGATGTGGTCTTTGAGTGTGTTGGCGTACCGGGCATGATCGCCGAGGCAGTGGACTATGCGCGGTACGGCGGCGAAATCATGGTTGTGGGCTTCTGCGCGCGCCCCGACACATTGGTCCCCGCCGCGGCCATCATGAAGGAACTCACTGCGCGGTTCGTGGTGGCTTATGACAAAGCCGATTTCGACATGATCGCAGGACTGATGGCAATGGATAAGCTCGACGTGGCCCACATGTGCACCAGCACTGTCGGTTTTCAGGATTTTTCCGAGGCGTTTGAGAGTCTCAGAACGCCCAATGCGCATTGCAAGATTATGCTGGACCCTGGCGCATCCTAGTGATGAGTGCCTGTCACCTGAACAATTTCACGCCTTGAGCGATATCGTGCTTCGTCATCTGCTCTCATGGATCTGCGCTGCCATGTTATGGGAGTCAGGAGTCGTGTCTGCTGCGGCAGACGCAAGCGTCAGCTTTTCACGCAGCTATGTGGCCCATGAGTGGGGTCAAATCCACGTTCTGACTTCACGCCCTGTAGCGCTGCAGCATGACGTGCCCATGGTATGCCTTCCGCCCAATCCGTACTCCGGCAATTACTACCGCCTCTTCATGGAGGAGCTGGGTAAGGACCGACCCATGGTCGCGCTGGACTATCCCGGTCTTGGACAATCCGATGCTTACGACGGCGAACTCAATATGAGTCTACTAGCCGACGTGATGGCAGAGAGCCTTTACAAGTTGGGTTTCGGACCGCAAGGAACGGGGCCGGTTGATCTATGTGGGTATCACTCAGGCACCTTTGTCTCGATGGAGTTGGCCATACGGCACCCCGAGCTGGTACGCAGAGTTGTGATGATTGGGGTACCGTACTTCGAAGAGCAGGAACGCAGAGAGCTGCTGGACGATCTGAGTGAGGTCAAACCCTGGCCCGACGCACACGCCGCAACAGAGCCCGATTGGGTTTTTGCTGTGGAGAATCGCAACAAGCAGGTCACGTTAGAAAGGGCCTATCACAACTTTCTGGAAGCTGCCCGCGCGTGGCAAGGCAAGCCACGGATTTATAACGCAGTATTCCGATATCCAGTCGAAGATCAGGCGCCGGGCTTGTTACAAAGCACACTCATTCTCAATCCGCATGCTGATTTAGCAGAGCACTCACGCGCGTTCGCCGACATGCTTACAAACGTGCAAGTAGTCGAACTGCCGCACCTGCACTATGGGATCTTCGATGTGGCAGCTGAGGAGCTGGCAGCGCGGGCGCGCGACTTTTTGGGGGCGCCCTGAGCAAAAAGAACAACACTGCTTACACATCACCGTCGCTACGGTCGTAAATAGAGCCCCGCCCAACAATGGCGGAACGTCATTCCCGCAAGGATTCATGGAGAAAACTCATGAAAGCAAACTTGGTACTGATCATGCTGGCCAGCCTTCTGTCACTTACGGTCACATCACAGACCACCGGCCAAACAACGACGCAAGACGATGCGGTGAACCCTATTGATGCCGCGGCCGAATACCCGCTTTTGCTGCGGCGCACTACCCTGATCGTTCGAGATATTGAAACCTCACTCAAGCTTTACCGGGATGGGCTCGGCATGGAAGTGATCTATGACGAGCAAATCAGCCGGCCACACAGCAGTGAAGATCGGGAGCAAAAACTTCGCCTGATTTTCCTCAAGGCGTCACACGATTATGTTGGCGTAATTGGATTGATCGATTACGAGTACGGATACCCCGACCATCCGGCCCATGCCAAGCCAGTAAAGCGCGAGGGATTTACCCCAGGCAATGCCATCTTGTTGTTCAATACAGAGCGCCTAGAAGAAAAGTGGCCGGTCATCATTAATGCCCCAGGCGTCGAGGTCATCAGCAAACCTAAACTCACCACATACCCCGGTTACGGCGATAACACGGAAATCCGGGTGCTGGTCTCCAAGTTCTATGATGCCGACGGCTATATTCTGGAAGTCAATCAAGTGCTGCGGGATTGAGCGGCGCGTTGAGGCGGCACTGCAACTCCATCATAAAAAAGCCAGCCGTTGTGACAACGACCGCTTTGTAAGATAGATCGGTTTACCGCTCACTGTGGGGTATGGGCACGACTTCCCGAGTCACATTGTCTGATTGCAGGAATTTTATCTTGAACCTTTCACCTGCCCTGACCAGATAAACGCTTTCAAGCCACCGATTACTCTCGCGGAGCAGCTGATTTCTGTCTTCTGGATCCGGATAGACAAACTCGCCCTCATTAACGTAGCTGATGTGCGCTGCCCCCTCAGACAGGCTGACGCGAATGTCTGAGAACCGCCACTCTGTGCTCAGCCAATCTGCGTAACCCGCGGCGTCCAAAAAAGCACTGAAGCTCGCCCAATCAAAGGCCTCACCCATTTCAAAATCAGGAAGTCATCGGTAATCCACTTGTGAATCTCGGGATTGGGGTAGTGCTCTACGGAAAAAGCCTCAAAGAACCCCTCAAGAGTCTCCACTGCAACAACAGCATCGGAGCGCCTCTCCGCTGTTGCAGCTGCCGTGGCAAAGCTGATCACCAGCGCACCCATTATCTGTAAGACCCTCTTCATCACGGCACCTCTCTGTGGCTCGTTCTCTGTTCTCCCACGATACGCCGTCTTGCCCAATGGGCAAAACCACGAGCTATCGCCCTATAAGCCTCATCGGCCCGGTCTATAACGTGACTTGCAAGCTATTGGGGTTAGGAGTAGCGTAAGTGTGCGCTTCGGCGCAACAAATAATAAAAAAACACCTGGGGGAAAAAATGTCTGAATTAGACGTATTCGGTTTTATTGGCACTAACCGGTCAATTTTCTCGACGTTCTTTTTGTGTGGCGTCTTGATGCCATTGTCCGTGGTGGTGGTCGCTTATCTGTTCAGAAACTTCTCGACTGTCGTTCGTGGCGGCGCAATGGTTTCTGCTTTGATTGGGGTGATCATGCTCGCCTTCTTCACGACGGCGGTGCAGAACTCCTTTTTCATGCAGCTTTCCACGTTGAGCGCAATGGCAGGCGACGGTTCTGAGATTGCCAGCAGCTTCTTAACAAGGGCGGGATTGCCCGTCGGCGAAACCATTAATCCACCTGGTTGGATGATGGCGCTGTCGCTGGTTCAAGTGATCATCAATCTGGTGCTAACCGTCTACGTCTTTCTGTTTGCCCAATGGGAAAACAGCTGACATTCAGACTCTGTGCAATGTCTTTCAAGGGGGCGAGAGCCCCCTTTTTTCTGGGCACTAACTCAGCGCGCCCTGTTGTGTCACTTGAGCTCGGATACCTTGAAGGTTAGCGTCTTGGCGACAAAATCAGCCTCACCCGAGACGATGTTGATGACGCCATTCGACACCATATCGAGCGAATACATTTGAAAGATCGCACCCTTCCTTCGGTACACACCTTGCAAGGTGGCAGTGGCGAATTCTTCGCCGTTTTGTGTCCAAGCATGGCCTGTAAATTCCCCCGCATCGCCCAGACCCAGCTTGTCGGTGAATTCATATGAAAGCCAAACACGACCGTACGGACCTGCCTCGCCGGATGCGGATATCTTGTAGTTAGTGCCGTCGACTGTATGCGCTGAATCAATGTCAAAATTCGCGACAAACTCGCCCTCGCCGTAATTCAGATCTTGTGCCAACGCCACCGGCATGACGACCAGCGCAACAAAAAACAAACTCAGTTTTTTCAGCATGGTGCTCCCCTTTCTCGTTACTGTTGATTTGTGGTTATCGCAAGTGCTGTGCTCCGCCAAGGTTGGCGACACTCAGCCTCCATCGACCCTCTCACAGACGCAGCGCCACAAACAAGATGTTCGGTAGTCGTTCGTCGCTGCGACATTGCCAAGTGCAAATACTGTCACCTATTGCTAAACAGGCCATCCGCCACTATCCAATACAATCTCAAGGGTCGTATCACTTGGGTTCTCTTGGGTTCCCCTCACTAAAATACGGCGAACCGAATAACCTCACTGAAATAACAGGAGAGCACACTATGCGCACACAATACCGTCCGAAACTGATGGCGATATCGATCATGACGATAGGGTCAGCGCTATTGATAGGATGTACCGACAAGCCCGGTAGCGAAGGTTGGTGCGAGCAGATGAGCGCCAAGAGTAAAAGCGAGTGGACCGGTGAGGAAGCATCAGCTGTTGCCGCGCACTGCGTATTCGAAAGCACCACGATTGGTAGTGAATCCTGGTGTGAGAACCTGAATGAAACACCAAAAGGCGAATGGACGACGCAAGAAGTCGCGGATTACGCCAAGCACTGCGTGGTCAATCAGGTAACACAGTAATACCACCAGGGCGGTCAGGAGACCGCTCAAGCCTTTCCTTGCGCGCCACTGCGGGTCACAATTCGCCCATGAGCGATATGCCCTCCGCAGCCCACACACCCATGATGCAGCAGTACCTCGCGATCAAAGGCGAGCACCCCAATGAACTGCTTTTCTATCGCATGGGCGATTTTTACGAACTTTTCTACGCTGACGCCGAACAGGCATCGCGGCTGCTCGACATCACACTCACCAGCCGCGGGAAATCAGCAGGGGAAGCGATTCCCATGGCGGGGGTTCCGTACCACGCGGCAGAGGGTTATTTGGCCCGATTAGTCAAGGCAGGTCGTTCAGTGGCCATCGCTGAACAAGTTGGCGATCCCGCCACGAGCAAAGGCCCGGTCGCGCGCGAGGTCGTGCGCATTGTGACGCCGGGCACGCTGACCGACGAGTCACTACTGGAAGCCCGCCAGGACGCGCTGATTCTCGCATTGGCACAGGGGAAAAACGGCTACGGACTCGCCTGGTTGGATGTCAGTAGTGGCCGATTTCTGATCACCGAGGTCGATGACGAGGCCGCAGTCCATGCCGAGATCGCACGGCTGGCACCCGCGGAAGTGCTGTTACCTGAATCAAGCGCGTTACCGCACGGCACTTGGGGGGCCGCCATACGCACGCAGCCCGATTGGCAGTTTGACGAGGCCAGTGCCCGTAAAGATCTTCAGCGTCAATTTCAAACGCAAGACCTCGACGGTTTCGGATGCGGGCATCTCACCACCGCCATTTCGGCAGCAGGCGCGTTGCTCACCTACGTGAAAGATACGCAACGCAGCGAGCTACCACATATCAGATCAATTTATTTGGAGTCGCAAAGCAGCGCCGTCATTCTAGACGCCGCCACCCGCCGCAATCTTGAGATTGATCAGACCCTCAGCGGTGGAGAGGACAATACGCTCTTTGCGGTCTATGACAGCACTGTCACGGCAATGGGTGCCCGGCACCTGCGCCGGTGGCTGCACCGGCCTATCAGCGACCGGAGCGCCATTGAATCACGACTCGATGCTGTCGAGGCGTTAAAAGTCGAGTACCGATACGAACCATTGCGCGCCGTGCTCAAAGACGTTGCTGACCTTGAACGCATTCTGTCAAGAGTTGCCTTGGGCTCAGCCCGGCCGCGAGACCTCAGTCGACTGGGTCACAGCCTCGCGCTTCTCCCGCTCATTCGCAGTCGGCTACCGAACCATTCGGCACTGCTCGAGCAACTAGCAGTGGATTTACCGGATTATGGAGCGCTCACCGATTTGCTGGAGCGCGCGATCATCGATAACCCCCCCGTCCTCATTCGCGATGGCGGTGTCATCGCGTCGGGGTTTGACGAAGAACTCGATGAACTGCGCGGCATTAGTGAGAATGCAGGCGCTTATCTTTTAGAGCTGGAAGAACGCGAGCGGAGCGCCACAGGGCTATCAACACTCAAGGTGGGTTACAACCGCGTGCACGGATACTACATAGAAATTAGCCGCGCGCAGTCAGAGCAAGCACCTGACACCTATCAACGGCGCCAAACGCTTAAAAACGTCGAGCGATTCATCACCCCCGAACTCAAAACGTTTGAAGACAAAGCGCTGTCCAGTAAGAGCCGAGCTCTGGCCAGAGAAAAGCATCTCTATGATGAGCTCGTGGCTGAGGTCGCACAGTCACTGGCGCCATTACAAGCAACCGCTAACGCGCTGTGCGACTTAGATGTGTTGGCTTGCTTTGCCGAACGGTCCGTGGCGCTCGATTTGTGCCGGCCTCTATTCACGGATAACACCCTTTTACATATCGAGGGTGGCAGACACCCGGTGGTCGAGGCGGTCAGGGAAACCCCTTTTATCGCTAACGACACTCACTTAGATCAGAACCGGCGGATGCTGCTGATTACCGGACCTAATATGGGCGGCAAATCGACCTATATGAGACAAAATGCGCTCATTGCACTACTCGCTCATGTCGGCGCATTTGTGCCTGCACGCACGGCGACCCTATCTTGCCTGGACCGTATCTTCACTCGAATCGGCTCTTCGGATGATCTGGCCAGTGGCCGCTCAACGTTCATGGTTGAAATGACCGAAACCGCGAACATTCTTCACAACGCGACTGATCGCAGCCTGGTACTCATGGATGAAATTGGCAGGGGCACCAGCACGTTTGATGGACTGAGTATTGCCTGGGCAACCGCTCTGGCCTTGGCAAATGAGGTGAAAGCACTGACATTTTTCGCTACGCATTACTTCGAACTGACCGCTCTGCCAGAGCAGCACCCAGCCATGGCCAACGTGCACCTCGACGCGACTGAACATGAAGATCATGTTGTCTTCTTGCATCACATTCAGGAAGGCCCAGCGAATCGCAGTTTTGGCCTTCAAGTCGCCAAACTGGCGGGTGTACCCGCAACGATTCTCAAGTCAGCCGCGGACAAGCTTGCGGAGCTGGAGAGCGGTCAGCCCGCGGGGCCAGCACCCACGCAAACTGAACTCTACTTTGCGCCACCGAGTCAGGCCTCGGCAGCCCTGGAAGCGCTGAAGGCCTTGGACCCAGACGACCTTAGCGCCCGAGAGGCATTGGACAGAATCTACCAGTTGAAACAGAAACTTGACGACGATAACTGACCAGTTTTCAAAACACTTCACAGCCAGTATCCTTCGTCATGGGATGATTGAGGTATCAGTATGACGTTCGTTGTTGGCGAAGATTGCATCAAATGCAAACACACCGACTGTGTGGAGGTGTGCCCTGTAGATTGCTTTTACGAGGGCCCTAACTTTCTGGTAATCCATCCGGATGAATGTATTGATTGCGCGCTGTGCGAGCCCGAGTGCCCGGTCGACGCAATCTTTTCCGAGGATGAACTACCCGCAGATCAGGACGCTTTCCTGCAGCTCAACGCAGAGTTGGCAGAGATCTGGCCCAACATTACCGAGCGCAAGGAACCGCCTGCCGATGCTGAGGACTGGGCAGGTAAGCCCGGCAAGCTTGAGTTCTTGGAGCGCTGAGTAACTCGCGCATTAAATGGTGATACTCAGCGACGTGGTAACAGTGTCGCAGGGTTCACCGGTACACCATTTCGCCTGATTTCAAAGTGCAGCTTCACCGCGTCTGTGCTTGTGCTGCCCATTTTGGCGATCACCTGCCCCGCACTGACCTGCTCACCCTCTCCAGCCAGCAGGGCATCATTATGTCCATAGGCACTGAGAAACGTGTCGTTGTGTTTCACAATTAACAACGCACCATAGCCTGTTACGCCTGTCCCCGCGTACACCACAACCCCCGGTGCAGTCGCTCTGACATCAGCGCCGCGCTCGCCCGAGACATCAATCCCTTTGTGTAGCTCTTCCGAAAACGGCCGGCTGACCCTTCCATCAGCTGGCCATGACCAACGATCTATGGGCACGTTGGGAGCTGATACTGCGGCAGATGGCGCCGCACCCGCGGGTCGCGGGCGCGGTGGGTCAGGTGGATTTTTTTGTATCGTAGCGGGGGGATACGTAGATGAGGCTTCAGCCACTGTGGTATCCGAAGAGGACTCAGCGCTAGATTTTGACGGCGCCGATTGGCTCATTGTATCTGGCTCTGTCCCATCATTAGGATCGACGGTCTTCAGGACCTGTGCAATATGAATGACATAAGGGGGATCGATATGATTCATCTCAGCGAGTGCCCGGTAGTCCATCCCTAGACGGAAGGCGACCGCATAGAGCGTATCTCCAGGTTGCACGACGTAGTCAACGCCCGCCCGTAACTGCTCTCCGTACTCCCAACCAACGCCAGTCACCTGGCGAACTTCAGGCACCACCTCAACCGCCGCAACTGACCTGTTCTCGATCGCCGCGGGAGGCTTATCAGCGCAGCTCACGGTCACCAATAGCGGGAGCACTCCGCAGAACGCAGCTTTAACAGCGTGCCGCACTTAGACAGATCTCCTCTGGGCAAACGCCTGCACACCCCACACCAGCACACACCCGGCGAAAAACGCCGCGATACACATCTCGATTTGTGGTGTCGGAATATCAAATGGCATCACAGGACGCGCAAGGGTCGATACCTCGCCCGATGTGGCAGTATCAAAGGATACCCGCCACGGCCAAATCGCCACCAGAGAACCCATGAGAACGCCACTGAGAAATGCCATGGCAAGCATGCGGTGTACGCGCAGTAATCTATCCAGCAATTTAGAAAAAATCACCAATCCGGTGACGCATCCCGTTGCAAACACCATAAGCTCAGTGAGCTCGATATGCCGGACCGCGGCCAGAACAGGTGCGTACATACCCATTAACACCAGCATGAAACTGCCCGATATACCGGGCAAGATCATCGCGCATATCGCGATAGCGCCAGCGAAAAACAATCCCGGCAAGCCGGGCAATGACGCTACTGTTGGTGTGGTGGCAATCGCCACGGCAAGCGCAACGCCAGCACTAAAACTCATAATCCTGTCTACCCGATTCAGCACGACCTCATCACGCAACAACAGCAGTCCACTCGCCAGAACTAAGCCGGAAAAAAATGCCCACAGGGGCTGCGGGTGGACTGCTAACAACCAATGAATGAAGGACGCTAGTGAAAAGATTGCGGTCAGGATGCCCAGCAGAAGCGGAAAGAGGAAGGCGCCATCCACTCTGTGCCAAACCGCACGTATGCGGCCGCTAAGCAGGAGCGCCAAGCAATCGCCGTCGACCGCCACAATTGAGCGAATGAGTCGGTCGTAAATACCCGTGATCAGCGCAATCGTGCCGCCGGAGACGCCGGGCACAATGTCGGCGGCGCCCATGGCCAGACCACGTGCAAACAGGCCCAAGGTTGCTCCACTCTTGGCGCGACTTGCCGCGCTATTTATCGCACGCCTCATCGCACGACACCCTGAAGCATCGGGACAAAATTCACTTCTTCGATGATCTCTTCGATATAGCCGTCTGTTGTGGACGTCACCATCATCAACTGCTGACGTCTGCCACCGACGGGTAAAATCAGACGCCCATCAGGGGCCAGCTGTTCCAAGAGCGTCGCAGGCAATGTCTCGGGAGCGGCGGCGCCCAAAATCAGGTCAAATGGCGCCTACGTCGGCCAACCCTCTAACCCATCACCGTGGCGCATCCGCACATTACGAATCCGCAGCGCGCGCAGTTGCTTTTTAGCCCGATCCACCAGCGGCTTAATTCTCTCGATAGCGCAAATTTCATCAACCAGACTGGCGAGTATGGCGGTCTGGTAGCCCGAGCCACTGCCGAGTTCCAGCACCTTTTTTGGACGGCCTCTGGCCAGCGCTAACTGGGACATGCGCGCGACCATGTAAGGCTGTGACAGCGTCTGC
>Ga0213859_10001082_pt1 | contig 12277 bp, 8 predicted proteins | sample PICome_2_FD_160133 | JGI IMG/M metagenome (GOLD analysis project Ga0213859, IMG submission 160133) | Coastal seawater microbial communities near Pivers Island, North Carolina, United States - PICO304 | ecosystem: Environmental > Aquatic > Marine > Coastal | place: USA: North Carolina | collected... | reverse complement strand
GTACAAGAAGATTTAGATCATGAATTTAAAATGTACTTGAAGAAAAAAGGCATTGATGTAGACAGCAGTATGTTTAAATTGCAATTTAAGAAGCCTATGAACTTTAGTTCTTATAGAGATCTAAGTCTAGACAATGAAAGAGCAACACTGTTTAATGCATTAGGACAAATACCTTATCTAAGTAATCAATTTAAACTTAAGAAATATTTAGGTCTTACAGAAGACGAAATTAAAGAAAACGAACACTTATGGCGTGAAGAAAACGACTTTACTAAGTTTCAAGATACTGGCGAGAATCAATTAGATTTAAGAAATATTGGTATTAGACCTAATCCAGACAGTGCAGTAAATCCAGATGCTGACGCAGATTTAGATGATTTAGGTACACCTGAACAAGGCGCAGAAGACATAAATACTACTGTACCAGGTCCAGATGCAGGTGGTATACCAGGACCAGAAGGCGGAATATAATGAGATTAGTAGAGTTTTACAATCCAGAGTTTGACGAATTTGTTGAAAGGCAAGAGGATGACACACGAAAAGCAAAACTCACACTAGAACAGATAAATAAACTGCGTAAGTACAGAGAACTGCAAAAAGCAGAAGACATAGAACACAAAAAATTTGTTAAGGTCATGTATAATACTGCTGGCCAAGAACAAGCCACATTGTAAACACTTTTTTACACATTCGGCGTAACTTGCCGCCGTTTGACTCAAAACCACACCATTTTTACCCAAAAACACATCTTTTATATAAGTATTAGTAGGCAGTTATAAATATTGACTTTATATCTGCATTAGATTCTTAATTTTAAGGAGGCCACAATGTCAGAATCAAGAAGTAAATTGGAAGAAATTCTTGAGCTTCTCCTTTCTGAAGAAAATGAAAAAGCAGAAGAAATGTTACACGAATATGTTGTTGCTAAGGCAAGAGCAGAATACGAAAACATTTTAGATGAAGATTCATCCGAAGAAGTAGAAGTTGAAGAAGCAACAGAACAAGAAGACGAGGCTGTAGAAGAATCTGAGGAATCAGAAGAAGATGCAGTTGAAGAATCAGAAGAGTCAGAAGAAGAAGCAGTCGAAGAAGATGCAGTTGATGAAGTAATTGATCAAAGCAACGATTTCGAAGATGACATTCTTGCTGATGAAGAAGAGATCGAAGCAGACGAAGTAGGCGAAGAGGAAGGCGACGAAGATCTAGAAGATAAAGTCGACGAACTTGAAGACGAATTAGACGATCTTAAAGCAGAATTCGAAAAACTATTAGCAGACGAAGAAGGTTCAGATGAAGAAGAAGCAGAAATGGACGCCGATGCAGAAGAAATGGGCGACATGGAAGACGAACTTGATCTTGAGTCTGTAGAGTACGACTTAGATGAAGATGCTGTAGAAGACGAAGTTGTTGAAGAAGCAACTAAGTTACAAGATGCAGTAGCAGATCCTAAAGGCGGCGAAGCAGATAGTAATGAATCACCAATGACTAAAGCACCAGCAAAAACTAAAGTTGAAGGTGCAGGCGAACCAGTTAAAGCAAAAGACGGTTCAGACGGTGACTCAGGTGCTAATAGCCCAAAAGATCACACACCATCAGACAACATTAAAGTTGAACCTAAAAAGGCGTAAGTCTTTTTACTGATTGGAGTAAACAAATATGATGGCTAGAAAACTATATGAATACATGAGCCCGGAGCAATCCAAGGTAGAAATCATGGAATCTTCAGACGGTAAAGACCTTTTTATGGCTGGACTGTTCATACAAGGTGATGTAAAAAACCAAAACGGTAGAGTATATCCCAAAGATGAAATTAAAAAAGCAGTAGAAAGTGTTAAATCTAGACTATCACAAGGTGAGACTGTAATGGGTGAGTTAGATCATCCAGAAGAATTACAGATCAACCTAGACAGAGTTAGTCATATCATTACAGAAATGCATTGCAATGACAGTGACGGTCTAGGTAAATTAAAGATTATAGATACACCTATGGGTAATATTGCGAGAGCATTACTTAAGGCAGGAGCAAAACTGGGCGTTTCAAGTAGAGGTTCCGGTAACGTTAATGAGTCAGGTAAAGTTTCTGACTTTGATATTGTTACTGTGGACATTGTGGCCCAGCCCAGTGCACCAGATGCCTACCCAAAGACTATCTATGAAAGTTTATTTAACATGCGAGGCGGTGCTATGTTACATGGCATTGCTGAAGCAGTAACACACGATAAAAGTGCAGAAAAGCATTTATTGAGCGAAATTCACAAGCTCATAAATGATCTCAAACTATAGAAGAAGTAGGAGACTACTATGGCAGTGACATTTAATGACTTACTTGAAGGCGCAGAATTAACTGAAGAAGTTAAGACTAGTCTACAAGAAGCATGGGAACAGAAAATCTCTGAAGCAAGAGAGGAACTTACTGCTGAACTTAGAGAAGAATTTGCCCAAAGATACGAGCATGACAAAAGTCTAATCGTTGACGCAATGGATAAATTTATCTCAGAACAAGTTACAGCGGAAGTGGCTCAAATTGCAGAAGAGAAAAATTCTTTAGCAAATGACAGAGTCAAATATCATAAAGCCATTAGTGAACATGCAAAACTACTTGACAAATTTGTAACTGAAATGGTTGCAAAAGAAGTTAAGGAACTTCGTGCAGATAGATCAAAAGTAAGCGAACATGTTGCAAAACTCGATGAGTTTGTAACAGAATCACTTGCTGGCGAACTAGCAGAATTCCACGAAGATAAAAAATCTCTAGTTGAGCAGAAAGTCAAAATGGTAAGAGAAGGCAAGAAGCAATTAGCAGAAGCCAAAAAAGATTTCATCAGTAAAGCCGCTAATAAGGTCGAAGGCGTTATTAACAAGGTTATAACTGAAGAAGTCAAAACTTTCCGTAATGACATTACTAAGGCTCGTGAAAATGACTTCGGTCGCAGAATTTTTGAAGCCTTTGCAAACGAATACGGTACTAGTTACCTAAACGAAAGCAAAGAAATCAGAGATATACAGAAAACACTAGCCAAAATGGAAACAAAACTTGCTGAAGCAAACGAAAAGATTGCAGAAAGCGAGGATTCAGTTAAATTAACTGAGTCTAAGTTAAGAGTTGCAAACGATCGATTCGAAAGAAAAGAGAAGTTAAACGAACTTTTAGCACCATTAGGCAAAGAGAAGAAAGAAATTATGTCAGATTTACTTGAAAGTGTAAAAACTGAAAAACTTGAAGAGTCTTTTAACAAGTACATTTCAAGTGTATTAGAAGGTGATGCACCAAGAGTGAAGAAGACATTGTCAGAATCAGTTGTGAAGAAAGAGCACACTGGTAATAAAAAGGCAACTGCTACAGCGGAAGCCGATGACAAAGATGAAAGTAGTATCGTAGAGATCGATACACTTCGTAAATTAGCCGGACTTTCAAAATAAAGGAGCAAGAAATGGCAGAATTATTTGAAAGCAACTGGTCCGCAACTAAAGACGCTTTGCTTGAAGGTCTTTCTGGAAACAGAAAATCTTCGTTAGATGTGGTCCTCGAAAATACAAAGAGACATTTGTCAGAGGCCGCAACAGCAGGTTCAACAGGAGCAGGCTCAGTAGCAACATTAAACAAAGTAATGTTACCGTTAATTAGAAGGGTTATGCCTTCAGTTATCGCTAACGAATTGGTTGGTGTCCAACCAATGACTGGTCCAGTAGGACAAATCCACACTTTGAGAGTTAGATACTCAGAGAGTGGCGGTGGTGCAACAGCAGGTGATGAGGCATTAAGCCCATTCAAACTTGCTAACAACTATGCTGGTTCTCCAGATGCAACAGCATCTGCTGAGGGAACACCAGGTAGAAAAATGTCAATCCAAATCTTAAAAGAAACTGTCGAAGCAAAGACAAGACGTTTAAGTGCTAGATGGACATTTGAAGCGGCACAAGATGCAGAAGCAATGCATGGTGTAGACGTTGAAGCAGAAATTATGCAGGCGTTAGCACAAGAAATCGTTGTTGAGATTGACCAAGAAATTATTGGTTCACTCAGAACATTAGCAGGTGCAGGTACTACTTTAGACTTCTCAAGTTTAAGTGGTCAAAGTGTGTATGTCGGTGACAGACACGCGGCATTGGCTATCGAGATCAACAGAGCGGCTAACAGAATCGCGGCTAGAACTAGACGTGGTGCTGGTAACTACATTGTTGTTTCTCCAGAAGCATTGACAATTCTACAAAGTGCGTCAACTTCAACATTCGCAAGAACAACTGAAGGTTCATTTGAAGCGCCTACAAACACTAAGTTTGTTGGTACATTAAATGGTACAATCAAAGTGTTCGTTGATAACTATGCGGCTGATGGTACAAAAGTACTTGTTGGTTACAAAGGATCAAGCGAAACAGATGCGCCAGCATTCTACTGCCCATACATTCCATTAATGAGCACAGGCCCAGTAATGGATCCAAGTACATTTGAACCAGTAGTGAGCTTTATGACAAGATATGGTTATAAAGAACTTACAAATACTGCTTCATCTCTTGGTAATGCGGCAGACTACGTTGATGCTATTAGTTTAGCCAACGTATCGTTCCAGTAAGAATTAATTACTGAAAAAATTAAGCCCTTGTTCGCAAGGGCTTTTTTTTGACTGATGCTTCATTATGATAAATAGTTATATTATTGTTTGTAGGAAAAATCAATGGCAAATAAAAGAACCGTAATTGCACCAAATGAAGAACTCTTAATTCAGGGTCAACTTACCGTAGTGGGTAATGTTGTACAAGTTGAAGAGACAACAATCGTAACAAACTTTGCAAATGAAGTTTTAATTATTAATGCAGATGGTGAAGATGTAAACACAACGGTAGCACTTAATAAAAATAACGCATACGGTAATGTAACATTTGACGGAAGCCATATAGTATTTTCTCAAAACATTCAAGTACCAGCCGGTGGTTATTTTCAAGGTGATATAATTAATGACAACAATACTGTAATTGTTGATATTTCTGCAGACAGCGGTAATGGTGAATTGTATGCACAACTTAAACAAGATGTTATTGCATCAGACAATGCAGTACTAGTTGACCATACAGCAAAAAGTTTTATAGGTACAGTTACAAGTATAAGCAATCACAACACAAGTGATTTAGCAGAAGATCCTAGTGCTACAACCACAAGTGGCACAATGTATTTTACAAATCCAAGAGCTAGAAGTGCAATTAGTGTAAGTGATTTAGGTGGTGATGGAGAACTAACTTACGACTCAGGCACAGGTGTTATAGAATATACAGGTCCAAGTTCAGCACAAGTAAGAGCACATTTTAGTGCTGTATTTACTGGTGGCGACGGAGGATTTAGTTACGATGCTACTACAGGTGTGTTTACACAAACAGGTCCAAGTGCTTCAGAAGTAAGAGCACACTTTAGTGCAAGTAATGGTGTTACTTATAATGCAACTTCAGGTGAGTTCCAGGCAGTAGAAGGAGAAATACAACACGATAGTTTAGATGGTTTTGTAGCAAACGAACATATAAATCATACCACAGTAGATATGACTGCTGGTGCTGGTTTAACAGGTGGTGGCTCTATCGCTTCAAGTAGAACATTTGACATTGGAGCAGGTGACGGTATTACTGTAAATGTAGATGATGTACAAGTCGACAGCACAGTTATTAGAACATCAGGCAACCAAACTATATCAGGCACCAAAACATTTGATGGTACAGTAATTGTACCTGCATTAACTATGCCAAGTGTTAGTGCTAATAACTATGTAGCAGGTGATAATTCGACTAAAGCGGCAAGTACAGCATACGTTGAAACTGCAATAAGTAGTTTGATTAATGGTGCACCGGGTACACTTAATACACTTAACGAACTATCACAAGCATTAAATGACGATGCAAACATTGGCGGCACAGTAACAAACAATACTGCTAGAATATCAACACTAGAAGGCAGAAATATAATTGCTGGCGATGGTATGACGGGAGGTGGCACACTAGCCGCAAACAGAACATTGAATGTTGTAGGTGGCGATGGTATTACTGCCAATGCAAATGACATTGAAGTTGACAGCACAGTTATTAGAACAACAGGTAATCAAAGTTTATCAGGAATAAAAACATTTACTGGACAACTTTCAGTTCCAACAATAACAGCAACAGCAAATAACTCAATTTATATTGATACTGGAAACTCAAGTGTTTATGCTCTTGTAAACGGTAACCATGTACAACTTACAGCGGATTCTGATGTAGGTGATTTAGAAGATGTAGGTGCAGGTGAGATAGACATTTATGCAGGGTATAGACAAACAGCAGTCGGTAACGCAACAGTAAATACTCACGGTATAAAAAGTTTAAGTAGCGGCACATACACAAACATTACAGAAGCCAGTAATGTAATTACTGTAGAAGGCGATATAAGTTCAATCAGAGGAGCCTTTAGTGCTAGTAGCGGTATAGATTATAACAGTGGCACTGGTAACTTTACTGCCGACCAATCTGAAATAAGAGCAATGTTTAGTGCCGGCGGTGATTTATCTTATTCAAACGGTGTATTTAGTTTTACTGAAAGAACAAATTCGGAAGTGCGTCAATTATTTACTGGTGCAGGACTAATAAATTACAATGACGGTACAGGCGAGATCAGCACTTCAGCAGACAACTACGGCAGTTGGCAGTTTACTACAGCAACAGCAGGTAACGAAAGTATTAGTTCTAATGAATTACTAACATTCCAAGGTTCACAAGGTATTACTGTTACTCACAGCGGTAGCACAATTACTATTACAGGACAAAACGGCGACATATCTGGTGTTACAGCAGGTACTGGTTTAACAGGTGGCGGAACTTCAGGTGCAGTTAGTTTAGCAGTTGATCCTAGTTATGTTAGAGGATTGTTTAGTGGTGGTGGTGACATTTCATATAACAGCTCAACTGGTCAGTTTAGTTTCACAGACTCTGACACAATAGGCACAGTAACAAGTGTTAGTGTTGGCACAGGTTTAGATGTTACTAATGCATCTACAACTCCAACTATTAGTTTAGACTTATCTGAATTTACAGATATGACAACGGCAATGACCGGTACAGATGAGTTTATTGTACTTGATGCAAGTTCTCAAAAACGTAAATCGGCAAATGAAATTGGATTAAGCATATTCAGTAACGACCTTGTAGATAAAACATTTATTGATAATTTAGAAGTAGATGCTGGTTCTCTAGATAGTTTAGACAGTACTGCTTTCTTAAGAAGTAATGCTGACGATACACTTTATGCAAATATAACTCCTTCTCCAAATAATACAAGACATTTAGGTACAAGTAGTAATCAATTTACAGAAATATGGGCAGGGAATTTTCGCGGTACTGCCACTAATGCAGGACAACTTTATAGTACTGATTATACAAGCGATGTTAATACACGAACAGTAGCATTGAATGGCGGCGGTAGTGCTGGAAACAAGAGTTATGGTTTTGATGATAACTTTACCTATCAGCCAAGCACAGGTACACTAACTGCAACTACATTTAGCGGTAAGGCAACACATGTAAACATAGGAAATACAGGCACTAATGCAACTTATTACCCTACATTTGCTACTGGCAATAGCGGCTCTCAAGAACTCAAAACAGATTCCGCTAACTTCACGTACAATCCAAGTACTAACGTTTTGACAGCAGGGACATTTAGCGGTACTGCAACAGAGGCACAATATGCTGACTTGGCTGAAAAATACGAATCTGATCAAAACTATCAGCCAGGCACAGTAGTTGTATTCGGCGGCGAAAAAGAAATCACAGTAACAAACATAGAAAATGATTACAAAGTAGCAGGAGTTATTTCAACTGATCCTGCATTTATGATGAACAAAGATGCAGAAGGACAGTACGTTGCATTGAGAGGTCGAGTACCGTGTAAAGTAATTGGTCCTGTTAAGAAAGGTGATATATTAGTGACTTCAGAAAGACCTGGGTTTGCAAAATCCAGCGATCAACCACATTTTGTAAGTGCAAGTTGTATGATAGGTAAAGCACTGCAAAACCACGATACCCCATCAGAAGGTGTTATAGAGATAGTTGTTTAACACACTATTTTATTCTATTTGATAAATACTATTAACGGAACAAGACTAGGAGGCTTCTCCTAGACAGTAGTTTTACAACTATCTGAACTGACCGGGGACAAAATGGCAATATTTGGTAACTTTAAGGGTACCACGCAATCTGAATTTCAGATTGGCAAAAGTACCAACGGAACAAAAATTTCTACGGGAACTCAACCGAGTTCAAATCTTTCATCTGGCGATTTATGGTTGAATAGTGCAAACAGCACAATTGAAGTATATTCGGGCAGTGAATGGAAAAGTATAGGTTCTACACTTAAAGAACTAAACGTCGACTCAGGTACACTGTTTGTAGACAGTAGCAACGACACTGTTAGCATCGGTTCAATTAGTTCAAATGATAAACTATTTGTAAACGGAAGCCTTAGACTAGGAACAAACCCAAGTTTAAAACATAGTGGAGCCTATCTCGATGTCAGCCATACCAACGGGTCAGCAACACAGTTAAGGGTCAGAGACAACAGCAATAGCGGCTCTGACCCTATTTTTAAAGTTTATAATGCTAATAATACTAGTGAAGTATTTAAAGTACAAGGTTCTACAACCACAATTAGCGGTAACGTTTTACCAAGTGCAAACGTAACATACGATTTAGGTTCTGACACAGCAAGATGGAGAGATTTATATCTAAGTGGTAGTACTATAAATTTAGGCACAACTAAAATTAGCGTCAATACAGACAATGAAATAGATTTCTCAGATAGTGCAAACAGTAGTATAAAGAGAAAATTAGTTGTTGATGAAATAGAGTTAGGAACAGGTAACGACAAAATTGTTTTGAGAAAAGGCAACGACGGTAAACTTAAATCTGTTACTAAAAACAGAAGCACAAAAGCAGAAACCTCTAATACGATTGATTTAGAGGACAATGATACAGACGACTTAACAGAAGGCTCAACAAACTTATACTTCACAAACGCAAGAGCAAATAGTGCCATAGATGCGAAACTTACTGGAGACATTACATTTGGTAATGTCACTGCACAATCAATGAACACTGGTGTTGTTGAAGGCGTAATATTTCAACCAATTACAGATTACGGAACTGTAACAAGTTCTGCAAATATAACATTTGATTATGGTAGTGTAAGAGAAGCCGGAACAGTTCCTTCTATAGGCGATTTTGAGTACCTAGCAGATACATTTGGTCCTACTGGAGAAAGTTTTACAGTAGCAACGGTTCCAAGTGCCGCACAACCTGGACAAATGATTTATATTAGTGATGAAACAGGCGGTTCAGTTATGGCATTTAGCGATGGTTCCAATTGGAGAAGAATTACTGATAGAGCAGTCATAAGCTCTAAAACTTAAGGACACACATGCCAAGAGCAAAGAAAAAAACAGAACCTACACTAGAAGAAATTATTAAACAGCAAGTACAACTTCAATTAGAAGAAGCACTGCTTAATATAGAGTTTGATGTACCAGAGCAAAACACAGATGCATTTGTAGATATGGATTTGCTCAGAGAAGAAATTAAAAAAGAAATAGACGTAGCATATAAAACAAAAGAACATCAGCAAAAGGTTGCTAATGAAACAAAAGCAGAACTTACTAGAAGTGAATTACGACTTAGTGCTGATAAAGAATTTATATTTACTAGTGGATTAGATGGATTAGTAATAAGTGAAAAGGATAAGCCATTGATTACTGCAAGTAAAAGTGGTGCAATAGGTATAGGAATAAAAGCACCAAGAAGTTTTGGTATTGGTAGTATGCATATTAGAGCAAACTATCCAAGCGAAGCACCAATACCTACAAATGGCAAAGGTTCTACTAGAGGACTTATTGTAGAAGGTGACGGTGATGATCAAAATTCATTTACTTTCAGAGCAGTAAGTAGAATGAATAGACAGGGTACTAATGTTACCGGTGACGGAAGTTTAATGATAGGTTTTAATGAAGATGCTACACAAAGTAGGCTTGCAGTAAATCAAGTAAATTACGATGAAAATACTGTAACGTTGTTTAGCGGTAGTAAGCAATATGCAAACGACATGCTTAGTATAAACAACAGTAGTTTACCAGATACTAGATTTAATATTATAAATGCCAAAACGGCAGTGAGTGAAAATGGTAAACCTGGTATAGATGTTTTTAGAGTTGACGGTGAAGGGTCTGTACTATCAGAGCAATCATTCTTTTCTAACAAAACAGGCTATGCTGAATTATATGAATGGGCAGATAAAAATCATAAAAAAGAAGACAGAAATGGTTTTACTGTGACACTAGACAATGAAGGATTTTTAAGGATTGCAGATGAAGGCGATCCTATTTTAGGAGTAGTGTGTGAAAATGCCGCGTTTATAGGTAATGCAGGCTGGAATTATCAACACAAATATTTGTTAAACGATAACAAAAATACTAAAAAAACAACTGTTAAAATTGTTGAATGGGAAGATGAAGTAGGTATGTTACATAGTTATTATTATCATACATTACCAGCAGACTTCCAATTACCAGACAACGCAATAGTTTATGAAACAGATGAATTTGGAGATAAATTTGAAATATCTTATTTAGATCCAGCATATAACATAAACCAAGAATATACAGAACGCAGAAACAGAGGTTGGGTTCCAGTTGCTCTAACAGGGAAAGTTAAAGTTTGGAAGGGACAATTTATGAACCCAAGTTGGTTCAAAGTCAGAGATATAAACGATGACTTAGAAGAATGGATTTTGAAATAATTGATAAATAGTTCATATACTATTTAAATTTGCAAATTAATAGGGGAATATAAAATGGCAACAGCAATTCAAAGACGAAGAGGTACTACTGTTCAGCACAGCAGTTTTACCGGATTGGTTGGTGAGATTACGATCGATACAACCAAAAATACAGTTGTTGTCCACGACGGTAGCACAGCAGGCGGACATCCACTTGCAACAGAATCTTCAGTTACAGCATTAGGCGGCGCAGATATTACAGCAGTAGTAGCCGGAGATGGTTTAACTGGTGGTGCTACAAGTGGCGACGCAAATATCAATGTTGGCGCAGGTACAGGTATTACTGTAAATGCAAACGACATTGCAGTAGATATGGGTGCATTTGATACAGATAATTTATCAGAGGGAAGCTCAAATCTTTACTTTACAAACGCAAGAGCAGACGCCAGAATAGCGGCGGCTGATACAGACAGTCTTAGTGAAGGATCAAGTAATTTATACTTTACTAACGCAAGAGCAGATGCTAGGATTAGTAACGCCATTGTTGATGAAGACAACATGGCAAGTAATAGTGCTACCCAAATTCCTTCACAGCAGTCTGTTAAAGCATACGTTGATGCTCAAGTGGCAACTAAAGATGCACTTAGTGAACTAAGTGGTGATTCAGATGATATCACAGAAGGATCAACAAACTTGTTCCTTACTGGTGGTACACAGACTATTGCAGGTGCTAAAACATTTAGCGATGATGCAGTATTTAGTGGTAACTTAACTGTAAGTGGAACACAAACAATTTTAAACACTACTGTGTCAAGTTTAGCAGATAACATTGTTGAGCTAAACAGAGACGCTACTGGTACTCCAAGTGAAAATGCTGGTTTACAAGTAAACAGAGGTGATAGCACTGATGTATTATTCCAGTGGAATGAAACATCAGATAGATGGCAATTCACAAATGATGGTTCAACATACTTTAATTTACCAACAAGCACAGCAGATATAACGGAGAATACAAATCTTTATTATACTGATGCTAGAGCAGATGCCAGAATTGCATTACAAGTTGGTTCAAACTTAGATCTTTCTAACCAAGATACAGGCGATTTATCAGAAGGTTCAAATTTATATTACACCGACGCAAGAGCCAGAGGTGCTATCAGTGTAAGTGGTGATTTAAGTTACGATTCATCAACTGGTGTAATTAGTTTTACTAACGACGCAGGTGACATAGAAGGTGTTACAGCAGGTACTGGTTTAACAGGTGGCGGCACTTCAGGTACTGTTACTGTAAGCATAGATGATACAGGTGTATCAGCGGCAACTTATGGTGATGCAGACAGTGTTGCACAATTTACAGTTAATGCACAAGGACAGATAACAGCGGCAAGCAGTGTTGATATTGCTATTGCAAGTTCGGCTGTTAGTGGTTTAGCCGCTTCGGCAACTACTGATACTACAGATGCCGACAACATCAGTTCAGGTACACTAGCAAGTGCTAGA
>Ga0213859_10001081_pt1 | contig 12281 bp, 11 predicted proteins | sample PICome_2_FD_160133 | JGI IMG/M metagenome (GOLD analysis project Ga0213859, IMG submission 160133) | Coastal seawater microbial communities near Pivers Island, North Carolina, United States - PICO304 | ecosystem: Environmental > Aquatic > Marine > Coastal | place: USA: North Carolina... | reverse complement strand
CCCCGTTCGGTCGCAGACGATGTACTCCCCGGTGGTGCCGTCGCCGATGGGGGCGGGCACCGCGTCGACGCGGCCCTCGACGTCGAAGTGCACGGCGGGTGAACGAGACAGGGCGATGTCGATGTCCTGGGGCCCTCGGACGATGAGGGCCCGTGAGTCGAAGCCCTCGAGGTCGAAGCGGAGGGTCCAGACATCGGCGAAGGTCCCCTCGAGCTTGAAGGGCGTCAGCTGCGTCTCGGTGGCGTCAGGGTCATCGTGGCGCTCGATCGTGACGCGGACTCCGGGCGGCGTGGTCTTGACGCTCCACGGCAGCAGGACGCGTTCGGTGTCGTCGAACGTCCCGTGGAGGATGTCCAGGGCGATGTCGTGCCCGCCGCGGCTGGCGGCCTCCCGCGCCCGCGCTGCGGCGTCGAGCTTGCGCCTGGTGAAGGCCACCTCTTGCTCGAGCACGCGCCGGACCTTCCCCGCCGGGTCGTTCTCGAGGATGCTCTCGTAGTGCGCGAGGGCGTCCTCGAAGCGGGCCTCTTCGAGGGCGCCGTGAGCGAGCTCGAGGAGCTCGTCGTTCTCCTTGAGGATGCGCGCGTGCTCGGCCTCCAGGCGGTCGACCGACCGGGTGCGTTCGCGGTTGATCGTCTCCTCCGTGAGGGCCGTGAGCTCCGTGCGGAAGGCGTTGAAGAGCGGCGAGGTGAGCTCCTCTTCGGTGAGGGCATCCTCGAGCTCCTCGATGCTCCTGAGGACCTCCTTCTCCACGGTGACCTGACGGGGCGCGTGGATCGTGGGGGGGCCGAGGGCGATGATCTGTGACCTCAAGCGCTCGGTGAGCGCCGCGAGAATCTCCGTTCCGCTCCGCCACGGGCGGCTGAGGACCCGCAGCGAAGGGGGCTCGGGGAGCTCTCGGTACATGTCGAGCGCGACGAGGATCTCGCCCTCGACCGCCTCCCTTCTGGCCCGATCGAAGGTGTTGTCCCAGGCCTCCACGAGCAGAGCCTCCTCCTTGCGGAGCTGGTCCTCGAGCCGCATGCGGAGGTCGAGGACCTCGCCGGAGAGGTCGGTCTTGAACTCGTCATCGAGCCGCTCGAGGGCGTCCGCGGGTCGGTCGAACATCCTGCCGATGGCAGCGAGGTCCTCGCGCCGCTCCTCGCTCGCGCGGAGCTTGGACACGCCCATGGTGGCGAAGGTGAGCAGGATCGCGCCGCCGACGGCAGCCTGGCGCCGGATCTTCTTCGAGCGCGTGGAGCGCCGCCGGGCCCGGGTCAGGAGCTCGCGAGCCGCCCGGTTCCGCGGGTCGTGATCCAGCAGGGACCGCAGGGGCGTGAGGAGCCGATCCGCGTGGCCCTGGGCCAGCATGTCCGTGCAGGCCGTGAGGATCCACGGGGCGGCGTCGGCGACCCGCGAAGCGCCGAGCAGGCCGAGGCCGAGCTCGAGGCGCTCGGACACCAGCGCGGGCTGAAGGTGGGCGGCGATCGCCAGGGCGGGACCGCTGCACACCGATGAGTTGTGATCACGGAGGTCGCGTGCCAGGTCGAGGGCCTCGCGCGGCTCCATGCCGCAGGCGTCGCCCTCGTCGCGGAGACGTGCGGCGGCGAGGTGCAGTCGGACGATCCGATCGCTCGGGCTGATGCGATGGGCCTCGGTCCAGTGCACGACGGCGTGGGACGGGCTCTGGAGGGTGGCGTCGATCCGCCTGAGCAGCGTCCGGACCTCCCGCATCTCCATGGCGCGGAGCGTGGAGATCAACCGGCCGGCGAGCCACTCGTTCGTGAGCGCGTCCGCGTCCGCCGGGATCAGGGGGCCAGGGGAGCCCTCGCGACACCACATCGCGAGGCGGCTCGCGGCGCGGGAGTACTCGGCGCGCTGCATCTCCTGGATCGCGACGTGCAGCTGCTCGATCGGATGAGCGAATCGAAGGCCGCCGGCCTCGATGCCCTTGAGGAGGCCGAGCTGAACCTGCCGGAGCGGTTGGGCGAGGCGATCGGCGATCTCCTGGATCGTCGATGAGCCGTCGCACTCCTGCTGCAGGTCCTGCGGCATCTTCCCGAGCTCCTGCTTGGAGGTGATGCAGGGCGTGTTGGCCGCGTCCGGAAGGACGGGCGAATCGGCGAGTTCGACCTCGTCCGCGATGCGGGCGTACTCGAGGAGCAGGAACTCGACCTGGGTGGGGGCGCAGTGGACGCGGTTCCTGTGGGCACCCTCGGAGTCGAGGACCGTGGTTCGGTCGCCGATGCTGCCTGGGTTGAACCGGAAGTGCACGCCGCCGCCGTCCAGGAGGGCGTAGAGGATCTCCAGCCGGCCAGCCTTGGCGATGGGCTCCAGCCGCTCGACGCTGAGCTCGAAGGCGGGGTCGTCCGCCCAGGCATCGCGCGCCCGCCTCATCCAGACCTGCGGGTCCTCATCCGGATCCGGAAGGAGCCAGGCCTGCCCCTCTTCGATCCCGAGCACGGCGCGTTGGGTCCCCGACGCCGTCAGCGTGAGGATTCCCTCCTTCTGGCCCCGAGCGAGCCCCTGGAGGAGCTCGGCCAGACCGATTCCACGAACGTCACCCTGGAAGCTCATGGACTGAATAAGTGTGCTGGTGGGTCGTCATGGGATCGGGTGGATGGACCGCAGTCTCATCCAATCGGCCTTTCGACTACCTGTGAGCGACGCCTGAAGGGGAGGAGTCCCGGCCTTGCGGAAACATTTTCCGCCTGCACCCCGCTGAGTCAGCGGAGCGGCGGATCTCCCTGGAGGCGCTCCCGGATTGACCTCAGATCCTCAGGCGTATCCAGGTCATCGAGGATCGCGAGCTCGGACGTGGGGAGGGTCAGCAGGGGGGCGGCCGAGTCGCGCAGTCGCCTGAGGGGCGCGTCGGCGGGCTGCTCACCAGCGAGGGACGCCAGGTGAGCCCCCAGGATGATGGGGTGCCCGAACCTTCGCTCCTGGCGAGGGACGACCTCCACCGAAGGCGCGAGCCAGCCCCTCGGGGGGGCACCCCGCCGGTGCCACTCCTCGGCGAGCGACTCGATGAGGGCCGGACTCACCGCCGGGACGTCCGCCGGGCACACGAGGAGGTCCTCTCCCGGTCGCCGGGTCGCGGCCAGGGCCACGCCCGAGGTCCGGCCCTCCTCCCAGCTCGGGTTCAAGATCACCTCCACCTCGGGCGTCCGGCGGGCGGCGTGGGCTTGGATCTCGACGTGGTGGTACCCCGTGATCACGAGCGGCGTCCGCGAGAGCCCCTCGAGCGCGCGCGCGAGCCGCTCGAGGACGCTCTGACCACCGAGGTCAGCGAGCGCCTTGGGCTCCCCGAGGCGCCGGGACGCGCCGGCCGCGAGGATCACCGGGGCGAGGCTCACGCGCCGACCCAGCGAGCGACCACAGCCCGCGCCTTCGAGGTGTCCTCGGTGCCCTCGACGAGCGCCCGGCCGTCGGGGAAGAGGGTCACGCGATTCCCGTCCGCGGTGAAGCGCAGCAGCGGGCCGGCCTGGAGGACCTCGATCCCCGCGGACCGCAGGTTCGCGGCCACGAGCTCGGCGGCGGGCGCGGGTGCTCCGGGCGGAGGGAGGACCTGAACGGTGTTGCGCCCACACAGGGAGACCGCGTCGTCTGCCGTGGCCCCTTCGAGGAACTCGAAGCGACGCTCCGCGCAGCAGGGGCAGGATGGCGCCCGCGGGACCTCGAGCCGCCGGGCGCTGCCCGACCAGACGTCCAGGTCGATCAGCGCCGGGGAGGCGGGCTCCGCTCCGCTCAGCTGCCGCAGCGCGAGGCCCGCTTGCATGGACGCGATGGCGCCCACCGCCGGACCGAGCACCCCCGCGGTGTCGCAGGTGGGGAGGGCGCCGGGGGGCGGGGGATCAGGGAACACGCAGCGCAGGCACGGGCCCTCGCCGGGCTGGACGGCGAGCACCAGGCCTCCGGAGGAGACCACGCCGGCGTAGATCCAGGGGACGCTCTCGCGGACCGCGTAGTCGTTCACGAGGTACCGGGTCGCCATGTTGTCGGTGCCATCCAGGATGAGGTCGACACCGGCGCCCAGCTCGAGGAGCTGATCCGCGTTGAGGTGGACCGCGTGGGGGATGATCCGGGTGGGACCCCCGATCAGGGCCAGGCTCTCGGCGGCCGCGGTCACCTTCGGCGCGCCAGCGGCGGCGTGGGCCTCGCTGAAGAGGACCTGTCGAGGGAGATTGGTCTCCTCGACCACGTCGCGGTCCACCAGGACGAGCTCCCCGACGCCGGCGCGCGTGAGCCACTGCGCCAGCACCCCGCCCAGGGCCCCGCAGCCCACGATGAGGACCCGCCGCCGGGACAGGCGTTCCTGACCCGCGGGGCCCAGGGGGGCGAAGCGAGCCTGGCGCTCGAAGCGGGGCTCCGGGCGGGCGTCAGGGGCCGGGCCGCTCACAGCGCGATGGCGCCCACGAGGGCCGCGAGCAAGGCGAGGACGAAGAGCACGAGCCCGACGGCGAGGGCCAGGGCCGTGCGGTCACGGGCGGGGACGCGGTCGATCTCCACCCAGTTGAAGTACCGGCGGGCCGAGCCCTCGATGGCGGCGCCGCAGTGGGGGCACTGGTCGCCCTTGAAGTCGTCCCAGGGGACCACCCCGTCGCACTCCATGCAGTAGAAGTTCCGAGCGGTCCCTCCCTCCTCGACCCCTGGGGCGTGGTTCCGCCCCCGGTAGTACTCGAGCGACTCCGCGTTCACAGCCTCCCGGGTCCTGGACCAGTGGTCCTCGGACATGTTGCCGTAGCTCTTGGGCTGGGGAGTCGTCTCGTCTGCCATGGGGGCTGGCCAGGGGGCTCCCCTGGCTCTCCTGACCATAGCCCGCGGGGGGACCGGGCGCGACGTCGGCGGAGTCAGGCTTGACAGGGGCGACCCTGATCCCGATCCTCTTGCGCCTGTTCGCCCCTCTGGGCCGGACGGACTGGTGGGCATAGCTCAGTTGGTTAGAGCGCCGGATTGTGGTTCCGGAGGTCGGGGGTTCAAGTCCCCTTGCCCACCCCACCCCTCCTCCTCGCGTGCCGCGTCGGCCGGGGGAGGGAGGCCGCCCTCGAGGGGCCAGCCGCCAGCAGCGCTCAGTTGCTGATGAAGTCCTTGGCGAGGACGAGCTCCTTCTGGAGCGCCTCGCTGAGGCCGCCAAGTTCTTCGGGCTCAAGACCGGTGATCTCGAGGGCCTTGAGGTTGATCGAGTAGCGCAGACCGTCCGATCCGTCGGCCTCGGCGAGCTCCTGGGTCAGGATCTCTGCGAGGTGGATCGTGGCGGCGAGCTCCGCGTCGGGTCCGGCGAGCTCGGGGTCGTGGTGATGGCGGATGACCTCCACCAGCACGTCGGGCAGCGACCACCGGGTGGAGAGTCGGGCGCCGATCTCGGCGTGGTGGAGCCCCAGCACCTGGCGCTCGGCCTCGATCAGGTCGGTCCCGCTGAGGGCCATACCCCGGATCTCCTCGATGGCCTCGTCGAGGAAGCGGTCGAGGACGAGGTGTCCGATGTTCTCGAGGAGGCCGGCGGTGTAAGCGCGGTCCGGGTCGACCTTGCCGTGCCGCTTGGCGATCAGGCGCGCCCCGATGGCGCTGGAGACACACTGCTCCCAGCGGAGCTCCATCGAGCGGCTCTTGGCGCTGCCGTAGTCCCGGAAGTACTTGCCGGCGCTGGAGGTCAGCACGAGGTTGACCAGGGTCGTGACCCCGAGGAGGTTGCCTGCCTCGTGGAGCGAGGCGATCTCGCGCTGGAACCCGTAGTAGGCGGAGTTGCAGAGCTTGAGCACCTTCGAGGTGATCCCGGGGTCGGTCTGGACCAGCTCGATCAGCTCGCTGGGGACCACTTCCTTGCGTCCGGCGACCTCCAGCACGCGCGCCGCGACACCGGGAAACGGCTCGAGACTTCGCATCTCGAACATGAGGTCCTTGAGGGGCACGTGCATGGCAGGTCTTCGGCTAGGGAATCTCCCGTCTACTGCCCATTCGGGTGTCGCGCCCGCGTCACTGGAGAGAATCGCGGCAACTCGTCCTGCGTCCCATTTCCCCCCGTTCAGGGCGGCGCGGCTCTCAATACGCGCCCGTCCGGTCGAAGAGCCCGCCCTCGTCCCGGAACCCCTTGAACTCCAGGGCGTTGCCGGAAGGGTCCCTGAGGAAGAGCGTGCCCTGTTCGCCAGGCTGGCCTCTGAAGCGCACGCGGGGGGGGATCACGAACCGGCAGCCCGACTCCCGCAGGGACTCGGCCAGCGCTTCCCACGCGGCCATGGGGAGCACGATCCCGAAGTGGGGGATCGGGACCTGGTCCCCATCCACGGGGTTCTCCCCGGCGTGCGAGTCGTCTCCGCTCCCCGGGACGAGGTGGACCGTGATCTGGTGCCCGCCGAGGTCGAAGTCGATCCAGCGTTCGGAGCGCCGCCCGATCCGTGCGCCCAGCACCCCCGCGTAGAAGCCCTCGGCCTCGCCGAGGTCGTGGACCGCGAGCGCCAGGTGGAAGGGGCGGGGCCCGCCGCCCGCGGCTCGGAGAGCCGGGCGGCGGTCATCTCGGGGCTCGCTCAAAGGTAGGCGTCGTGCCCTTCCTTCTTCTGCTTGCCGAGGGTGCGGTAGATCGTCTTCGCGGCGTCCGCGTCGCCCTTGGCGAGGGCCACCTCGAGGTCCACCAGCGTCGAGCAGACCGTGAGCATGCGCTTGCGGAAGTCCGCGCTGAACTCGACCAGCGCCTCCCCTTCGAGCGCCGCTTCCGGCTTCGGGGGGTGCTGGAAGCCCACCAGGGCAGCCGCCTGCATCTCCTGGCAGAGCTTCACCGCCGCGTCCTTCTGATCCGGCTTGCTGAGCATCTTGCGGATGCCCTTCATGCCCTTCTGGATCACCTCCATGCTCTCGTGGAGGGGGCCGGACGGCTCGTCGTCATCGGCGGCGACCACGGCGTCCGTCCGGGGCGCGGCTGCGGACGCGTCGTTGAGTTGAGCGGCGAGGGCCAGGACCGCGATGCCGGGCAGGGCGAGCAAGGTCAGCTTGGAGCGTTGGATCATGGGGTCGGGTCGGGTTTGCCGGCCAGCGGCCGGGCAGGGAAGGGGGTCACGCTCCATGAAGAATAGTCTTCCAGGCGGTGAGGTGGGCCACGGCGCAGGCGCGCCACGTGAAGGGGGCGGCATTCTTGATCCAACTCTGACGCAGGGCCGGGTCTTGGGCCTGCTCCAGGACCTCCTCGAGGGCGACGGCGACGCCCGCGGGGTCGTCGCCGTCCACGAATCGAGCGGTGGCTCCGAGGGCCTCCCTGAAGGAAGCGGTAGGGGAGGCCACGACGCCGAGGCCGTGCCGGCCAGCTTCCAGGGGGGTCACCGGCGTCGCCTCGTCCTCGGTGAGGTGCAGGAGGACGCTGGCACCAGCGACGCAGGCGGGCATCCGGGCCTCGTCGGGCACCTCGATCCACCGGACGTGCGGAGCGGCGGGGGAGGATCGCAGGGCGGCCCGGAATTCCTCTGCAGCGTCGCCGGGACGCCCCACGAGGAGGAGGCGGCTGGAGGAACCTCGCTGGCGGAGCGCCTCGAACGCGCGCAGGACGGCCAGCGGGCGCCGTGATCGGCGCACCGCGCCGAGCACCAGCACGTCCCTGGTGGAGCGACGTTCCAGGGGCGCGGGCAGGTCGCGGTCCCAGTGATCGGTCCCAACGGGGACCTGGAAGACCCTCTCGGGCAGCACGTCGAAGGAGCGAATCAGCCGGCCCGCTGCTTCGGCGGAGAAGACCAGCAACCCGTCGGCGCGGCGGACCGCGGCGCGGAACGTGGACGCTGACGGCGCGTCCTCCGCAGGGAACTCCGAGATGGCCAGGGTCTCCGCTCCGGTGATGGCCGGGGGCCACCCGGGGGCGGAGCGGTGGAAGAGCTCGCAGCCTCCTCCGATCCAGCGGCCCGCGGCCGGGTGGAGGCGAGCGGCGAGGGCGACCGTCCGCTTCGGCAGCCGGAGGCGCCGATGCTCAGGGGTGTGGACCACGTCGGGTCCCTGGAGACCCAGGGCGGCTCCCGCCATGGGCCTCGGCGCCCGACCGACCTCCACGAGGCGGAGCCGCTCGAGGTCGGGCGCGGGCACTCGGACCAGGGCGCGGACCAGCTCACGGACGTAGCGGCCTGTGCCGGGGGCGTGACCGGCGGCGGGCGTGTAGTCCACCGCCAGGGAGTAGTCAGGGCCGGGAGGCGCCGGAGCTCGCTCGCTCACCGGGCGTCCTGATTGCTGCGGCCCTTGCGCTCCCGGAGGTGGGCCAGCACCTCGCTCACGAGGGGGTCGGGCTCGCTCGCCTTGCGCTCGCGGATCTCGCGAAGCTGCTCCTCGGTCGGAGGGTCCCCCAGGAACCCACCGTCCTCCTCGAACGCCTGGGCGAGGTCGCGGAAGAGCGCCCTGGCGAACGGGATCACCCACGGCAGCGAGATGATCACTGCCGAGTACTTGATGATCGCCTTGGTGGTCTCGTCCATGGTGCCTGGAGCCACCATCGTACGAAACGGGGCCCGGTCCTCGGCGAGCCCGGGGAAAAGCTAGGGGGTGTCCGATCCTGCGTCAGTCCCGCTAAAGTCGTCCCCTCCCCAGATCCCCCCAATCAGCATGTCAGCAGAACACCTCTCCGTCGCGCTCCTCGGGCAGCGCTTCATGGGCCGGGCCCACTCCAACGCGTGGCGCCAGGCGCCCCAGTTCTTCGACCTCGCCGTCCGGCCGGTCCTGCACACGATCGCCGGCCGGGACGCCGCCTCCCTCGAGGAGTTCGCGGGGCGCTGGGGCTGGCAGAACACCACGACGGACTGGCGGACCATCGCGGCGGACCCCGCCGTCCAGCTGGTGGACATCGGGACGCCGAACGACGTGCACGAGGAGCCCGCCATCGCGATGCTCGAGGCCGGCAAGCACGTGGCCTGCGAGAAGCCGCTCTCGGCGACGCTCGACTCCGCGCGCCGCATGCGGGACGCGGCCGCCGCGGCGGAGGGCAAGACCTTCGTCTGGTTCAACTACCGCCGCTGCCCCGCGGTGGCGCTCATGCACGAGCTGGTCCAGGAGGGGCGGATCGGCGACGTCCTGCACGTGCGAGGGACCTACCTGCAGTCGTGGGGGGGACCGGAGACCCCGATGCTCTGGCGCTTCGACAAGGACCGGGCGGGCTCCGGCGCCCACGGCGATCTCAACGCTCACATCGTGGACATGGCGCGGTTCGTCACGGGGCAAGAGGTCACCCGGGTCCACGGCGGGATCGCCGAGACCTTCGTGAAGGAGCGCGCCGCGGCGGACGGGTCCAAGCACGCGTCCACGGTGGATGACGTCGTGGTCTTCCTCGCGACCTTCGCCGGGGGCGCCACCGCCTCCTTCGAGGCGTCGCGGCTCGCCCATGGCCACCACAACCGCAACACCCTCGAGGTCAACGGCACCAAGGGGTCGGTGCGCTTCGACTTCGAGGACATGAACGTCCTGCACTTCATCGACGGGACGGAGGACGCCCGACTCCGCGGGTGGCGGCGCATCATGTGCACCGACGCCGAACACCACCCCTACGCGGCGGCGTGGTGGCCGGACGCTCACGTGATCGGCTACGAGCACGGGTTCACGAACATGGTGGCGGACATCTGCGCGGTGGTGGGTGGCGGCGCACCCCGGGTCCCCCTGCCCGACTTCGCCGACGCCTTCGAGACCCAGGTGGTGTTGGAGGCCGCGCTGCAGTCGGCCTCGACGGGGGCTGCGGTGGACGTGGCCACCCTCCGCTGACCCTTTGCGAGAAATCCAGGTAAAGGGGCCCTCGAGGACCCGCGGGGAGCGCGGGCTCGCGAGGGATCCCCGTCCTTATGCGCTATCCTGGGCGGACACAGACTCGCATTTCTCCACCTCCTCCTCCTGACATGATCCGTTTCGTCGTCGCCTCCGCGGTGCTCACCGCCGGAGCCACCGCCCAGTCCTTCACCTACTCGATCGACCCGGCGCAGAGCGATATCTCCGTCAACAGCAGCATCACCCTCGACCTGACGGGCGACCTCAAGGGCGTGTTCGACGCGGCCGCCAACCCCGGCGGAACCCGGACCCTCTCCGGCCTGTTCGGCGATCCGGGGACCAACGCGGAGATCCCCCTGAGCCTTGGCCTCGGCATCTCCCTGGACCTGGGCGGCGCCGGCGCCGGCAGCTTCACGCTCATCTACGACCCGGCCAGCGGAGAGGTCAGCGTCGACGAGCTCGTGGCCACGGTGGGCGCAGGGACCACCTCCCAGGCGGACCTCAGCGTGACCCTCGAGTACGACACCTTCCGGACGGTCGCGCCGGGGTCGCTCTTCATCGGCGGGATCCCGCTCACGCTCCCCCTGGGCGCGGCCACGGCCTCCGACATCGAGCTCATCCAGTCGGCCGCGGCGGTGGGGACCGCCGCGCCCTCCGGGACGCCCGGTTTCATCGACGTCGACCTCATCGTCCCCGTGGACCTGAGCCTCGTGGTCGACCTGGGAACCCTCGGCGGCGGGACACCGACCCCGGTGGGCCCGATTCCCTTCGCCCTGCCCATCAGCGGGTCCTTCGACCTCGCGGCCTGCGATACGCGCCTCGAGGCGCTGACGAACCAGACCATCAGCCAGTCGATCCCGTCGCCGTTCCCGCTGGCGTTCGATGACCTCCCGCTCGACCTGCCCACGATCCTGCCCCCCGGCAGCACGGCCAACCTGCTCCTGACCGCGGGGCTCGACACCCTCAACCTCGACGGAACGATCACCTCGAACCTCGTGGCGACCGCCGTCGACGGCCGGGTACAGAACGTCTGCTTCTCCCAGGCGAACTCCACGGGGCTCGGCGCCGTGCTCGGCGCGAGCGGCAGCCAGAGCGTGGCCAACGAGGACCTCGGGTTCACCGTCACCTCGCTGCCCCAGGGCTCGTTCGGCTTCCTCCTCATGTCGCAGACCGAGGCCAATCAGCCCGGGTTCGGAGGCAGTCAGGGCACGCTCTGCATCGGAGAGCCCTGCTTCCGCTTCTCGAACAGCGTTCAGAACAGCGGCATCCTCGGGGAGGTCGCGTTCGCCCCTGACTTCGGGAACCTCCCGATGGGCCAGCAGTTCATCGAGGCCGAGTCCTGGGTCTTCCAGTACTGGTTCCGCGACGCCAACCCGCAGCCGACCTCCAACACGTCGAGCGCCCTTCGAGTGACCTTCTGTCGCTGACCCGAAGACGCTGCATCCTCGGCTACCATGAGAGCGCGAGCGCCCCGGCGGGCGCCCGCGCTCTTCTCGTTCATCCCGATCCCCGACGACGCTCCCCATGACGCGCGCTGTTTGCCTCTTCACCGGTCAGTGGGCCGACCTCTCCCTCGAGAATCTCCTTCCCAAGGTCAAGGCCATGGGCTTCGACGGCGTCGAGCTCGCCTGCTGGGGCGACCACTTCGAGGTGCAGCGTGCCCTCGCGGAGGATGACTACTGCGCGAAGAAGTGGGAGCTGCTGGAGGCCCACGGGATGGCCTGCTACGCGATCTCCACGCACCTCGTGGGCCAGGCCGTGTGCGACCGGATCGACGAGCGTCACGAGTCGATCCTCCCGCCGGAGATCTGGGGGGACGGCAACCCCGACGGGGTCCGGGCCCGTGCGACCCAGGAGGTGAAGGACACGGCCCGCGCGGCCCGGCGCTTCTTCGACGCTGCCCCGCAGCATGTCAAGGACCGCATGGCACGGCCCGGCAAGGCCGTGGTCAACGGCTTCACCGGCTCGGGCATCTGGCACCTCCTGTACTCCTTCCCGCCGGTGCCGAAGGAGACCATCGACGCGGGCTTCAAGGCCTTCGCCGACGCGTGGAAGCCGATCATGGACGTGTTCCAGGAGCACGACGTGCTCTTCGCCCTCGAGGTGCACCCCACGGAGATCGCCTTCGACATCGCCTCGACGCGCCGGGCCTTCGAGGCCATCGACCATCACCCCGCCTTCGGCCTGAACTACGACCCGAGCCACTTCGGTTACCAGCGGGTCGACTACCTGGCCTACCTCGACGAGTTCGCCGACAAGATCCACAACTGCCACATGAAGGACGTGTGGTGGTCGGACCAGCTCGGCGAGGCCGGCGTCTTCGGCGGGCACACCGACTTCGGGGCCCCCGAGAGGACCTGGGACTTCCGCAGCATCGGCCGCGGCTGCGTGGACTTCGAGGGGATCATCCGCCGGCTGAACCGCATGGACTACCGCGGCCCGCTCTCGGTGGAGTGGGAGGACGGCGGCATGGACCGCGAGCACGGCGCGACCGAGTCGGCGGCGTTCCTGCGCAAGCTCGACTTCGAGCCCTCGGCCCGTGCCTTCGACTCCGCGTTCTCCGAGGATTGACCGCCGCCGCCCCGACCCTCTCG
>Ga0213859_10001080_pt1 | contig 12282 bp, 9 predicted proteins | sample PICome_2_FD_160133 | JGI IMG/M metagenome (GOLD analysis project Ga0213859, IMG submission 160133) | Coastal seawater microbial communities near Pivers Island, North Carolina, United States - PICO304 | ecosystem: Environmental > Aquatic > Marine > Coastal | place: USA: North Carolina | collected... | reverse complement strand
GAATGAATTAATGAAGTCAGAGAATCAAATAAATACACCACCCATTATTGAAACCCAGAGGCTCATTCTGCGCCCATTTAACATGGACGACGCTGCTGCGGTGGTTCGTTTTGGCTCAGAAAATCGCACTCAAGAATTAACTGGAGATGTCGGTATTTATACCATAGAAAAAGCCGAAGAGATCATCAGCCAGGTCTGGCTAAAAGAATATGCCCAATATGGATACGCCCGTATGGCTGTAGTGGTCAAAGCGACGGATGAATTGATCGGTTTTTCTGGCTTAAAACACTTGCCTCAGTTGGAATTACCAGATCTTGGCTATCGATTTTTACCCGATTATTGGGGGCAAGGCATTGCCACCGAGGCCGGCGATGCCATCTTGGACTGGGGATTTAAATCATTCGAATTCAAAAAGGTCATGGCATTTTCCTTTGCCTTTAATTTTGGCTCCATGGGGGTCTTGCGAAAATTGGGATTTAATTACATCAAACACGCCCCATTTCCAGGGGAAAATGGAAGCGGATTAAACTGGTATGAACGCTATAGAAATGATGATGAAAGAGCGAGAAACAAGGATTCATAAATCGGTGATATACTGGCTGCTTAGCGGCTGTTTTTTAATTTTTATCATGGTGATTGTCGGCGGCATAACCCGACTGACTCACTCTGGCTTGTCAATTGCCAACTATCAATTGATTGCGGGAACTATCCCTCCGCTTAATGCGGAAGAATGGGAGGCCGCCTTTGACCTGTACAAACAATATCCCGAGTACCAAAAAATCAATCACAAAATGAACCTTGAGGAATTCAAGGATATCTTTTTTTGGGAGTGGATTCATCGGGTAATCGGTCGAGTGATCGGTCTGGTATTCATCTTCCCTTTCATCTATTTCCTGTTGAAAAAAAGATTAAGTGCCGCGACCATCCGCAAATGCTTGGGATTGATGGCCCTGGGCTCATTACAAGGATTTTTGGGATGGTTCATGGTTAAAAGTGGGCTGGTGGATCGTCCAGACGTGAGTCACTACAGGCTAGCCATGCATTTGACCACGGCGTTTTTGACCTTCGCTGCAACCTTGTGGGTGGCGCTTGGATTGATTTTCCCCAAAACCGATGGTGTGGGACCCCTTTGGCCAAGACTAGGACCCTGGGTCAAAGCTGCCTACCTGGTTTTGCTCGTTCAGATTGTTTGGGGTGCCTTTGTGGCTGGACTTGATGCCGGTTGGTTGCACAACCACTGGCCACTGATGAACGACGGCTTGTGGATGCACGAGTCGGTACTCAATGAATTGAAACCGGTTTGGCGAAATTTTGTAGAGGGTAAAAGTGGCGTACAGTTCATTCACAGAAGTATGGCTTATCTGGTGGTGATCTTGATTGGTCAAGTGGCCTACCTCGGCCTGAAGGAAGGTCGAACCAAACGACAAAGGCAATTGGCCTACGGTATCATCGCAGGTGTGGGCCTTCAATTTTTTCTTGGTGTATTAACCCTTTTATGGCAGGTACCATTGGCTCTTGGGCTGGTCCATCAGGTCATGGCTTTTGTGCTTTTGGCCCTGATGACCTTGACTTGGCATCGATATAAATACGGGGGCAGTTAACCCTTTTATCTCTAAATAGAATCACTCAATTCTCGAGCTTTTAATTGAATAAAGCGTACTTTTGACTCCATAACACTAAGCCCATGATCTATCGATTTCGCGTGATCTTGAACGCCAAAGAAGATGTTTTTCGCGACCTGGAATTGCGTCACGACCAAAGTTTAGAAGATTTTCACAACAGCATTACTCAAGCCTTCGGATTTGGGGGGCAAGAGATGGCTTCCTTTTTTCTTAGCAATGATGAGTGGACCCAAGAAGATGAGTTTCCACTGTTTGACATGAGCGATGGCCTTGAGGAAAAAAGAAGCATGAGTGAAACCGCATTACATGAAGTTTTAGACGACAATCAAACTAAAATGATTTACATCTACGACTTTCTCAATTATTGGACGTTTTTAGTGGAATTGGCGGAAATCGCTGATGCCGCCGATGGTGTGGATTATCCCAATTTGATTTTTGCTCACGGTCATCTTCCTGAAGAACCGCCAGCCACCGAGTTCGAGGGGGTCGATGCAAAAGGGGGTGAATTCGGCTATGGAGAAGACGCCGATGACTTCTATGGGGACAACGATGATTTGGATCCCTACGATCTAGATGAACTTTACTGATCTTTAAAAGCTACGCTTCATCAAAAGATACTGTGTTTTGTGTCTTGGTCTGGATGGGACTTGAAGTGATAATGGACCACACCGATTCCTCGGTCAATTTTGTATTTTAGTCGGCAGATTCGGCAGCATGAAATTTAAACTCAGTAGCGATTTTACCCCGACTGGTGACCAACCCCAGGCCATTGAGGAACTCACTCAGGGACTGAGTCAAGGCATCGAACAGCAAACTTTACTGGGAGTAACAGGGAGTGGAAAGACCTTTACCATCGCCAATGTCATCGAAGGAGTTCAAAAACCAACACTGGTTTTAGCCCACAACAAGACTTTGGCCGCACAACTCTACAGCGAGTTTAAAATGTTTTTCCCTGAAAATGCAGTCGAATATTTCGTCTCTTATTACGATTATTACCAGCCTGAGGCCTATATCCCGAGCAGTGGAACATACATTGAAAAGGACCTTTCGATCAATGATGAAATCGAAAAACTGCGGTTGAGCGCTACTTCGGCCTTGCTTTCCGGTCGTCGAGACGTTATTGTCGTGGCTTCTGTATCTTGTTTATACGGAATCGGGAATCCAGTCGAATTCAAAAAGAATGTCATTGAGCTCAAACAAGGACAAATCATATCGCGAACCAAACTCCTGCACCAACTGGTTCAGGGGCTTTATTCCCGGACAGAGACAGATTTTTTACACGGCAGATTCCGCATCAAAGGAGATACGGTAGATGTTTTTCCCGGCTATGCAGATCAGGCCTTTAGAATTCACTTTTTTGGGGATGAAATAGAAGAGATCGAATGCTTTGATCCACAGAGCATGAAGGTTCTGAGACAATTTGAACGGATTACCATTTATCCAGCCAATATGTTTGTCACCTCTCAAGACGTGCTGCAAAACGCGATTAAGTCCATACAAGATGATTTGGTTGCCCAAATCGACTATTTCAAAGAAACCGGACGCCACCTCGAGGCTAAGCGCTTGGAAGAGCGCACGAATTTCGACCTTGAAATGATTCGAGAATTGGGTTATTGCAGTGGTATTGAAAATTATTCGCGTTATTTAGACCAGCGAGCACCTGGTACACGCCCATTCTGTCTTTTGGATTATTTTCCCGAGGATTATTTAATGGTTGTGGATGAATCTCACGTGAGTATTCCACAGGTCAGTGCCATGTATGGCGGAGACCGAAGTCGTAAAGAAAACCTGGTCAATTACGGCTTTAGATTGCCGGCAGCTATGGACAACAGGCCACTAAAATTCGAGGAGTTTGAAGCCATTCAAAATCAGGTCATTTACGTCAGTGCAACGCCGGCAGATTACGAGCTAGAGCGATCGGATGGGGTTTTTGTCGAACAGATTATCCGACCGACAGGGCTTTTAGATCCGCCTATTGACATTCGACCTAGTGCTCATCAAATAGACAACCTTTTGGAAGAAATCCAATTGCGCGTAGACAAAGATCAAAGGGTATTGGTGACGACATTAACCAAACGGATGGCAGAAGAATTGACCAAATATTTGACCCGAATTCAAATTCGCTGTCGTTACATTCACAGCGATGTGGATACCCTTGAGCGGGTAGAAATCATGCAAGATTTACGATTGGGTTTATTTGACGTTCTGGTCGGTGTGAACTTGCTCAGAGAGGGTCTGGACTTACCGGAAGTGTCGTTGGTCGCTATTTTAGATGCAGATAAAGAGGGCTTTCTGCGCAGTACGCGTTCATTAACTCAAACCATCGGGCGCGCGGCACGTCATGTAGAAGGACTGGCCATTATGTATGCGGACAAAATGACTAAAAGCATGCAAGCCACCATCGATGCGACAAATTACCGCAGGGAAAAACAAATGGCTTACAACGAGAAATATGGCATTACCCCAACACCGATAAAAAAGAGTTTGGACAATGCCTTGACCAAGCGTCAAAAAATAGCAACGGAGGCTTTGGAACAGTCCTTAGTGACTGACCAAGAAATGGCCTACTTGAGCAAACCTGAATTGGAGAAAAAGATCCGAGAGACCAGAAAAATGATGGAAGAATCAGCAAAATCTCTGGATTTTGTTGCAGCCGCAAAACACAGGGATGCCCTCAAAATGCTCCAAAAAAATATCGCTGAGTCATGAACCATCCCAAGGAGTCAAAACGTTTGAATAAAGCCATAAGTGATAGTGGCTATTGCTCGCGCCGTAAGGCTGACGAGCTCATTTCTGATGGGTTGGTAACGCTGAATGACCAGCCTGTCAGTTTGGGGGACCGGGTAATGCCAGGAGACGTAATTAAAGTGCGTGGCCAAATCATTGGAGGGCCTAAAAGTGAGGTCTATATCATGCTAAATAAACCCGTAGGAATTACCTGTACCACGGACCAGCGTATTGACGGTAATGTCGTTGATTTTATCAACTTTCCAGAACGTATTTTTCACGTGGGACGTTTGGACAAACCCAGTGAAGGCCTTTTGTTAATGACTAACGATGGTGACATTGTCAATAAAATACTCCGGGCTGGCAATCGTCACGAAAAAGAATACATCGTTCGTGTCGATCGGCCAATCAATGCCGATTTCATTCGTCGTATGAGTCGTGGTATTCCCATCTTAGAGACAGTGACAAAACCCTGTATTGTAAAACAGTTGAGTCGATTCGTCTTTGAAATCATTTTGGTGCAAGGGCTCAATAGACAAATTCGTCGCATGTGCGACTATTTGGATTACCAAGTTGTAAGCCTTAAACGCACGCGAATTATGAATCTGGAACTCGGCGAACTCCCCTCAGGTCAATGGCGTCATTTGACCCAAAGCGAGGTGTCTGATTTACAAAGGAGTCTGATGGGCTCAGATAATGGGCCCTTCTCTGAAGGTGAAGTCGATCAGGACTTCAATTAAAAAACCGCATTCAGCCCAAGCGTCCTGCGGTTTTTCAACTAACTAACCAATATAACTAACAACAATGAAACATCACTTTATTGTTATGTCTTGATTAGTGAAATAATCGTGCCAAAGTTTGGCTGGAATTGCCAAATTATTGTTAATCCTAGTTAAAATTATCTTAGTAGATTTAAGCCAATACCGCTTGTACCTTGTCGGCTGCCTCTTGAAATTCAACGGCTGAGAACACGTCCAAACCACTTTCATCGATTAAGGTCTTAGCAATATCTGCATTGGTACCCTGAAGTCGCACAATAATCGGTACATCAATGGTTCCCATGTTTTTGTAGGCATCCACGATGCCTTGGGCCACACGATCACAACGCACGATGCCGCCAAATATATTGACTAAAATAGCCTTGACATTGGGATCCTTCAAAATCAAATTAAAGGCTGTTTCAACACGCTCTGCATCAGCCGTCCCACCGACATCTAGGAAATTCGCGGGCTCACCACCAGCTTGCTTAATCAAATCCATGGTCGCCATAGCCAATCCCGCACCGTTTACCATACAGCCAACATTGCCCTCTAAATCGACATAATTCAAACCAACAGCCTTGGCTTCAACCTCTACAGGATTTTCTTCACGAATGTCTCTAAGGGCAGCGTAATCTTTGTGACGAAATAAAGCATTGTCGTCCAAAGTTACCTTAGCATCAACAGCGATAACGCGATCATCACTTGTCTTGAGCACGGGGTTAATTTCAAATAAAGAAGCATCACTCCCCACATAAGCCTGGTATAACGCGGAGACAAATTTGGTCATTTGTTTGAAGGCTTGACCACTGAGCCCAAGGTTAAAGGCTACTTTTCTCGCCTGAAACCCCTGTAATCCAACTGCTGGATCAATTTCTTCGGTAAAAATAAGATCCGGGGTTTGTTCAGCAACAGTCTCGATATCCATCCCCCCTTCTGTAGAATACATGATCATGTTATGACCTGTTGCACGATTGAGCAAAACACTGATATAAAACTCCTGAGGTTCGCTGGCACCAGGATAGTAAACATCTTCAGCCACTAAAACTTGATGGACCGTTTTACCCTCAGCACTGGTTTGTGGTGTAATGAGCTGCATCCCGATGATCTGATCTGCAATATTTTTGACCTCATCGAGCGACTTTGCCAGTTTTACGCCACCACCCTTACCACGACCACCAGCATGGACCTGTGCTTTGATCACGTGCCATGAAGTCCCAGTGTCCTCAGTGAGCTTTTTGGCTGCTGCCACTGCTTCTTCCGGGTTTTGAGCAACGATTCCGCGCTGAATGTCAACGCCAAAACTGTTTAAAATTTCTTTGCCCTGATATTCGTGTAAATTCATAAGATGCTTGTTTTTTTTAACTGAACAAAAATAGTAAATGTGCTGATTTAACCTTGCTACATTACAGATAATTTGACTGCTCGTCATCAAAAAAAGTGTTACCTTTTTTGAGTGAAAAGCAGCATTCAGTACAAAGTCCTTTCAAAATGAGTGAATTAAATCGCTTTATAAAACATCCACGCAAGCCCAGACTCTTTATTGGGCTGTTTTATGTTCTGTTTTTTTGCTTAGGCGTTTGGGGTTCCCCTCTTGATGCTCGGGCCCAATCCCCTGACAATTCTAAGGGCGACACTGTCGATCTTCCGTACCGATACTTTGTACCCAAACCTTTGATCCAAGAAAAAAAGAAGCTCAGCGACAGCGATTTAGTCTCCATCACCCAAAGCGGGGCCGTGACAAAACTTATCGTCTTTTTGCACGGTTCGGGAGAACGGGGGTCTGATAACGAGTCACAGCTTATACACGGGCAGCCATTTTTCGAAAAATTGGCTCAGGATAACAAGGCCTTGGTTTTGGTTCCGCAATGCCCAAAAGAGAAAAGTTGGCACAAGGGTTATAGCACGATCCGCAGGGGTAAGAAAAACTACCACTACCCAAAAAAAATATTGGCTAACGACGTACTCGATGCCTTAGAAGAGCTCATTGATTACCTGAGCAAAGGACTCAAAATACCCACTAAAAACATTGCTCTGGGCGGCTTATCAATGGGAGGCATGGGCACATTGGAGTTGCTCAGAAGACGTCCAGGCTACTACAGTCGTGCCTTTGTAATTTGTGGAGGTGCACACCCAATTGTCGCGCGACAAATTGGCCCCACCCCTACATGGTTTTTCCACGGTGATCGAGACCCAGTCGTGTTGCCAAAATATGCCAAAAAGCTCTTCAAAAGACTGAAATCTAGAGGTTACGAAAGCAAAATGACCATTTACCCCAATGTCGAACATGACAGTTGGGATTTAGCCTTCAAAGAATCAGAATTAATCTCATGGCTGAATCAATAAAAACAGGCTTTATTGCTCTATTGAGCGTATTTTTTTGGGCGTGTGAGCAAAACAAGTCCCCCTTGTTGGCGCTTGAAGACAATACTGATCGGGTCATTGAAAAGGTCATGAATCAACCCGATTTCTACGAACTTCAAATGCAATTACAACTCCCTGAGGCGCTAATTCGCAATACAGGGGATACCGTCAGTCATTTTAGTTTAGACTTTAGTCAAGAGCAGTATTTCTATCCAGCCAGTACCATTAAATTGCCGGTGGCCGTCTTGGCGGCGGAGTGGATTGACAATCAGGCCGAACTCAATGTCATCACGCCCTACCGCATTGAAGGGGATACAACGAGTCACAGTGTCGCCCAAGATTTAATTGAGATATTTACCATAAGCGATAACCAAGCCTACAATCGCTTGTACGACATGCTCGGACGAGATTATATCAATCGACGAATGGCAGAACTTGATTTCGTCCCTTTTCGATTGGCGCATCGACTCTCAGTAAATGGAGCATCAGATCCAGAACATCCTGAGTTTACTTTTGAAACCGACAAGGGAATAAAATCACACAGAGCCCCAAAAGACCGTCCCATTGAGTCATTGGATCTTCCTGGAATAGAAAAAGGCAAGGGCTTCATTGAACAGGGAAGGTTGGTGAATTCACCCATGAATTTCAGCCAAAAAAATCATTTACCCCTATCGACCTTAATGGCGTTCATGCGCGCGCTATATCCCATGGATTGCGAGATTTGTCCAAAGACTTTCCAATGGAATGACAACACTCAGGCCTTGGTCAAGACCCTGATGAGCACCGTGCCCAGAAAACAAGGATATGTTGAATCAGATTATCCTGATGGATACGTTAAATTCTTTTTTATCGGAGATGGCCATCAGCGCCTTGAGGACAATCTTAGAATGCACAATAAGGTTGGTTATGCCTATGGAACCTTGACAGATGTTGCCCTTATTATCGATACAAAAAACAAAATCCACTACCTGCTCGGGGCTAGTTTACTGGTCAATAAAAATGAAATTTTTAACGACAATGTTTACGAGTACGACGACATTGGACTGCCTTTTTTGGCCAAGGCCTCAAGGGCCATCCATGAAATACTGGTTGAACAATACGGCAACCCGAGTGATTAGACTCAAGATTTAAAGTCTGGTGGAAGTGTGGCTAAGGCTTGTTGATATTCGCCCATTAGGTCTTGGACGATGACACCAGCGGGTTTGATTTGATCTATAATTCCAGCCACTTGTCCGATTTCGAGTTCACCCTCATCTAAGTCACCCTCAAACATACCTCGCTTTGCTCTTGCCCTACCCAAATGAGCCTTTAAGTCCTCAACGGAAGCTCCTTCGCTATAAAGCTGTTGCAACTGATGATAAAATTTATTTTTCATCAGGCGAACCGGTGTCAATTCTTTCAAAGTTAATTCCGTGTCACCTTCCTTGGCCTGAATCACCGATTGCTTAAAATTAATATGAGCACTGCCCTCTTCAGAGGCGACAAATCGACTGCCTAATTGGACCCCGTCAGCCCCTAAAATCATTGCAGCCAACATGCCACGACCTGTAGCGATTCCTCCGGCAGCGATCAACGGTAAATGGGTCGATCGCCGAACAGAGGGAATTAAGGTCATGGTGGTCGATTCTTCTCTCCCATTATGGCCTCCGGCCTCGAATCCTTCTGCCACTATGGCATCAACCCCTGCCGCCTCTGCTTTTTTAGCAAATTTAGTACTGCTGACCACATGGACTACAGTAATGCCATGAGATTTCAGTCGCTTTGTATGCGTGGCTGGGTTACCGGCGGAGGTGAAAACAATGGGCACCCTGTGTGCAATGATTAGATCCATGATGGCCTCGATGTTCGGATATAAAAGCGGAACATTCACACCAAAGGGTTTTTTCGTAGCCGCCTTACAACGATTCAGATGTTCGTCAAAAACCTCGGGGTACATCGAACCAGCCCCGATCAATCCCAAACCACCGGCGTTTGAAACCGCGCTGGCCAATCGCCAACCACTGGTCCAAATCATGCCACCTTGGACAATTGGAAACTCAATGGAAAACAATTCGGTAATGCGCTGACTCATCTATACTTTGATCAATTTAAAGCTCTGAATCTTACCCCCTGGAAGTTTGACCTCAACCAAATAGGCACCTTTTGCCCAGTGACTCACATCAACAGTGCTTTGACCTGCTGTCAAATTCATTTGAGTAATGGGTTGTCCTAATAAATTATAGACCCTCATTTCTACTTGGTTATAATGCGAAGGCAGAGACAACTCTAGCTGATCTTTTACGGGATTCGGCGCCAAAGCAACAAATCGCTCTAGCATGTACTCATTCTGGGCCAAGCCAGAAAGCATGTTGAACGCCACTTCAAAATTTGGAATACCATACCCCATTTGGTCCGTGGGGTTGTTGTAAAGATGGGCCGATTCCCGAACGACTTGCATGAGTTCAGCATTAGTCGTCTCTGGAAAAGCCTGCCAAAGGCAGGTTACTGCTCCGGCAATTATGGGTGAACTAAAGGAGGTTCCATTACTAAAGTCTACCACCCCTGAGGAAGAAATAACAGCCGCGCTGAGTCCTTTGGCCATAACATCCGGCTTGACTCTTCCGTCCACCGTTGGGCCTCTTGAACTCCATGAAACATAGTTGCCCAGATTATTTACAGCACCGACTGCCAATAGCCCAATGGCATCTGCTGGAGTCGCCACAGTCCCAAAGCTGTTGCCCTGATTCCCTGCAGATGTCACTAAAACCATACCCTTTTCGAAGGCTAAATTGGCCCCTCGAGCGGCAAAGGTAGTTACGCCATCGAGGTCTTCATAACTGTGGTCGTAATTTGCATTGTCATAAGCCTGATAACCCAATGAGGTGTTGACCACATCCACGCCTAAACTGTCGGCCCGTTCTAAGGCTTCTACCCACCACGCTTCCTCACGAGGATTTTCCGATGGCCCATACTCTGTTCTAAAGAGATAAAATGAGGCCTCGGGAGCAGTTCCAGCAAATTGATTTTCTAAATACCCGCCGATGTCACTTGTGGTTTGTACCCCATGAGAACCCGTGCCAGTGACATCTGTGGTTCGCGAATAAAAGTCAAAAGTTCCCAAAAGTCGACCGTTGTCCACAACATGAGCAAAACCAGGATTTCCTGCAAAATTTGGAAAACCAGAATCCATTACTGCCACTATCATGCCTTCTCCGGTGAAATCCTGAAGGTGTAAGAAATCTCCAGAAATCATTTCGATTTGATTTGCTGCAGCGCCATAATTGTATTCTGTTCGGCCTTGTGGCTGATCAAGCACACGAAACTTATCGGGAATTGGTTGCGGATTGGGAAAATTCAAATCCTTGTCCGCATATTCGATGTCCACCACATAAGGTAAGTCCAACAGGGCCTCTAAATCGTTCACGGTTCCTTGAACGTAAACGCAATTCATCCATTTTGATTTGGCCCAGTAAGTGATCCCCGGACTGTTTTTTATGGCTTGAACATAAGCTTCATTCACCGGCACATCTCGAGCATCGATGACCACCGAATGACTGGCCTTGCGATCCAAGGCCTCTTGAGTTAAGATAGTAATGGGATTGTTGATGGATGCCTCGACATTTTCCTTGTCGGCAAAATAGATCCATGCGTCTTGAACTTGAGCTTCCATTTGGAGGGAAATCAAGCACCCGATAAGCATCGCTAAGTATTTCATGATTATTCGATTACACCGCTGCCCAGAAGCTCATCATCACAGTACCAAGCGACAAATTGTCCCGAACTAATGGCCGTTTGTTCTCTTTCAAAGATAACATAAAGACCTGAATCCTTTTGGTACAATACAGCAGATTCCAGTGGTTGACGATAACGAATTCTGGCGGAAACAGCTAATTGTTGGCCCACGGCCAATGCCAAATCATGCCTTATCCAATGCACGTCATCATTTAAGACCCGTAATCCACGTCTTTTTAGCCCCGGGTGATCTTTGCCCTGACCGACATAAATGATGTTGTCAACCACATCAGTCGCCAAGACAAACAGTGGCTCTTTTTTTCCGCCTACGGCCAGGCCTTTACGTTGACCTACTGTAAAAAAATGGGCCCCTTGATGCGTCCCAACGGGTATTCCATCGGTTGGCGTATAAATGACCGATCTTCGCCAGTAATCATGCCAGTGATCCAGAGGTGCATCGACCATTAAATTTGTCGCATATCGATCGCTATTCGCGGGGATTTCAATGATTGTGCCAGATTTCGGTGCCAGCTGCTGCTGTAAAAACTCTGGCAGTCGTACCTTACCAATAAAGCACAAGCCTTGTGAATCTCTTTTTTCAGCGGTGATTAATCCCTGTTCTTTGGCAATGGCACGCACCTGATCCTTGTTTAAATGCCCAATGGGAAATAAGGCTTTCGCCAATTGCTCCTGAGTCAATTGACACAGAAAATAAGATTGATCCTTGTTTTTGTCGGCTCCGGCAATTAAGCGATGATAAGGTTGATCGTCGTCCTGAGTGGTTTGTTTTTGACAATAGTGCCCAGTGGCAACAAAATCCGCGCCCAGACCTTGAGCGATATCGAGAAAAACATCAAATTTAATCTCTCGGTTACACAGAACATCAGGATTTGGGGTGCGGCCAATTTCGTATTCACGGAACATATAATCCACAATACGCTCCTTATAAACCGTACTCAGATCGACCGTTTGAAAGGGAATTTTCAGCTTTTGAGCCACCAGCATAGCATCGTTACTGTCCTCCAGCCAAGGGCATTCTTCGGATATGGTCACCGAATCATCATGCCAATTTTTCATGAATAGACCCAAGACGTCATAGC
>Ga0213859_10001078_pt1 | contig 12294 bp, 13 predicted proteins | sample PICome_2_FD_160133 | JGI IMG/M metagenome (GOLD analysis project Ga0213859, IMG submission 160133) | Coastal seawater microbial communities near Pivers Island, North Carolina, United States - PICO304 | ecosystem: Environmental > Aquatic > Marine > Coastal | place: USA: North Carolina... | reverse complement strand
AATTGAACTCCTTTTTCTGCGATTGTTCGAGCAGCTAAAGCTTCAAGTTCGGTTCCAATTTCATCAATAATAATTACTTGTGGCATATGATTTTCAACTGCTTCAATCATTACTTGATGTTGAAGATGACGAAAAAAAAATTTGATTAAGTTTTTCAACTTAATCAAAAAAAATTAAACTCATTGAAATTTTGAGCGTATTAATCTGAGATTTTTATTAATTCATTGAAAGTTGAATTATCTAAAACCGCAATTTGTGCTAACATTTTTCGATTTAATTCAATATTCGACTTTTTAAATTTATGAATTACATGACTATACGTTAAACCCTTTAAACGTGAAGCTGCATTTATACGAGTAATCCAAATTCGTCGAAACATTCGTTTTTTTTGTTTTCGACCTACATATGAATAACGTAATGCTTTCATGACTTGTTGATTTGCAACTCTAAAAAGACGTGAGTGAGCTCCACGATAACCTTTTGCTAATTGCAAAATCTTTTTGCGACGTTTCCGAGCTACATTTCCTCGTTTGACTCTAACCATTGTTAATTTTAATAAGGTAACATTAATTTAATAGGTTTACTATCACTTTTCGTAACACAAAGACGTTGTGATAGTTTTCGTTTTTGTTTATTTGATTTTTTTCTTAGAAGATGACCTTTATAAGCATGACGTCGTAAAAAATTTCCCGCGCCTGTTTTTTTATAACGTTTAACTGCAGATTTTCTAGTTTTTAGTTTCGGCATAAAATTTTGAATTTTTAAAAAAAGTATAAATTTTTCAGATTTAAATAATTAAGTTGTAAAAATAGACTTTTATTTCTTTAATTATATATTTCTAAATTTTTAATTAGCAACAATAAATAATTTATACTTTTAAGATCTAATAAATAATTAAAAATATAGTATGGAATTATATTTTTTTTGTCAACAAAGAATAATAAGTAGAAAACAATTTTAAATAAATTAAAAAATTTTAGAATAAAAACCTATAATCCCCTTATTACGAATTTAGGTTTCAAAAACGGAATTTGTAAGGGTGATTATAGTGTTTATAGATGAAAATGAATGCTTAATAATCGTTTATTTCTCAGTTTTATCAACAACTTCTTTTAATTCGTCTAAAGCAAAATTATTTGAATTTGTTCCTGCATAATTTACACTTTCAAAACGAACTAAAGCAGGGTATCGAATACCACTTTGATCAATTGTAGCTACAGTTCCAACTTGATTAAACCAATATGATTCTTTTCTTAAAATACGAACTTTTGAACCGCGATTTACCATATACAATTATTTTCCTTTTATAAATATTAATACAATTGTATACAACCCTAAATATATTTAACAATAAAATTTTTAAAAAAGTTGATTTGTTGTTTTCAAAAGTTTCTCTATGTTAATATTATAAGTAAGAATAAACTAATACAAAATTAGTTAGATAAAAGTTAATTAGAATAATTTTAGAAATACAATTATAGCTATTAATTGAAAATAGTATAATCATTACAAAAACTAAATTTTATGGCATTTGAAAGTCCCGAAAATATTAGAAATACAGCACAACTTAATCAAAATGTTGTTAGTTCACGAATGACTTATGGTCGTTTTTTAGAATATTTAGAAATGGGCTGGGTAAAACAAGTCGATTTATATGATAATAGTCGTAATGCAATTATTCAAGCTTCAAGTCCCGAACTAGGTAATCGACCACAAACAATTCGGGTTGAGATCCCAGTGGGAGCTTCACAATTAATTCAAAAATTAAAAGAGTATAATATTGACTTTGATGCACACCCTGCAGAACGAAAAAATCTTTTTATAAGTATTGCTAGTAATATTTTATTACCAATCATTTTTATTACCGGATTAATTTACTTTTTCCAAAATTCAGAAAATTTTGGTGGAGGCTCTGGACAATCACCAATGAATTTAGGTAAGTCAACGGCACGATTTGAACGACGACCTGACACAGGAGTTGGGTTTAATGATATTGCCGGAATTGATGAAGCCAAGGCGGAATTTGAGGAAATTGTTTCATTTTTAAAAGAGCCTGAAAAATATACAATAGTAGGAGCAAAAATTCCAAAAGGCATTTTATTAGTAGGACCTCCCGGAACAGGAAAAACATTATTAGCAAAAGCAATTGCTAATGAAGCTGATGTTCCATTTTTTAGTGTAGCCGGTTCAGAATTCGTAGAAATGTTTATTGGTATTGGCGCTGCACGGGTACGAGATTTATTTAAAAAAGCTTCAGAAAATGCGCCTTGTATTGTTTTCATTGATGAAATTGATGCAGTTGGTCGTGAACGAGGCGCTGGTGTTGGTGGTGGTAATGATGAACGAGAACAAACCTTAAATCAATTATTAACAGAAATGGATGGTTTTAAGGAAAATAAAGGTGTCATTGTGGTTGGTGCAACCAATCGTGTCGATATTCTAGATGCTGCTTTATTACGTCCCGGTCGATTTGATCGACAAGTGACAGTTAATTTACCAGATAGATTAGGTCGTGTTGGAATTTTAAAAGTTCATGCTCGTAATAAACCATTAAGTGAAGATGTTTCTTTAGTTCAATTGGCAAACCGAACGCCTGGTTTCTCAGGAGCCGACTTAGCAAATTTATTAAATGAAGCTGCCATTTTAGCAACTCGTTATAAAAAATCAACAATTACAAAAAAAGAAGTAAATGAAGCTGCCGATCGAATTATCGGTGGGATTGCTGGAACTCCACTTGAAGATACGAAAAATAAACGGTTAATTGCTTATCATGAAGTTGGCCATGCTATTACAGGATCAGTTTTAAAATCTCATGATGAAGTTGAAAAAATTACCTTAACACCACGAGGGGCTGCAAAAGGATTAACATGGTTTACACCTGAAGAGGATCAAAGTTTATTATCAAGATCAGCATTATTAGCAAGAATTATTGGAACATTAGGTGGAAGAGCTGCAGAACAGGTAGTATTTGGAGATCCAGAAGTAACTACAGGTGCAAGTAGTGATTTACAACAAGTAACAAATTTGGCGCGTCAAATGGTAACAAGATTTGGTATGTCAAATATTGGTCCAATGGCTTTAGAAGATGAAAATACAGGGCAAGTCTTCCTTGGTGGAAATATGCAACCAGGTTCAGAATTTGCGGAAAATATTGCAGATCGAATTGATGATGAAGTTTGTAAAATTATTGATTATTGTGAGCAAAAAGCAATCGAAATTATTTCAGATAATCGAGTGATTATTGATTTAATTGTTGAACGATTACTTGATGTGGAAACTATGGATGGAGAAGAATTCCGTGAATTATTAAGTACGTATACGATTTTACCACGTAAAAATGCTCCATATGTTTCAAAATTTAGTTAAATAATTGTTTTAAAAAATTTCAACTAAAATATATTGCTATATAATCTATCTAAAGATAGAATATAATTAGAGTAGATAAAATAAAATTAAACCTAGATGGTTTAATTTTAGAAATCGAAGTTAATTCTCAATTAATTCAAATAGTTTTTAACTAGGTTAATTATATGGCAAAAAAAAGCATGATTGAACGCGAAAAAAAGCGTATCAAATTAAATAATAAATATAGAATTAAACGTCAAAATTTATTAAAACAATATCAAACAACAGAAGATTTCAATTTAAAATTAGAAATTCATTCAAAGATTCAAAAATTACCGCGAAATAGCGCAACGAATCGCATCCGAAATCGTTGTTGGAAAACAGGCCGTCCACGTGGATATTACCGCGATTTTGGAGTATCACGTCATGTTTTACGTGAAATGGCACATCAATGTTTATTACCAGGTGTAACAAAATCAAGTTGGTAAACTTCACATTATTAAATTAAATTGAAAATATATAATTTTTCAATTTAATTTAATTCTTATTCACTTTTCTTTTACCAAATTTTTTTCCTTAGAATCAAAAAAGTTTAAAAATTTAAGATAATAATATCTGAAGGAAGTATAGTATGATTTATGATTCTCAGGTTTATACGGCTTTAGTAATTGCTGTAGTAGCAAGTGTATTAGCTATTCGTTTAGGTGCTACAATTTATAATTAAAAAGTAACTCAAGAATATTAGAAAATTCTAATTTACCTCTGAACTTTATCGTGTTAATTTGAAAGTATTTATTTTCAAATTAACATCGTAACCCTCACGAAAAAACGAATAAAACATTAACCCAAAAGAAATAATTAATTACAAATTTATTAACTTTAAAATTTCGTCATAAATATGGTAGCACAAGATTTAAAAAAATTTAGTACCCCGGTTTTTCCATTTACAGCAATTGTAGGCCAAGAAGAAATGAAATTAGCATTACAATTGAATGTTATTGATCCAAAAATTGGTGGGGTTATGATTATGGGAGATCGTGGAACTGGTAAATCTACAACAATTCGAGCAATTGCTGATTTATTACCTGAAATTGAAGTAGTAAAAGATGATCCATTCAATTCACATAAATCAGATTTAGATTTAATGGGAAATGAAGTGAAGTTAGCAATCCAAAATGGAGATAAAATCGAAACAGAATTAATTAAAATCCCTATGGTTGATTTACCATTGGGTGCTACTGAAGATCGAGTTTGTGGAACAATTGATATTGAGAAAGCTTTAACTGATGGTGTAAAAGCCTTTGAACCAGGTTTATTAGCTAAAGCAAATAGAGGTTTACTTTATGTAGATGAAGTTAATTTATTAGATGATCATTTAGTAGATATTTTATTAGATTCAGCTGCTTCAGGTTGGAATACGGTTGAACGAGAAGGTATTTCTATACGACACCCTGCTCGATTTGTTTTAGTAGGATCTGGAAATCCTGAAGAAGGGGAATTACGTCCACAATTATTAGATCGTTTTGGGATGCATGCCGAGATTCGTACAGTAAAAGATCCACTTTTACGAGTAAAAGTTGTAGAAGAAAGAACATCATTTGATAAAACTCCACAAACATGGCTTGATAACTATGCAGAGCAACAACAAGAATTAAGAGACCGGATTGTTGCAGCTCAAAAATTATTACCAACTGTTGAATTAGACTATGATTTACGAATTAAAATTTCAGAGGTATGTAGTCGATTAGATGTGGATGGTTTACGTGGTGACATTGTAACTAACCGGGCAGCGAAAGCGCATGCAGCATACAATAATCGAACAACAGTTACTGTTGATGATATTGCTAAAATTATTACATTATGTTTACGTCATCGATTAAGAAAAGATCCATTAGAATCAATTGATTCGGGTGACAAAGTTTCAAAAATCTTTAACGAAGTTTTTGAAATTGACAATTAAACCGAATAACTAATAAAAATCTAAAGTTTATCATTCTTTTTCGAAAAATTTTATGTTAAATATAATTTGGATATTATTAAGTATCTTTTTAATAAGTATAATATTTTTGCGTGCTCCACAAAATAGCGGATTAGCAAGTTTTGCTACAAAAAGTAATATACTTGGATCCCCAAGTTCAGCAGAACGAACATTAAATAATTTAACAGTTATTGCAATTATGTTATATTTACTAATTGCCATAAAATTGAATTTTAATCAATTAGATTAATAAATCTTTACAGTTGTATTTAAAGTTTTGTTAATACAACTGTAAAGATTTATTAATCTAAAAATTTGTATTAACAATTTCTAAAACTAAAAGCGGGACTGACGAGACTCGAACTCGCAACTTCCGCCGTGACAGGGCGGTGCTCTAACCAATTGAACTACAATCCCAAAAATTCATAAAACTATTCTATAAAATGCATTTTAAAATGTCAACGTTTTTCTCTTACTCCGAATAAAGGAGAAACAGGGATTCGAACCCTGGGTACATAAAATGTACGATAGATTAGCAATCTATTGCTTTCGACCACTCAGCCATTTCTCCTAGATTAATCTGGTAATAAGGTGCATAAGTAGATGGCTCTGGTGGGATTTGAACCTACGACCTTGGGCTTATGAGTCCCCTGCTCTAACCACTGAGCTACAGAGCCTTTAACTACTATCACGTATATATATATATTGTAACATGAAATAGTATATTCTGCTGCATTATTTATGGCTAAAAAACAAAAATTATTATGAAGTTATTTATTATTATATATGTAGATAAGAACAAACATATTAATTAAAAAAGGCGAGTTTCTATGAATGACTTTTGGACAAATATTCTCCGTTATCCTAGATTTTTTGTTAGTAGCTTAATAGGCTTACTACTAGTAATTTTAACACCTTTTCGAAATTTATTTAAAAATCCTCAGTCACGTATTTTTGTTATTGCATTTCTTTTATTTTTTGGAATTGCACTATATGTTATATTAAAAAATATGGTTGGATTATAGTTTTTTATACATAAATACATGGACAAAAAGATTTCAAGCTATATTTCTCTGAATAAAACATTTGATCTATGGGCCGAGTTGGATTTGAACCAACGTAGCGAAACGCAGCGGATTTACAATCCGCCCCCTTTAACCACTCGGGCATCGACCCTTCCTACACTATAATATAACAAACTTTTTATAAGAAAACAATATAATAAAAATTTTTATTATACATATTGACTTATTTTTTAGTTTGTATGTATAATAGAATAAGTAATTTTGTAGAAAATTAATGGGTAATTAACTCAGCGGTAGAGTGTCTGCCTTACAAGCAGAAGGTCACAGGTTCAAATCCTGTATTACCCAGATTTATATTAAGGGCCTATCGTCTAACGGATTAGGACAGAAACCTTCTAAGTTTCCAATGTAGGTTCGATTCCTACTGGGCCTATAAAATTTTTTTTATTTAATATTTAATATTTGAAAGATAAAATTTTTTCGAGCTTAATTAGAAATAACTCTGATTATAAAATCAGAGTTATTTTTGGTTAATACTGTTTCTAATTAAATTTTATTAGTAACGAGCACCTTCACCATTACGTAAAACACTGTAGCTCTTAACACTGTAAGTGATGAAACGACCAGCGCCATCTGTACGATCTAAATAAAAACCTGGTTCGTTAGCTGGACGGTTTACGATGAATGACATTGCACAACTTTCTGTACCGTAACTTGCATCAAATGCGTTAATACGGATGTAACCAGGTGCACAAGCTTTACGAGCTTCGTTTAACTCGAACATTACAGAACCGCTATCTTTAATGTCGAATAATGGTAAACCCCATAATTCCCAGTAACTGTTACGTGGGTGTGGATCATCAGTCCATTCAACATTCATTGCCCAACCTTTAGTAATACAGTAAGCAATTTGTTTTTCAATTTGAGCGTCCGTTAAATCAGGTAAGAAAGAGAAGCAACCTTGTGTAAGTCTCACTATTCAAATACTCCTTTAATTTTTTAAAAGTAATTTATTATTGGTTTGCTGTTGTAGTAACTGCGAAATCAGCTGTATCTGTAGAAGTGTAGTTAAAACTAATATCTTTCCATAAATCTAAAGCTGTTTGTAAAGGACCACAAGATTTAGCAGCATCACGTAAAATTACAGGACCTACTTGTGGATTGAAGTAGTCAGTACCTTCGTTACGAGCCATAACCATTGCTTCTAAAGCAACACGGTTAGCTGTAGCACCGGCTTGAATACCATCAGGGTGACCAATTGTACCACCACCGAATTGTAATACTACGTCATCACCTAAATAGTAAATTAATTGGTGCATTTGACCACAGTGAATACCACCTGAAGCAACTGGCATACACTTACGTAAACTAGCCCAATCCATTTCAAAGAAAATACCGTATGGTAAGTTTACATCTAAATTTGTTAAACGTAAAACATCGTAGAAACCTTTAATCATTAAAGGATCACCTTCTAATTTACCTACTACTGTCCCAGCGTGGATATGATCTACACCAGACATACGCATCCACTTACAAATTACACGGAAGTTAATACCATGGTTTTTTTGACGAGCATATGTTGAGTTACCTGCACGGTGTAAATGTAAAAGCATATCATTTTCACGAGACCATAATGCGATACTTTGGATTGCTGTGTAACCCATTACTAAATCGATCATGATAATTACAGAACCGATTTGTTTAGCGTATTCAGCACGTTTGTACACTTCTTCCATTGTAGCAGCAGTTACGTTTAAGTAAGAACCTTTAACTTCACCAGTTGCTGCTGAAGCGCGATTAATACCTTCTAAACAGTATAAGAAACGCTCTCTCCAACGCATGAACGGTTGAGAGTTAATGTTTTCATCATCTTTTAAGAAGTCTAAACCACCTTTTAAACCTTCGAAAACTACACGACCGTAGTTTTTACCAGATAAACCTAATTTAGGTTTTACAGTAGCACCTAATAATGGCACACCATATTTGTTTAAACGTTCACGTTCTACAACGATACCTGTAGCCGGACCTTGGAATGTTTTTAAATATGAGTGAGGAATACGCATATCTTCTAAACGTAAAGCTGATACAGCTTTGAAACCAAATACGTTACCAATAATAGATGCAGTTAAGTTAGCTAATGAACCTTCTTCGAATAAATCACATTCGTATGCGATGAAAGCGAAGTATACATTTGTAGTGTTAGGAACTGGATCTACACGGTATGCTTTAGCACGGTAACGTTCACAAGCCGTTAATAAATCAGTCCAAACAACTGTCCATGTTGCTGTTGAAGATTCACCCGCTACTGCAGCAGCAGCTTCTACTGGATCTACACCTGCTTGTGGTGTGATACGGAATAACGCTAAAACATCAGTATCTTTTACTGTGTATGAAGCATCCCAGTAACCCATTTTAGCGTATGGAATTACACCAGATTCGTAACGGTCACTTTTAATTCGAGTCCGTTCTGATACAGATTGAGACATGTATTTCTCCTTAAGATAAAAAGGCAATATATAATAGATATAACTAATTTTTTAAATTAGTTTTATCGGTTGAAAATTTGAAAACAACCTTAATATTAATTATAACACCACTGAAGAACTGATGCTAGAATTATATTTTTATAAATGCTATAACTATATAGAATAATTTTATTTTCTAAATAAAAAGTCATGTTAATCACTTTAAATCCTGTAACAATTGATTTATAATGATAAGTACAAATCATCCTATTAATACCTTTTAAAGATAATTTATGATTAATCAATCAAACAAAACTTTAAATACAAATATTACTAAACTTGTCAATCAACCTTATAAATATGGATTTTCCACAAAAGTTGAAACGGAAATTATTGAAAAAGGTTTAAATGAAAATGTAATCCGTTTAATTTCTCAAAAAAAAAATGAGCCAAGTTTCTTATTAAATTTTCGTTTAAAGTCTTATAAAAAATGGAAAAAAATGAAATGCCCAGAATGGGCCCAATTAAAATTTTCAGAAATTAATTATCAAGACATTATTTATTATTCTGCGCCCAAATTAAAAAAAAAATTAAAAAGTTTAGATGAAATTGATCCTGAACTATTAGAAACATTTGAAAAGTTAGGAATTTCATTAAGTGAGCAAAAACGATTAACAAATGTTGCTGTTGATGCTGTTTTTGATAGTGTTTCGATTGGAACAACTTTTAAAGAAGAATTAGCGGAACAGGGCATTATTTTTTGTTCCATGTCAGAAGCTATTCAAGATTATCCAGAATTTATTCAACAATATTTAGGTACGGTTGTCCCAATTGGCGATAATTATTTTTCTGCTTTAAATTCTGCAGTTTTCACCGATGGGTCTTTTTGTTATATTCCCAAAAACATAAAATGTCCCTTAGATCTTTCAACCTATTTTCGAATTAATGACCAAGAATCTGGGCAATTCGAACGCACGCTTATTATTGCAGATACAAATAGTCAAGTAAGTTATTTAGAGGGTTGTACAGCTCCACAATATGATAATAACCAATTACATGCAGCAATTGTCGAATTAATTGCATTTGAAAATGCTAGTATTAAATATTCTACTGTACAAAATTGGTATGCTGGAAATGAGATTGGTGAAGGTGGTGTTTACAATTTTGTTACAAAACGTGGATTATGCGCTGGAGATAATTCAAAGATTTCATGGACACAAGTTGAAACAGGTTCAAATATTACTTGGAAATATCCAAGTTGTTTATTAGTTGGTAGTAATTCTCAAGGTGAATTCTATTCAGTCGCTTTAACAAATAATTATCAACAAGCAGATACAGGAACAAAAATGATTCATGTAGGAAAACATACTCGGAGTCGTATTGTTTCAAAAGGAATTTCTGCAGGGAAATCAAAAAATACTTATAGAGGATTAGTTAATATTACCAGTAAAGCACTTGGAGCCCGAAACTATTCTCAATGTGATTCTTTATTAATTGGAAATTTATCAAATGCTAATACATTTCCTGTAATTTCAGTTCAAAATTCAACCACAAAACTTGAACATGAAGCTTCGACTTCAAAAATCGGTGAAGAACAAATCTTTTATTTTTTACAACGAGGAATTTCAATTGAAAAAGGTATTGAATTAATGATTAGTGGATTTTGTCAAGATGTTTTTACCGAGTTACCATTAGAATTCGCTGCTGAGGCAGATCGTTTATTAAGTTTAAAATTAGAAGGGAGTGTTGGTTAATGTCAAAAAATACACCAGTTTTAGAAATTCGAAATTTAAAAGCCGCCATAAATAAAAACGAAATTTTAAATAATTTAAATTTAAAAGTTTATAAAGGTGAAATTCATGCAATAATGGGGCCTAATGGTTCTGGTAAAAGTACTTTTTCTAAGGTTTTAGCCGGTCATCCGGCTTATGAAGTTTTAGAGGGCGATATTTTATTTAATGGTCTGAGTATTTTAAATTTAGATCCTGAAGAGATCTCACATTTAGGTATTTTTCTTGCGTTTCAATATCCTATTGAAATTCCAGGTGTAAGTAATGAAGATTTTTTAAGATTAGCCTATAATTCAAAACAAAAGTCTAAAAATTTGCCCGATGTTGATCCATTAGAATTTTTAACAATTATTAATCAAAAATTAGAATTGGTCGATATGTCACCTCTTTTTTTAAGCCGAAATGTAAATGAAGGTTTTTCGGGTGGTGAGAAAAAACGAAATGAAATTTTACAAATGATTCTTTTAGATTCTGAATTGTCGATTTTGGATGAAACTGATTCCGGATTAGATATTGATGCTTTAAAAGTTATTTCTAAAGGTATTAATACTTTTATGACAGATGATAAAGCAATAATTTTAATTACGCATTACCAACGTCTACTAGATTATATTAAACCAGACTTTGTTCATGTAATGCAAAATGGAAAAATTATTAAAACAGGAACTGGAGAATTAGCAAAAGAGCTTGAATTAAAAGGTTACGAGTGGTTGAAAACATAAAATCTAGCTTAAATCAGAGCTTTTATATAAAAATACACCTAAAACCTTTAAAAAATAATTATAATCTCTGGTGTTCCTGTATATTTTTTAATATTGGGTAATTTACTAAATTAGTTAAATTTTATGTACCCAGATAATTTTTATTCAAGTACGTTTACATTATTAGCGGAGGCAGAAGTAGGAAAACATTTTTACTGGAATATTGCAGGTAATCTAGTTCATGGACAAGTTTTAGTTGTTATCTGGTTTGTAATAGCTATTTTATTAGTTTTTTCAATTCTAGGTACACGTAACGCTGAAAGAATTCCCCATGGTTGGCAAAACTTTATGGAATCAGCGTTAGATTTTGTTACTGATATTGCTAGAAACCAGTTAGGTGAAAGTTTTTACAGAGAATGGATACCATTCATTGGTACGTTGTTCTTATTTATTTTTGGATCAAACTGGGCTGGGGCAGTTATCCCTTGGAAGTTAATTGAACTTCCAGAAGGAGAATTCGCCGCACCAACCAATGATATTAACACAACGGTAGCATTAGCTTTGTTAACATCTTTTTCTTATTTTTATGCAGGTTTAAGTAAAAAAGGGTTAGGCTATTTTAAACGATATGTTCAACCTATTCCACTTCTTCTACCAATTAATATTTTAGAAGATTTCACAAAACCTTTATCTCTAAGCTTCCGATTATTTGGAAATGTGTTAGCAGATGAATTAACAATTACTGTATTAACAGGTTTAGTACCATTGGTAATTCCATTACCAATTATGTTATTAGGTATTTTTGCTGGTTCAGTACAAGCTTTAATTTTCTCAACATTAGCAGCTGCGTATATTGCAGAAGCACTTGAGTAAATTTTTTTGAACTTATACTTTTCTAAAATTACATTTATATTCACTTTTATTAATTAAGATTTATTATGGATTCTATCATTTCTGCTGCTTCTGTTATAGCTGCTGGTTTATCTATTG
>Ga0213859_10001076_pt1 | contig 12319 bp, 10 predicted proteins | sample PICome_2_FD_160133 | JGI IMG/M metagenome (GOLD analysis project Ga0213859, IMG submission 160133) | Coastal seawater microbial communities near Pivers Island, North Carolina, United States - PICO304 | ecosystem: Environmental > Aquatic > Marine > Coastal | place: USA: North Carolina... | reverse complement strand
GCAGAATCTTTGATGGCAGCATACTGACCAGACGGGCGATAGCACCACAAATAATCTGGCAAAATCGACGCCATCGATGTGGCCTCAATTCCCAAATCGCCCAATGTTTTCGCATCATCCGCAACAATATTGTCGTTTTGCAATTGCTTCAACTGATCCCGTGTTAGGATCGAATTTGTGATTAATCCAAAAGTAATCGCCTGCGCCATATCCGCACCAAATGCCACGCACCACGCCACAAATTTTGGCAAAGACAGCGTCAGTGGGCGACGTTGAATGACCGATTTCATACGTGCCATAAGTTCGGAGAATGTTTCCACATCTGGACCGCCCAATTCATAGATACCTGCAGGGGCCTGACCCATCGCGCCAGCCACAGCCGCACGCGCCACGTCATCCACGTAAACAGGTTGGAATTTGCTGTTCGCCCCTGAAATTGGAAGCACTGGAAGCGAGGCTGCCATTTGTGCGAAGCGATTGAAAAACTGATCTTCGGACCCAAAAATAATAGATGGACGCAGGATCACCGCATTGGGAAAATGCTCTTGGATCGCGGCCTCGCCTTGGGCTTTGGTCACCGCATAAGCGCTTGGACCATTTTCGTCCGCACCGATGGCTGAGATATGCACTAAGTTTGAAACGCCATGTTCATTGGCCAATCGCGCGATACGCGTAGCGCCCTCTGCTTGGACATCCGAAAATTTGTTGCGGCCCACTTCGTTTAGAATACCGACACAGTTCACCACGGCATCAGCACCTGATAGCGCCGCAGCAACAGATGCATCATCACGGATGTTGCATCCGATTGGTTCAACCTGACCAACTGTGCCGTAGGGTTTGACAAAAATGGCCTCGTTCGGGCGGCGAACAGCAACGCGAACACGCCAGCCAGCTTGTGCCATGCGGCGTGCGATGTAGCGCCCTACAAATCCTGATCCGCCCAAAATGGTTACCAATTTTGTCATCGTTCGACTCCTAAGCATTGTTGCGCGTTGCTTATCTTTATTGCGCCATTCTGACAAGAGATTTGGCGAAATTTGCGATATGTATCACGTCGGTATTACGTCGGTGTTTTCACGAAAAATGAAAATCACAAACCTTGGATCAAGGATTTTGCACCGTCCCGCAGCGCTTGAACCAAAATTTCACTTTCGGAATTTGAACCTTTGGATGCCAGTTGCAAAAGCGAAATTGTCCGCTCGGCCAATGGATCATCAATGCGCGCGATATGCACATCTAAACCACGGCTGGCCTCGGTTGCGGCATAGATGTTTGGCAATATGGCCAATCCTGTGCCCGCAGCGGCCATCAAGCGCAGGGCGTCCAAACTGGTGCCTTGATATTCATCAGAAACACGCCCACCAGCGCGCGTCGCAAGCCCCGCAACAATGTGGGACAATCGGTGCCCCGCGCCCAGTGTCATGAAGGTCTGACCGCCCAATTCCTCTAATCGGACAGTTGTGCCCAAATTGACCAAAGGATGATCCAACGCCATTGCCACCCAAAGCCGTTCTTTCACAATGCCATGTGATGTTGCGGCGGGGTGATCCTCGGGTGTGGAAATGATCATATCCAATCGACCGCTGCGTAAACCTTCATCCAAGTCCTGTGTGTTTTCTTCGCGAATGATAATGCGCAGACTTGGATGTTCGCGGTGCAATTTCTGAATAACGCTCGGCAATAAGTAGGGACCGATCGAGGGAAGAACACCCAAGCGCAATCGCCCCTGAAACAATCCACCCCCTTGGACAACAGCACGTAGATCATGAATATCGTGGACAATCTGACGGGCGCGGCGCAGGATTTCCTCGCCCACGGGCGTGATACGCACACCACTGCGGGACCGATGAAACAGGCTCACGCCCAAATCCGCCTCAACCTCTGCAAGTTGCGCAGACAAGCTTGGCTGACTTACGTTCAACTTGGCCGCGGCCAAACTGATCTGACCCGTTTCAGCGATGGTAATGATGTATTCCAATTGGCGCAGTGTTGGACGCACTATAATTTAATCCTATACTACATAAAGCTAACATATATTTGAATTTATGTTTCGCGCAATAGATATGCAGCAAAGATTACGAAAATCGGGGTATGATTATGGACAAAGCATTTGGGCGCATTCAGGACTTCATGCGACTAGAAACAAGTGGCGGGATCATTTTGATGATTGCGGCCGTATTCGCAATGATCATCGCGAACACACCGCTTGCAACCGCATATGATGCCATTTTGGGCACCTATATCAAAGTGGGCATTGGCAGTTTTGAAATCGCCAAACCCGCCATTTTATGGATCAACGATGGATTGATGGCCATCTTCTTTTTCCTTGTGGGTTTGGAAATCAAACGCGAGGTTTTGGTTGGTGAACTCTCAAGCTTTGATAAGGCGATTTTGCCAATCATGGCGGCGATTGGGGGCATGGCGGTCCCTGGATTCATCTTTGCGATTATAAACTGGGGAACGCCTGAAAATCTGAATGGATGGGCCATTCCAACGGCAACTGACATCGCCTTTGCCCTTGGGATATTGGCACTGATCGGATCACGCGCACCAGTTGCATTGAAAATCTTTTTGTTGGCTATCGCGATCATCGATGATCTGGGCGCGATTGTGATTATCGCTGTATTCTATACCTCGGAACTCTCAACAAATGCGCTGACGATTTCGATGCTGGGGTTTGCCGCCGCGGTTGCCCTAAACCGCATGGGGGTTCAACGCACCGCGCCCTATTTGTTGGTGGGCATCATAATGTGGGTGTTCGTGCTGAAATCAGGGGTCCATGCGACCTTGGCCGGTGTTCTGATCGCATTGACCATTCCATTAAAGCCGAAGGATGGGGATGAAGCGCTTCTTTATAAAATGGAACATGGGCTTCACCCTTGGGTTGCCTTCCTGATTTTGCCGGTTTTTGCATTTGCAAACGCAGGTGTGAATTTCACGGGCATCGGTATTGATGATCTGCTTCAGCCACTGACATTGGGCATCGCGGTTGGCCTCTTCCTTGGAAAACAAATCGGGGTCTTTTTGGCGACGTGGATCGGCGTCAAAAGCGGGATTGCGCGGCTGCCTGAAAACGTCACATGGCGACATGTTTATGCTGTGGCCTGCCTAACAGGTGTTGGTTTCACCATGAGTTTGTTCATCGGATCGCTGGCCTTTGAGGCAGCTGATGAAATGAATGCGGTGCGCTTGGGCGTGGTTCTTGGGTCGATTTTATCAGGGCTGTTTGGCTATGTGCTGCTGAAATCAGCATCCCCAAAAATCGCCTGAATAGACAGATAGGCAACAGTGATGGAACTTTCATTCGCCGCCTTGGCGGGCAATCTTCTTGCGCCGACAATCTTGTTTTTCGTTCTTGGATTGATCGCGGCCTTTGCCAAAAGCGATCTGTCCATTCCCGAAGGCGCGGCCAAGGTTATGTCAATCTATTTGCTATTGGCCATCGGGTTCAAAGGCGGTGCCGCCGTTGGCGAAAGCGGGATTGATTCCACCCTTCTTGCGTCCCTTGGGGCGGGGATTGTTTTGTCGTTCATTCTGCCATTCATCGCCTACGCCCTGATCCGCGTGATGACGCGACTGGACACACTGAATGCATCGGCTGTCGCGGGGCACTATGGATCGATTTCAATTGTGACCTTTGTCACGGCAGTCAGCCTAATTGAAGCGCGCGACATTGCATCAGAGGGGTATTTGGTTGCCGTCGCCGCGGTGATGGAGGTCCCTGCCATCATGTCCGCGCTCTGGATGGTGGCGCGCACACGCAATGCCCCCGTGTTTGATGCCAAAATGTTGCATCACATTCTGGGAAATGGGTCTGTTGTTTTACTGGTTGGATCCTTTGTCATTGGGATGATCACAGGTGAGGATGGCATGCAAGAATTGCACCCATTTATCGTTGTCCCATTCACAGGAGTTTTGGCGGTGTTCCTATTGGATATGGGATTGTCGGCAGGCAAAAGCCTGTTGGTGAACAGGCATGAATTGTCATGGGGTTTGTTTGGATTTGGCTGTTTAATGCCAATCGTTGGATCACTTGCGGGATATGCCATAGCCCTGCTGGTGGGATTATCCACGGGTGGTACGTTCCTGTTGATGGTGCTTAGCGCGTCGGCATCCTATATCGCGGTACCTGCTGCGATGCGGTTGGCCCTGCCCGAAGCAAAATCAGGAATATACCTATCACTTTCACTGGGAATTACCTTTCCGTTTAACTTAACGCTTGGCATGCCCCTCTATTTCTACATTGCCAATCTATAGCATCGAATACGGCGTCAGGGACTTTTCCTTGGCCTTGGCCCACCATTCATCCAAATCCTGCGGGTTCATTTCAGAGGCAAGCCCGATGGCAACCAATCCCGTTTCAACATCATTGGGAAAGGTTGTGACATCGATATGCGCCCCAACCACATGCACCGACAACATGCGGGTTTCTGCGCGCACAAACCCCTTCATCCGAAATACACCCTCTGGACGGTCCTGAAGGGCATAAATCAGGGTGTTTCGATTGAATGCAGCATCGGCCTGTGCAAACCATTTGGTATAAGCCGCGTGTGGTACGGCCATTGGGTTGGGGGCCTTTGGTGTGCTGGGGGACAGCAACATTTCGATTGTTGCGGCATCGCTTTCCAGAATGGGGGCCTTGCTGAGTGTGGCCAGTTGCATGGACAAATGATCGCTTAGTTCCGTTTTCGCGACGTAAATCAAATCGGCCACGCGGATCTGATCACGCACCTGATCCCCGACAAAACGATCGACAAGCTGATCCGAAATATTCGCCCCATCCACGACCGTGATAATCCCCTGATACACCAAATCGGGTTCCGCCACAGCGACATTGGCGATCTTTGCGGGATCGGCGATACCGCTGGCCTCGATCACAATGTGGTCGGGGCGCATATCCCCATCCAATACATCCCCAATCGCAAGGAAGAGGTCCGCGCCCATCGTGCAACACACACAGCCATTTGAAAGCTGAATCGTATCCTCATCCGCCGAAACCAAGAGCGAGGCATCCACATTAATCGCGCCAAAGTCATTAACCATGACCAAGTACCGCTTCCCCTGCGGGTCGCGCAAAATTTGATTGATCAGTGTGGTTTTACCCGCACCTAAATATCCGCCGATGACGGTAAGTGGTATGCCTGTCATATAAGGTGTACGATCCCTGAACTTACGGTGCCCTTAACCTCAATATCCTTGAGCGCATTTCCATCGCCTTCTGTGGGATCTTGGGCCAAAATGGCAAAGTCCGCGATTTTTCCTGTTTCGATGCTGCCAATATCGCGATCCAGTTTCAATGTATAGGCCGCACCAAGGGTGATGGCGTGCAATGCCTCCTCAACCGAGATGCATTGTTGAGCGCCCAGAACGCGCCCCGACATCGTTTGACGGGTCACGGCGCACCATGCGGTAAACAGTGGCCCCATGGGCGTCACGGGCGCATCAGAGTGGATTGCAACATTCACGCCCGCATCCAATGCCGCGCGTACGGCATCCATACGTTCAGCGCGATCATTCCCGATGGTCAGTTCCGCGTGCTGATCCCCAAAATACCAAATATGGTTGGCAAAAATATTGGTGCAAATGCCCATGTTTGCGCATCGCTTGAACTGATCCACTCCCATCATTTGACAATGCTGCAAAACATGGCGTGCCTCGGGCCAAGGATGTTTGCGACTTGCCGCTTCGATTGCATCGATTGACACATCCGATGCCTCGTCCCCGTTGACGTGAATGTGCATTTGTACGCCTACGCGCTGCATTTCCTCGACCAATTCATAAATCAATTCGGGTGGCGTGTTCCACAAACCGTTTGGTTGCCCGCCCACATAACCCGGCCATTTGACACGCGCGGTCCAACCTTGGATTGATCCATCCGTCATCAATTTCACCGCGCCCAGCCGCAATTTGTCTGTCGACATTGATCGCAGTTTTAGGGCGAATTGTGCGATTTCCGCTGGGGCAGCCCCAATCGCTGCCAGTGCGGGAACGATACGAACGGGAAACTGCCTCTCGCCCGTGACACGGGTTAGGGTTGTCACATCCTCGTCCGTCAACGTCGAAAACAAATCCGTAACCGTTGTCACACCTGCACGCTGACACACCTTGGCATAGCTGCGGATCGCAGGTTCGGTCTGTGACAGCGAGCGAAAATCAATGCCCAAACGACGCATGATTGGGAACATCGCTGCCATTTCCTGCAATTCGCCCGTGGGATGGCCCGCATCATCCTTGATCACGCCTTCGGCATTGGTTTCGTTTGAATAGCCCACCATGTCCAACGCCTTAGAGTTCACACACATCAGATGGAAGTTTGAACACATGACCGCAATCGGACGTGTTTCGCTGATTTGATCCAAATGTTTTCGGCTTAGGCGTTCCTCCTTTAGGAAAATCGGATCCAATCCCCACCCCACCAAGGGTTGATCATCAGGCAGGGTTTTTTCGTAGTCGGACAAATCCCCAATCACGGTATTCAGATCACCTTTACCGCTCCACAGCTTTCCGTCTGGATCAATGCGATCATGATAACCTGCATAGGCAAAATCCCAAATCGCACCTGCCATCATATGCGCGTGCCCTTCGACAAACCCAGGGGTTAGCACGAAGTCAGAAAGTGACTCGTCATGGGTCACATTCCCCCATTGATCTGCACAATCCGCACCCCCAACGGCCAAGATGCGATCACCCATCACTGCGATATGAGTCGCAGTCGGGCGATTTGGGTCCATCGTGATTACTTTTTTCGCTTTATAAACAACCACTTTTTCCATGAGAGGCTCCCTTTTAGTTACCACAACGCTACGCTGGAATAGCCAACGGTCAACGAAAAATTGACCGCATGGTCGAAAAAACTTGCAAGAACGAATTCCCCAAGGTTAGCCTATTTCCATAACAGGGAGAAAAATAATGAAACATTTAACCAAGCTTGTTTGCGCAAGCGCGATTGCCATGTCTTCTGTGGCATCAAGCCTATGGGCCGATGGCGGCACATTGGTTATTGCATCAACTCAGGTTCCACGTCACCTAAATGGTGCGGTACAATCAGGGATTGCAACTGCTGTTCCCAGCACGCAGATTTTTGCATCCCCGCTTCGCTATGACGAAAACTGGAATCCTCAGCCATACCTTGCATCCAGCTGGGATGTTGCAGCTGATGGGAAAACCGTTACGCTGAACCTTGTACAGAATGCGACGTTCCATGACGGGACACCCGTTACATCTGAGGATGTGGCGTTTTCCATTATGACGGTTAAGGAAAACCACCCCTTTAAATCCATGTTTGCGCCTGTCGACACAATTGACACGCCTGATGCGCATACGGTTGTGATTAACCTTTCGCAGCCACACCCAGCCTTGTTGTTAGCATTATCCCCAGCGCTGGCGCCTGTTCTGCCAAAACACGTTTATGGTGACGGTCAAGATCCAAAATCACATCCAGCGAACTCTGCACCCATCGGCTCTGGGCCTTTCATGCTAGAAGAATTCACACCGGGTGAAGCGATTGTGATGAAGAAAAATCCAAACTTCTTTATCGACGGTCGCCCAAAACTGGATGAAATCATCGTTCGCATTATCAAGGATCCATCTGCGTTGTTGATCGCAATGGAGAACCAAGAAGCAGACATGTACCCCTTCATGGCGGGTAGCCAAGAAATTCGTCGTCTGGAAAAGGCAGATCACCTTGGTATCACAAACGAAGGATATGCCGCCGTGGGTCCGATCAACTGGTTGGCGTTTAACACAGCCTCTCCAAAACTATCTGATGTGCGTGTGCGTCAGGCGATCGCTTATGCGGTTGATCGCGATTTCATCACCAAAGCGCTGCACCGTGGCACATCACAAGTTCAGCGTGGTCCGATCATCGAAAGCTCGCCTTTCTTTGATGCATCTATCCCCGCGTATGATGTAGATTTAGACAAGGCGAATGCACTGATGGCCGAGGCAGGATACGGCGATGGTATGGAGCTGACCGTTGATTATATCCCCGGTCCTAAGGAACAGCAGCAATCTGTTGCAGAATACCTAAAATCTCAGCTGAAGAAGATTGGCATCAATGTCACCGTTCGCGCGGCACCTGATTTCCCAACATGGGCAGGTCGCGTTGGTGGTCATGACTTTGAATTGTCCATGGACGTTGTGTTCAACTGGGGTGATCCCGTGATCGGTGTGCACCGCACATACCTATCATCCAACATCCGCAAAGGCGTGATTTGGTCCAACACACAGCAGTATAGCAATGCATCAGTTGATGATCTGTTGAATGCTGCAGCGGTGGAAATGGACCCCGCAAAACGTGCGGATTTATACGCACAATTCCAACAACAGGTTGCCGCAGATGTGCCGGTTTATTGGATCAACTCGCTTCCCTATCACACCGCATATGACAAGCGTTTGACCAACCTACCAACGGGTATTTGGGGCACCATGCACCCAATGGATATGGTTGAATGGTCTGAATAAAAACAGATGCGGGGCCGATTGGCCCCGCATTTCACATTGTGGTGAACAAATGCCTATAAATTATATTTTGAAACGCTTGGGCTATGGGCTTTTGCTTATGTTGGGCGTTGTGGTGTTGAACTTTTTTCTGATCCGCTTGGCCCCCGGCGATCCTGCCGTTGTTATTGCAGGTGAAATGGGTGGCGCCACAGAAGAAATGCTGGAAAGCATCCGCGAGGAATACGGCCTGAACAAACCGCTTTTGACGCAGTTATGGATTTATGTGTCCAGCGTCGCACAGGGTGATTTGGGCGAAAGTTTCTTTTTCAATCAACCTGTGTCCAAGTTGATTGCGCTGCGCATTGGGCCAACAATCCTGCTGGTGATTGTTGCGCAAATCCTATCCATAGTGATTGGTGTTTTTCTGGGAGTCTTAGCCGCGCGCAAACCCAATGGGATCATGTCCGCCTTTGTTTCCGTCTTTGCCACGATTGGATATGCCGTTCCCGTGTTCTGGACGGGCATTATGTTGATCATTTTGTTTGCATCAACCTTCCCTATTTTTCCGGTTGAGGGGATGCAATCCGTTAAGTTACGCGATGCAAATATCTTTATACGGTCCTTGGACATTACGCATCATTTGGTGTTACCCGCCTTTACCTTGGCGATTATTTATTTGGCGCAATACGCACGGCTTTCGCGCGCCTCAATGCTAGAAGTTTTGGGCGCAGATTATATTCGTACCGCACGTGCCAAGGGGGCATCGGAACGTTCTGTCCTGTTCAAACACGCTTTGCGCAATGCCGCGCTGCCGATCCTGACAATTGCGGGCCTACAGTTTGGCAATCTGATTTCAGGCGCGCTTTTGGTTGAAACCGTCTACAATTGGCCCGGCATGGGACGACTTGCCTTTGATAGCATTCTGCGGCGGGATTATCCCACGATTATGGGGGTACTCTTTTTCGCCTCGGCCATGGTTGTGATTGCAAACCTGATCACCGATCTAAGCTATCGTTTGGCCGATCCAAGATTGCGGGGGAAATCATGAGCGATCTTGAAAAAACACTGCGCGCACAAAGTCCAATGGCAGAAGCCTGGCGCATGTTCCGCCGCAACATTCCTGCTATGTTCGGGTTGATCATCCTAATCATGATTATCCTTACCACGCTTTACGGGGCATTCGTGTTTACAGGCGATCCATATGAAATCGTATGGGCGCCCCATGAACCGCCATTGCTGACACCTGAATTTCCGTTGGGCACCGATTATTTGGGTCGCGACATCATCGCAGGATTGCTAACAGGTGGCGCACCAACGCTGGCCGTTGGCGCATCGGCTGCGATCATCACCATGGTGATCGGGATTACACTGGGTGCATTTGCGGGGTACTACGGCGGTTGGGTCGATACATTATTGATGCGGATCACCGAATTTTTTCAGGTTTTGCCAGCGCTCTTGTTTGCAATGGTTTTGGTCACCCTGTTTTCGCCCAGCCTAATTACAATTGCGATTGCAATTGGTGTGGTCAGTTGGCCGCAAACCGCGCGTCTGACCCGCGCCGAATTCCTGCGCATCAAAGAGTTGGAGTATGTAACCGCCGCACGCGCGATTGGCGCTCAAAACGGACTTATCATGTGGCGCGTCATTATCCCAAACGCAGCGCCTCCCCTGATCGTATCGGCAACCCTGACCGTTGGTGTCGCGATCCTGTTTGAGGCGGGCCTCAGTTTTCTTGGCCTAGGGGATCCAAACAAGATGAGCTGGGGTTTGATGATCGGGATGAACCGTGAATACATTCTGGATGCGTGGTGGCCTGTCACCTTCCCCGGACTTGCCATTTTCCTAACAGTCTTTTCCGTCAGCCTTGTGGGCGATGGATTAAATGATGCCTTTAACCCAAAGCTGAGAGAGAGATGAGCAGATTACTTGATGTCTCGGACCTAAAGGTCACCTTTGGCACCCGCTACGGAACCGTGACCGCATTGGACAGTGTATCGTTTCACGTCGATCAGGGCGAAACACTTGGCATCGTTGGGGAAAGCGGATGTGGGAAATCCATTACCGCCCTATCCCTTATGGGATTGATCCCCACGCCACCAGGAAAAATCGCGGCGGGGTCGATTAAGTTCTTAGGAAGTGAATTAATCGGGTTACCGCCAGCCAAATTGCGCAGTTTGCGCGGATCAGACATGGCCATGATTTTTCAGGAACCGATGACATCGTTAAACCCCGTATTCACAGTTGGTGATCAGATTGCCGAGGCGATTACACTGCACCAAAACCTTGATCACGAAAATGCGTTCAAACAGGCAATCGAACTGTTGGATCGTGTGGGCATTCCAAGCCCCGAAAAACGCGCCCGTGATTTTCCCCACCAACTATCGGGCGGTATGCGTCAGCGCGTGATGATCGCCATGGCCGTCAGTTGCAGACCCAAAATCCTGATCGCCGATGAACCAACCACCGCACTGGACGTAACAGTACAAGCGCAGATTTTCGATTTGCTGAATGAAGTTCAGCGGGAGTTTGGTGCAGCGATCATTTTGATCACACACGACATGGGCGCGATCAGCGAAATGGCCGATCGTGTCGCTGTCATGTACGCAGGGCGCATCATCGAAGAGGGTCGCGCTGACGATATTTTGGATCATCCACAACACCCCTACACCCGTGGTTTGATTTCTTGCATTCCATCCTTGGATCAAACACAGGATCGGTTGCGCGAAATCCCAGGGATCGTACCGCCCCTGCATGAACTGGGCGCAGGATGCGCATTTGCAAAACGATGTGATCATGCCTTTGATCGCTGTTTGACGGCGCGACCTAGTCTGTCGACAGCGGGGCATCATCCAAATGCATGCTTCGCTGTTGAGGAGCAAAGACTATGACGGCGCTTTTAGAGGTTGAAAACCTAACCGTTCGCTTTCCCATGCCGAAAGAGGGGTTATTTGGGCCGCGCCCCTATCTTGAGGCCGTGCGGTCCGTTTCGTTTCAGGTTGAAGAAGGCAAGGCATTAGGAATTGTTGGCGAAAGCGGATCAGGCAAAACAACAACCGCCATGGCAACCATCCGACTAGAAGATGCCGCAGATGGCGCAGTCCGTTTTCAGGGGAATGATTTACTGTCCTTGGATGACGAAGGCATGCGGGCCGCGCGGCGTGATGTGCAACTGATTTTTCAGGATCCGTATTCATCGCTAAACCCACGGGCGCGGGTATCCCAAATTGTGCGCGAACCACTTGATTTGATGGACATCGGAACGGCGGCTGAGCGCGACGCGCGGGTGAAAGAGTTGTTCAAATTGGTTGGCCTGCGTGAAGATCAGTTAAACCTGTTCCCACATCAGTTTTCAGGCGGACAACGCCAACGCATTTCAATTGCGCGAGCGCTGGCCACAAATCCGAAATTGATTGTCTGCGACGAACCAGTCAGTGCGTTGGACGTTGCGATTCAGGCGCAAATTCTGAACCTATTGGCTCAGTTGAAAGAGGATCTGGGGCTGAGTTACCTATTCATCAGCCATGATTTGGGGGTAGTGCGCCATATCTGCGATGATGTTGCGGTGATGTATTTGGGCAAAATTGTTGAAATGGGATCACGTGATGACATCTTCGAACGCCCCCAACACCCTTATACACAGGCACTCTTGGCGGCGGCTCCGTCCCTAAGTCGACGGAAATCCAAAGGATACACGCGCCCCCTAACGTTAACAGGGGATCCGCCCAGCCCCATTAACCCGCCGTTGGGCTGCGCCTTTGCCGAACGGTGTCCACGTGCACAGGCGGTGTGCCGCAAAGATGCACCCGTTCTAACGAACGGTGTCGCCTGTCATTTTTCAGGGCCTGCTGAATAGGGGAACGGCACTAATTCGAGCAAA
>Ga0213859_10001074_pt1 | contig 12321 bp, 20 predicted proteins | sample PICome_2_FD_160133 | JGI IMG/M metagenome (GOLD analysis project Ga0213859, IMG submission 160133) | Coastal seawater microbial communities near Pivers Island, North Carolina, United States - PICO304 | ecosystem: Environmental > Aquatic > Marine > Coastal | place: USA: North Carolina... | reverse complement strand
CAAGAAAAATACACTAAAAAGGAGAAAAACAATGTGTAAAGAACATCAAAAAGAACAAGAGTTATTTGAAAAGGATGCAGATAGGTTGCATGATCTAATTACAGATGCTTTAGATAAATGGCAAGAGTCAAACCATGACGATGAATTTGAATCAACTGAAATGGTTGTGCCTACTGTGTTTAAAGAAATCCTGGCTAGTCATTTTCTACATCATTTTATATTAAGTGAAAAAAGCATAGATAACTACATGAGAATATTTAAAGATAAAATATACAATGCTCATGGAGATAAAATAAGAAGACTAGCAGAAAAACAAATGGAAAAAGAAGATGTATCTTTTTCAGAACATGGACTAGCATAAAAGGAGATAATATGGTCTATTATAATACAACAAACCTAAAAGGAGATGAATTAAAAACATCTCAGAAGAAAACAGTAAGTCAAGAACAAAAGATATTAGAGATATTTAAGAATCATCAAATACCTTTAAGTCCTACTGATATTTTTAGCAACTTTTTTAAAAAAACACCATTGACATCAATTAGAAGAGCATTATCTAATTTAACAAGAGATGGTAAACTTGAAAAAATAAGCAAAAAGAAAATAGGTAGTTATGGTAAACTTGAGCACTGTTGGAAGCTGAAATAAAATGCTACGAATGAATCGAGAAAAAAACAACATTAAGACATTTATAAAAAATGAATGTGCTAATTATAATACCGGTTATCAATGTGATGGTATTATGATGGATAGAAAATTGCACCAATGGATAGATACAGATTACGCTAATAAAAAATGTCAAGTTGTTAATGGGAAAAAATGTACCTACTATGATCTTTGTTTAAAACCCTTGCAAGGATCATATTAATTAGTTAAGTTAAAAGGGTTAATAGTCAGAGATCGAGCAGGTTTTATAGTGTTTCCCCTGCTCGGTCTTTATAAAAGGAGACATAATGAAAAAAATAGATAGTGCATATTATGGAGTATTGCCTACACCCATAAGACATCACAAAGAACTAAAACCAAACCATAAATTATTATATTCAGAAATTACTGCTTGTTTAGATAGTAATGGAGTATGTACTAGGAACAATAGTTATTTTAGTAAAGTTCTTAATATTAGCAAGAGTACTATTTCTACTTTTCTTGGGGCACTTAGAAAGCATGGTTTTATAAAAATAACCATTGAAAATGAAGAAGGCACCATGAGGTTTTTAAATAGATATATTACCCTTACCCATTCATCATATGACGTAGGGGTAAGCGATTCAAATAAAACACCCCATACGTCAAATGAAATAGGGGTAGGCAATGATCACCCTCGTAAAAATGTTGAAACCCCTATCTCAAACGATGAAACATTATTATATAATAATAATATTATTAAAACTATATATACCAATCATCAGGCAAAGAATACCCCTATCAAAAAAGAGATCAATGATAAACAAAGAATTGCCTTACTGGAAATAGTTAAAGAGTTCTATAGCACTCAACGAACTAGATTCCCAAATATGATAAATGAGAAATGGATAAATGAATCATCTATTGTAAATGGTAGTATAAATGTACTCTATGATTTGATTAAGAAGGATGGATTTAATTACGATGAAATACAGAACATAATTAGATGGGCATTGAATGATAAATTTTGGGGAAAGAACTTACTAAGCCTTAAAGTTTTAAGAGACAAAGCCGTAAACGGATTTACTAAATTTCAAAACTTACATCATAATTTCAACCAACAATAGGAGATAAAATGACATTTGAGGAGAATGGCATTTATATTAAAGGATCACATGGACAAGAAAAAACAAAATGCCCAAAGTGTTCACCAACAAGAAAGAAATCATTTGATACCTGCTTATCTGTTAACATTGATGATGGAGTTTGGAATTGTCATCATTGTGGATGGAAGGGATCATTAAATAAAAAGAGACAAAGAATGGAAGTAGTAATAGAGAAACCAGAGCCACCTAAAACAAATATACCTGACAATGTTTATGAGTGGTTTGAGGATCGTGGAATATCAAGAGAGGTTGTAGATAGGGAAAAGATAGGATACGATAACAGATGGATTCACTTTCCATTTTATAAGGATGGTGAGGTAGTCAATATCAAATCAAGAACTGGAGATAAAAGATTCAGGCAATCTAAAAATGCTGAGAAATGTTTTTATAGATTCGATAACATGAAAGGTATGGAAACCATTATTATAACTGAAGGTGAAATGGATGCCTTATCTCTTGTAGAATGTGGATTTATAAATACAGTATCTGTTCCTGATGGTGCCCCTGCTGAGGGTACAAAACCAAGTGACAGAAAGTTTAGTTACTTATTATCAGCAGAAGAACATTTGATGAACGCTGAAACTGTGATATTATGTACAGATTCTGATGGAGCAGGTAAACATCTAAGGGATGAATTATCTAGACGTATAGGGCGTGAAAAATGCTTTAGAGTTACATATCCTGAAGGATGCAAGGATATGAATGATGTTCTTATAAATCATGGTAGAGATAAGGTTGAGGAGATTGTCAGTAATGCACATCCCTATCCCATTGATGGTGTTGTGATGGTTCAGGATGTTGAGGATGATGCCATTGATTTATTATTGAAGCCTGATGTTAAAGGATTGTCTACTGGATGGTCAGCAATAGATCAACATTACTTGGTTAGTGCTAGTGAACTTACGATTGTAACTGGTGTTCCAAATATGGGTAAGTCTGAATGGATGGATGCAGTTATGATAAACATGGTTAAACTTTATGGTTGGAACTTTGGTATATTTTCAGCAGAGAATTTTCCAGTTAAGCATCATCTACTTAAATTAGTAGGTAAGTTTTTAGGGCAACCATTTTGGGGTGATGATCGTATTGGTGAAGATAAAGCAAGAAAAACCATGAAGATACTTAATGAGCATATTAAATTTATTGGTATTCAGGAAGATTCAGTAACGATAGAAAGTATTATGGATCAGGCTAAGATATTAAATTACAGATATGGATTGCAGGGTTTGATTGTTGATCCGTGGAATACATTAGAACATAAGTTCAATGATGGAGAAAATGAGACTTTATATGTATCAAGAGTACTTTCACAACTAAGTGCATTTGCTAAGATGAATGAGATGCACATTTGGATTGTAGCACATCCAAGAAAAATGGAAAATGGAGTAGATAGAAAACCAGTTGTGCCAACACCCTATGACATTGCAGGATCAGCTAATTGGTATAATAAATCAGATAATGCTATAACTGTACATAGGCATAGAAGTGAACATGAAGATTATGCAGGTATTCATGTTCATAAGATTAGGTTTCAATACAAGAATGGAAAACCTACTAATAACCAACCTGCTAAATTAAAGTATGACGTAAGTAGAGGAGTATATGAAGACTACATCGAAGAATTTAAAGAAGACCTTTTTGAATAGATTGCAAGAAGTCGATAACGATGCCATAAACAATCAAAGTATGGATCGTGGACTTAGACATCTAAGAAAAAGAAACTGGGAAGAATTTGACAAAGTATGGGTCAAATACAATAAAAACCAAGCTACCTTTGGAGAGTGGGAACAAAAATTAGAAAGGTGGTTAAGATCGGAGGAATTATGAAAAAAGAAATCACCAAAAAGGAATGGTTAGGGAGATTAATGACTTGTAGTGAGAATGGTAAAAGAGCAACAAGTTTGGCTGATGCACCATTGATAGCAATGACTAGAAAACAGTCATTTGATAAGCAAGGATTAGATGATGAATCTATTAATACATTATATGAGGAAACTATTAAAAAATTATATAAGGAGAAAGCATGAAAGTTAAAAGGTATATAGTAACTCCTGATAAACATTTTCCTATGGCTGATATGAAAGCTATAAGCGTTGTTTGTCAGGCTATTGAGATCATACAGCCTGATGGTTATATTGATCTTGGAGATACTGGAGAATGGGAATCAGTATCACACTGGCAATGGAAGAAAAAGAAAAGACCACCACTAGAATATCAATTACCATTTGTGAAAAAAGAGATTGAAGAAGTCAATAAAGGAATGGACATAATTGATGAATCGCTTGACAAAGCAAACGTAAAAGAGAGGCATTTTGTTGAAGGTAACCATGAAGACTGGCTTAATAGATTTGTTGAAGAAAATCCCTACCTTGCTAGTGGTTTTTTGGTTAAAAACGCTATTAAATTGGCAGATCGTGGTTATAAATATCACCCATTGGGTAAGATGCTCAAGATTGGTAAACTCAACTTTTATCATGGACATCATTTCGCTGGTGTTAATCATACTCGTAACCATCTCCTTCGTCTTGGTGGTAATGTTATGTATGGACATCATCACGACATACAACAATCTTCCGTTACCCATATTGATGGGGTCAAGTCAGCTTGGTCAATAGGATGCCTAAAAGATATGAGTTCAGAGTCTAATGCTTGGTTGGGAAATAGGCAACATAACTGGCAACACGCTTTTGCTATTGTTGATTTTTATCATTCAGGGTTCTTTACAGTTCACCTAGTGCAGATAGTCAATGGTAAGACATCTCTTTGGGGTGAATTAATTAAAGGTTAGACTTGATTGATATTGTTTTATTTTATTAACTTCAGACATAAGGAGAACGTATGAAAGAAATAACACAAGGGAAATTCAGAGTAGAGTTTCCAGAAGAACTAACTCAAGAAGAGATTGATGCTATCAGAATGATGGTAGTAAAACTGTTGGAACGTAATAACTGTAAGGTGGTGCCAGTTGAATCAGAATGATGTGTACATGGCTACAGTTTGTTGGGATGACTATGTAATGATGAAGGAGTTTGTCACGAAAATACAGCAGGTGAACAGATGATAATTAGACATAGTATTGATGACCTTCTTGAAGGAGTAGAGGAATATCTTGAACTTTTTAAAGGGCGTGATGCATATTTAGAATGTGCCTCTATGGAGACATATGAAGAATATAACGTAGAGAAATGGAAAGATATTACAGAATCAGTAAAAACCATATTAAAAGCAAAGGAAAACAATGGAAAATAAAGATTCATTTAAGTTATCAAAAGATGCAGATAATATCGTAGAATTACTATACGATCAACCAAAGCAGGGTCAAAATGCTTATGGTGCTTGGTATCTGTATGGAGTAAATAAAGAAGGTCAGGAAACTAGCTTTTTTGCTACAGAAAACCTGCATAAAAAACTTAGTACATTTGGTCGTGGTGCTACAGTAAACATTAGGAAAGATGAGTATGCTCCGGGTAAGTTTGCATGGAATGTTATACCTCAGGGAGATACTCAGCCTAAAACCATGACTACCTCAGGTAACAGTACAATAGATAACAGAACCCATGATATACACAAGCAGGTATGTTTGAAGTTAGCAGTTGATATGATTGACAAAAAGAATGAGATACTTACTACTGGAGATTTAGTCGTTATAGAGGCAAATATGATGAATTTGCTTAATGTATTGGAAGGTAAGTCTGCATCCGAAACAACAGAGGATAAACCTCCATTTTAATCCTCTGTGAAAAAACAATTATCTAAGAAACTCGACAAATTATGGGCAGACAAAATAAAAGAATATGGGATGTGCGAACATTGTCACAAAACAAAACCCCTAAATGCACATCATTTTTACTCACGCTCCATACGTTCTGTCCGTTGGGATATAGATAATGGTTTTTGTCTCTGTGTTGGGTGCCATGTGTTCTCCTCAAGTTTCTCTGCTCACAAAACTCCTGCAGAGTTTGTGGAGTGGGCAGTTGAAAAGCGTGGCACCCAATGGTACGAGACTGTTAAAGAAAGAAAGAATACTGTGATTAAGTTTACAGATGATGACTATGAGGAGATAGCATTGAAACTTAAACAAAAAACATTTGACTTTTAAAAATGTATTTAGTAATTTCATATAACAAGGAGAACAGATATGAAAGACTTAGAAAAGTTAAGAAATAAAATTAGTAACATATGGAATCATACAGAGTTAGAAATGGATGATCTATCAAGAATTGGATTAAAGAAAGAATTGTCAGCTATCAGCAACATAGTCAATGATCTTATGGATGACTTAGATAAAATATCTACCTGCAATATTTGTAGTAAAGATGTATGTGTAAGTTGTTTAGATGATATGGCAAAATCAATTTAATGAATTGCCCCAACAAATCAATAACTAAACCTGTGAGTAAAACAATAAGCGATCAGGACATGGTATATTGGTGGTCAGATGACAAATGTAATGTTTTCTGTTGGTTGGCACTAAAAGAAAACTGGGGCAAAATATTAGTGGCGATAGGGAACAGTAAAAGGCTCTTGCCGGACTTTGACCTTCCCTATCTATGCTATAATAAAAGGAGATAAGATGATACTACATTACTTTACAGAAATATTACAAACACAAGCATTTGACGTTTTGTTATCTAATTTTTTTTGGGTATGCCTATGGGGATTGATGACATGGAGATTGCATACATTAGAAAAAAGAATCAGAGAATATTTAAACTATGCAATGGAGTCTGATAATGGTAATGTTTGATATTGCAGAATGGGTAGTAACATTCTTTTTCTTTAGTCTAAGTACTCTTTTATTTTCAATAGCTTTATTAATTGGTTTTCATGTTTTTTTACAGATTATAGAAAGGTTTCAGTATGAAGGTTAATGACTTTATGAAATGGGCAAAGTCTATGCAGGATGAAGAAAATAGACTTATGCTAGTTAAGGGTGAAGAATATACAGTATCAGATGAGGATAAGTTTAAAAACTTTAAAAGTATTGGAGATAGAATGAATTTAAGAGCAGAACAAGTTGCTCTTATTTATTTATTAAAGCACATGGATTCTATCAGGAACTATGTGTTAAATGGCAAGGAAGTATCAGAGGAGCCTATAGTAAGCAGAATACAGGATGCACGGAATTATTTATTATTATTAGGTGGGATCATTGAAGAAAGCAAAAGCAAAGGAAAAAAAGCATAAGTTTGGCTCTATACAATGGGTTATTGATGCTCTTGATAGCAATATTATAGAAAAAAAGACAAGAGACAATCATAAAATGGATCAAATCAGAGCAGATGAAAGTCTTTGGTGGTGTCCAGAGTGTCGTAAAAAATGGAATATATTTGAGGGTGAACTTTGGAAGTCATCTGATATAAAATTATGGGAATCTAGGATATGTCCAGACTGCGATTTGCTTGTACAATAAAAAATGGAAAGATGTCTTTGCTGAATAGGGCAGAGTTTGATAACGCTATTTCTAAGTTACAAGGTGAATATTATATTGAACTAAAAGAAACTGGTGTACGCTCTGCTCAGCAAAATAACTATTACTGGAAAATTGTAGGTATACTGGGTGAGGAACTGGGATATACTGAACAAGAAATGCACGCTACTATAAAAAATCATTTCAATGTAGATAGCACTAAAACATTATCAACAAAAGAGTTTTCAGTATTTATAGAACGTTTAATTAGATGGTCTGCTGTTGATTTAAACATAGTTATTCCTGACCCTAAAACTTTACTATCTTAATTACCAAGACTCTATTATATCTAAATTAGTGTTCCATATTCTAGGAGCAACTTGTCTAGCACTAAAGCCATTTTCTACTAATCTGTACAATCCATAGTCTCCTGTAGTTGTACTTGTGGAGTCTAAAGTAAATAAAAATGGAAGATGTTGTCCTATTATTTTATTATAAAATGAAGAGTGTATTGTTCCTGAGTCATACCAATCTGCTGGAGTGTCATGGTCTGCAAACCAATTTGGTGAAAATAAATTAGTATCCGTTACATAATCAAAGTTCATTGAATGTTTTACTCTTCCATGTCTACGATTAAATGCATAGGTATTTTGATTATCTGCAATAGATAAATTCCACGGAAGTGTGTTATTCCATGTTGGTTCTCCAAAATATTTAGAATTAGCAAAAGTAGCTCCTCCTGTAGATTGAAGAAGATCGGTACCATCGTACATTATTTGAGTATCTATATTTACGTTTGGAGATTGAAAGTCAATAAACTTTCCAAACATAATTGAACCAATAATTATATCTGCTGAAAAATCTTCATTAGTTCCAGCATTGCTTTTAAAAGTAATTCGTAAAAATCTGTTGTCTGTTTCTCTAGTCCATCTTATCAAAGTCCAACCATTATCAGCTGGATCAATAAAAGTATCATTTGCAGAAGTTGTTTCTTGTGTTGCATTGATTATTTTTGTATGATTTCCACTATCTGATAAAATTTGAGGCGAGTTCATATTAATATCATCATCAACCTCTACTTTAAAAAGAGCATTAGATGAATGAAGATTATGATTTAAAATAGCTAGAAAATTTGTCTCTGAAAGAGCATCAGTTGTTGGATCGGTTGAACCAGTAAACTCACCAAAGTCAAATTGAATATAAAATTTTTGAGTTGCTCTTGCTATTTGAGCAAAATTTGCCGGTTTCATATCAAACATATCTGCTTTAGAACCAGCATTAAAAGTAACTGCTGTATTATCATCTTCTTTTATATTTATATTGTCTAAAGTTCTAAATCCATTTGCTAAATGATATGAAACAAGATCTACATAAGCTCTTGGTGTCGTAGTTCTATTGTATCCCATAATTTTTCCTTATCCTACTTGTATTACTTGTATATCAGCAGTAGCTACAGATTTAGATATTGAAGTTATCATCCAGTATCCAGACATTGCTGAACCAAATATTTTTATTTTAGAATCCCAATTAGAAAAAGACAATATATCTCCTATTTCTAGGTCATTATATTTAGGAGTTACAGTAGTAAAAGATATAATGTTTTTTCTATCTTTAAATACTTCGACATATGCATTAGCTATTGCTGTAGCAGTTGTTGTATCTATTACATCTAAGTCTGTTTCCATTTTTAATGATTGATTATTTCCATTTACAGTAGTTCCTGCTGATACGCCTGTTGAATCTGTTGCATTTACTGATTGCTCAAATTGATCTCTTCCATAGTTTTGATCGTAATGAACAGTAATATCATTTCTTACAGAGTTTAATTTTGTCTTAGATATATTTTTTAATTGAATTTCATTAAAATTTATAGTTTTATCTGAAGCACTATAATCTCCAGACCTTCTTAAAGTTTTTATTTTAAACCTTCCATCACCACTTATATAAACCCAAGAAAAACATTGCTTACAAAGCCTATCAATATAGTCTTTAGAGCTTATAAATTTATATTGAGAAAAAGCAAACTCAACGTCACTAACAGCATCATCTAAAATATCTGCAAGATAACCATTTGTAGTATTGCCAGATATATCGAATAAAGTATAATCTATGTTAGAAGAGCTTAAACCTAGCTCAGTTCTTAATGCATCTTCTATAATATAAATTGGGTTTTTAAGTAAATTGCCTTCACTATATCCATTGTTTCTTGAATCTGCATCTATCCAAGACATATACTCTCTACCTTCTCCTGAAAAATACAAATAATCTACTTCTGCTGGTGTCCTTAGTGTTTTAGTTCTTGTTCTTATTACAGTTTTTACTATTGCTTCATCTTGACTAGGAAACTGGTCTCTTGCATAATCTACTACAGATGTTTCAAATTCTTCCTGTATAGTTTTTGAAAATATTTGACTAGGTCTAAATTCTAACATTAGCCACATATCATGTAATCTATAGGTAAGGGAGTTATCATTTTGATCTATTGATATGCTATTTTTTACAGTTATCGTGTTCGAGTCAAGCGAAGCTGAGCTAAGTTCATTAGCTGAGTATTTACTAGTTAAATTAGCTCTATGTATTCGTGTTCCTGAACCTGAAGTTATTGCTGGATTAAAACTTGTACCACTAGTAAGAGATACTGTTACACCGCTTGGATCATCAGAAAAAAACTCAGATGTCCTACTTACAAGAAAAATATCATTATTCTCATACAATTCTCCAAGTTTAGGTACTGTAGGCACGTTAAATGTTAAATTTTTTGTTACTGGTGGTGCTCCTGCTTGATTAAAGAATATATCAGTATCAAATAAAGCATAAGTAGAAAGATCATCGTCAACTGCAAATGCTACACTTGAATAAGATTGTTGCTGTGTAAATGAATTTTCTAGTGGTAGTCTATAATAGTAGCTAGTGCCCTTAGCTTTAATGATATTATGAGAAGTTGAGCTAGGGTTTTCTGTAACAGAAACATTACTTTCTACTGCTGAAAGAAACTCTCCTGATTTATTAATATAAACATTAGACTCTCTTAATTGTGCTAGTTTTACAGCAGAGCCTTGATCGGTATCAGGTAATGCTTCAATTTGACCTGAGTCATTGCATCTATTTACTATAATAGCAGGAAAACGACCATCAGCAAAAAATTGTTTATAATAATCGTCTGATGTAGTTCTATCAAAGCTACCATAAGACATTGGAACTGGTTTGCCTATATTTTTTTTAGGGGCAGAAGCATACGTACTAGAGTCAACTGTAGCATTAGGTATTTGATCATGATAAACACTACTTTTATCTAATAATAGTAGCTCTATTGAGTCTAAGCCATATTTTATATCTCCAGATATAACTCCTGTTCCAATCATTCTAGTAGATGTATCTAAAGTAGATGTTTGATTTGTATTTAAAAATAACTCCCATTTTCTATTGCTAAAATTATTTGTTGCAAATAAATCTGAAAATCTACCATTTTGAATAACACGATCAGTATTTATTAAGCTAACTGTCATATTACTTGTAGATGTATTAAAGTTAAAAAAATCTAAAGATTGACTATAGTTTCCCCATGAAGATACAATGCCATAGTAAAAATCGCTACCATCAGATCTATCAATATCTGATACTCCTATAAAATTAGACTCATCATTGTAGTATAGTTTTAGCACCCAAAATGCTGTTGTATTTGAGTTATTTAATGAGTTAGATAATGCTGAATCAAAACTAAGCATTTATTTTATTCCCTAGTGATGTTGCTTTGTTTAATGCAGGTATAAGAGTATTATTGACATAACTATCATCTACCACTCCACCTTGTATTGTTACATTTACTGTAGCACCTGAAGTTCCATTTTGATTCATTTGATTTAGAGTTTCAACTCCAATAGATTCAACAGCCTTTCTGGACATTATAAACTCACCTCTTTCAGCTTCAATAATTGTTCCACCTTGAGAGTGCCTTCTTCCTCCAACTAGTCCACCTTCTTCAGCAACAGGAATAGCTAATGCCTTACTAGCTGTTATACCTGCAACTAAACTAGATAAACCAGTTGCAGATGCTCCACCTAAAGTTGCAGTAGATGCTAAAAATGCTGGAGTAGCATAAGCTTGTGCTATTAAAGCACTAGTTACATTAGCCTGAGCAACTTGACCAGCAGATTGCGTTGTTGATATAACTTTTTCAACAATGACTTGTTTTATTTTTTCTTTTATCATTTCACCTAAAAATCTAACAAATGCATTTTTAGTAGCTTCAAATATTTGTTTTCTACGTTCTGCTCCTGTCATTTCCATATCCGTTAATGAAGAAACAAATTGATCGTATCCTGCCATAAAAGAATTATATAAACTATTTGTTTTTTCTAAATTTGAAAGAACTATATTGTATCTTTCATTATTTTGGAATCTTTCAAGTTCAGTATCAGTTGCACCTATTTCTGCAAAATATTCTGATCGCTCTTTTAGCCTTGCCATTTGATAGTCAATATCTTCTCCGTAAACACGATCTATAAAAGATTTTAAATCTCTTTCTCTTTTTTCTTGCTCTCTTTTAGATTTTTCATCTGCTCTATCTTTTCTAATTTCTGCTTTCTCTTTAGCTTCAGCTTCTTCTTCGTATAATTTTTTCTTTTGAAAAGTTATTGCTACTAAATTTTCAAAAAATTCTTGATTTTTTTGTATTTCTTCATCTGTAAAATTTTTAGTTACTTCATTAAAAATAGATTTTATTTCAGAATCTCTTTTTAATGTTTCTGCTATTTTATCATAACTTTGATCGTATGAATCAACTAACTGAGTTAATCTTATCATTTCTGTTTTAGATGATTCTATTTTTAAATTTGCTTCTGCTTGAATTAAAGCTTTAGAATCTTTTATATCTTTTGCTAAATTTTTATAATAATTTTCTTGATTAGCTTGAACTCTTTCTAAGTCTTTTTGTGCATTTTTAAGTTTTTCTAAGGCATTATTATACTCATTTGTAGCATCAATACTTTCATAAAGTGCTTTAACATACACTCCTAATCCAGATACTGCTACAACTCCTAGAGCTCCAGTAATAGCTATTGCTAATGGTTTTAATGCAGTAAGAGCACCAGCAAATAAATAAAGACCTGAAACAACTTTACC
>Ga0213859_10001073_pt1 | contig 12321 bp, 12 predicted proteins | sample PICome_2_FD_160133 | JGI IMG/M metagenome (GOLD analysis project Ga0213859, IMG submission 160133) | Coastal seawater microbial communities near Pivers Island, North Carolina, United States - PICO304 | ecosystem: Environmental > Aquatic > Marine > Coastal | place: USA: North Carolina... | reverse complement strand
TTTATCGCTGTCCTTCGCTGGTATTGATCGCGTTGAGAGCACAGTCGAAGAGGCCGACGCGCAGCATCGCCTTTTGATCCAGCTCGGTCAGGCCGCGACCATCGGCCAATTTAAAGGGGACCGGGAACCCATTTTGCAGGAGATCCGTGAAGCAATAGATGAGTTTCGGGAACGCTTCTTCCTGCCCTCGCGCGCGCGACGTCTTGCGCTCATCAATGACTATCGAGCGGGCCACATCAGCGAAGACGATCTCCCACGAGATATCCTGACCATTCTGCTTATGCACGACGAAGAGCTCGCCATGCCAGATGAGCTGATGGTGAGAGAAGTCGCCTTTTTCTACCTCGCCGCGTCCCACACTTCGGTACATACCTTGGTCCACGCCACCAACGAACTGCTGAAGTGGTGCGAAAAAACTGGCCAAACGCCCGCCCAAGTGGTCGCTGACCCTCATCAATTACAGCGCTTTGTCTTGGAGAGCATGCGCTTACACCCCTCCAGCCCAGAGGCTTGGCGGCGCGCTGAAGCTGACATCACGCTGGCGAGCGGACAGGTCGTCCCCACAGGCGACAAGGTGGTCATCGATTTACAGACCGCTAATCGAGACACCACCGTCTTTGGCGAAGACGCGGCAGATTTCAATCCACTGCGCACTATCGCAGGCAGAGTCAGCCGTGCGGGCATGTCATTCGGTGGCGGTATGCACGTCTGTCTGGGAATGAACCTGGTGGCCGGGACGATGCTCCGCGAGGGAGAAACACCGAACCCCGATAACCATCAGTTCGGCACGATTACGCTGATCATCAAGGAGCTTGTCGAACGAGGTATGCGCCCCAACCCAGAGAGCCCACCAACGAAAATAGAAGCCTCGGAACGCGACGTCTGGGCGACCTATCCGGTGCTGTTTTAATCCCATGACATCGACTGCGCGCGTTACAGGCTACCACAATGCCCACGCAGCCTTGTGCGACAAGCGTCTGGTGCAGTCAATGTACGGCGAATGCAACGTGCTGATGGAGCGTGTACTGCTAACACTCCATGGAAATGCGCACACCTGCCGCAGGGCAATAGAGTGGAAACTCTTCCGTCGGGACTTTGCGCGTTTTTATGAGCGAGAGGTCTATCCCAATACGCTCGCTCGGACCCTCGCCCCCTATCTCGCCAGCGGTCACATGGATCTTCCCGAGTTCGGCTTCAGGGTCAACATCAACCTGAGCGCAGACATCGCGGGCATCGACCGGCCGGAAGGCTCAGCAGCGGAGACTGACGCGCTGGTCGCCTACACGCGCAAATTCAGCGAGGGTGCCACGCTATTCCACTCGACTCGCGACAAAAACACCGTGCGCGACGAAGTGGGCGCGGCGCTCGAGGCGTTCAAGCAACAATTTTTTAAGCCCTCACGCGCTCGGCGGGAGCAGATCCTGCAACGCATTGGAACGGGGGATCTCTCGGAAGACGACGCACCGCGGGATATCTTGACGGTGCTGCTCGCCAATCGTCTCGAGCAAGATCTCGATGACGACATGATCCTGCGAGAAGTCGCGTTTTTCATGCAAGCTGGTTCACACAGTTCAGCCAATGCGCTGACCCATACGTTCCATGAGCTCCATCAATGGTGCTTGTCTCACCCTGAGGATCGTGAGCGACTTCAGAATGACGATTTGTTTTTGCAACGTTGCGTACGCGAGAGCCTGCGACTCCATCCCGCCAGCCCTGTTGCATGGCGGACGGCGGGTGAAGCCTTCACCCTACCGGACGGCACAGACCTGGCTGAAGGTGAGAGCGTTGTTATTGACCTGATGTCAGCTAACCTCGAGACGACTCTGTTCGGTGATGACGCCGAGGCATTCAACCCGCACCGCGACATTGCGCCGCGCATACCGCCCTTTGGCCTCACATTCGGTATCGGCATTCACACTTGCTTCGGCCGGGATATCGCCGGGGGCTTGGGCAATGCCGGCGAGCCCGGGCAGTCACCGCACATCGGCACATTGAGTAACTTGCTGAAAAATCTTTTGGGTCATAACGCTCGGCCCAACCCCGCCCTACCCGCGCAACTCGATGACGGTACTGAGCGACCCAATTGGGGGACGTATCCGTTGCTTATCGGCGCCACGGCACGCGAGGAAGATTCATGACCGATAAAGATCCCACGACTGCAGGCACGGTCCGCCTCGCGATCGAGCGCGACATTTTCAATGGCGACCTCGCACCTGGAGATGCACTGGAAGAAACGCGCCTGGCAGCCAAGTTCGGTGTGTCGCGTACGCCGGTGCGCGAAGCGATCACGCAGCTTGTGCAGGCCGGGCTTGTCACCAAGCGTGCTCACAAAAGAGCGGTCGTTTCAGAGCTGGACCCCGGTACCCTGCTGGAGCTATTCGAGGCGCTCTCCGAGCTGGAGGGTGCGGCCGCATTTCTGAGTGCCAGCCGCATGTCAGCCGAGGAAAAAAGCGAGTTATTGAGCATCCATGCTGCCGCCGAGGCAAATTTACAGCAGGGCGGCGACCCCAACACATACGCCGACTTAGGCTTTTCTTTTCATCAACTCATCGTCCGCGGATGTCACAATAACGTCCTCATCGACACCACCGAGTGGCTTGCCCTTCGGGTACTCCCCTATCGCCGCTTTCAGGTGGTTGCGCCCGGCCGATTGCAGCGCAATCAAGCGGACCACGACGGCATCATTTCCGCTATCGTTAACGGCGACGCAGCGACCGCACGTGACCTGATTCAGCGTCACACGCTCGAACAAGGTGACGCCCTGATGCGCTTTATCGCGCTGAACAAAGCCTCACACGCAGACTTTCACCCCACCGCGAGCAGCAAGGGAAATGCCCTATGAGCCAATCGTATACCCTCATCAAAAACGGAACCGTCATCGACGGGACGGGTGCCGAGCCATTTTCAGCAGACGTTCTGGTTCGAGGCAAACACATTGCCGCAGTCGGAGCTGACGCTGCGAGCCACTGCCCGACGGATGCCTCGATCACGGAGATCGATGCGGCCGGCTGCCGGGTGATGCCGGGCATGATCGATAGTCACTGTCATATCAGTTTCGATCATCCGAACAGCAATGATGAACTGTTCTTTCATCGACGTTATGGCCTGGCGGCGCTCGTTGCAGGCGTAAACGCGCAGAAGGTGCTGCGCGCCGGTTTTACCAGCTTCTTTGATGCAGATTGTGTCTTTGATGTGGGGGTCGATCTTCGTGATGCCATTGAGGGGGGTGTGATTGAGGGGCCACGCATGACCACGGGCGGCAATGTGCTGATCAATTGTGTCGGCGGCACCGCCGCAAGGTTGCTGCCCGATGAAGGCACCCGAGGGTATGCGCGGATTGTGCATACGCCTGACGATATCGTCAGAGAGATTCATAAACAGATCAAAATGGGCGTCGACTGGATCAAAGTGCAGGTCAGCGGCCTGCCCATCCGACCCACCAAGGAGGGCGGCGAAATTTCGACCTGGACCCTTGATGAGCTGAAGCTTGTTTGCGATACCGCCCACCAGTTCGGTATCCCCGTGGTCGGACACTGCCGTAATGCCACCAGCACACGGGATGCGGCGCTCGCAGGTTTCGACATGATCCTGCATGCGACCTACATGGATGATGAAGCACTGCAGGCTGTCGTCGATCGGAAGGTCCCCTTGGTTCCAACATTCACCTTTCAGGCAAACCTCGCTGACTTTGGCGCCGCGATTGGCTCAGATGAGAATTTGCGAGAAGTATTTCGCGCGGAAATCACCGAGAGTGTCGGCACCCTTCGCGCCGCGTTTGATGCCGGGGTCCCGCTCCTCACCGGCAGCGAGAGCGGCTTTAGTCTGACGCCCTACGGCGACTGGCACTACCGCGAGCTACAGGTCTTCGTTGAGGATCTGGGTATGACGCCGCTTCAGGCCATTCATAGCGCCACTGAACAAGGCGCTCGGGCACTCAAGCTTGAAGGAGAACTCGGCTGTATCAAGCCCGATTACCTGGCCGACATTCTGGTCTTTGATGGCGAACCCGAATCTGTCATTACACAGCTGGGTGAGCAGCATCGATTTAAAGCGATCATGAAAGAGGGTCGGGTCGTCGATACCAGCAACCCTTTACCCCGAGATTGGCAACTTCCCGGTTGGCGTGTCAGCGAATACTCGGAACGTATCTTGACTCGAGAACTGGTGGAATCGATGGGACTGGCGACCTGAACGAGTCTGACAAGCAGTGCTTCGCTGCCCTCAACGACCCAGGCGCGAAAACTCAGTAAAAATCTATCGGGCGCCAACCTGTGCGCGGTGCAAGAGATAAAAACAAGAAGGAAGGCAAAGTGAAAACAGCAGTCATTACCGGTGGCGCAGCCGGACTCGGCGCCGATGTTGCGCGTCGACTAAGCGAAGCGGGCTATCGCGTCGCATTATTTGATCTGGGCGCGGAGCGCGTGGCAGAGGCCGCCGGAGGACTCAAAAACGCCGTCGGAATTGAGGCGGATGTCACACAACCGGAGCAAGTCGCAGAAGCCTTCAAGACTCTCGGAGTAACGCCGGATCTGCTGGTGAATAACGCAGGGATCGTGCGCTTTGGCCCCATAGAAGAACAATCCGTTCAGGATTACATCGACGTGGTAAACGTCAACCTGCTCGGCAGTTGTTTTTGCGCGCGAGCGGTAGCGCCGGCGATGATTGAGCGCGGATCAGGACACATCATCAACTTTACCTCCATCAACGGCATCCATCCCGCGCCGGGCGTCGGTATGTACGGCCCAACCAAGGCAGCGATGGCGAATATGACTCAGGCGATGGCCATTGAATGGGGGCCGAAGGGTATTCGCGTCAACGCCATCGCACCAGGCATGATCGACGCCGGCATGTCCAAACCCATTTTCGAGAACCCCAAAGTGCGTGCGGTGCGAGGCGGCGGCGTGCCGCTTCGCTGCCTGGGCGAGGCCGCGGACATTGCTGAGGCCGTGTTGTTCCTCGATTCAGACGGAGCAAAATACATCTCCGGACACGAGCTGGTTGTTGACGGCGGTGTATCTACAAGCGTGATGGCGCACCTCCCCCGCGAATGAGCCGTCGTCGCAATCTCATTCTCGTGGGAGGCATCTTCCATGACTTTCAAGCATCGGCCGAAGCATTGTCCGATGTGCTGACGCCCCTGGGAATCGAATCACGGATCGAGCCAAATCTGGACGCGGGTTTAGCCAGCCTCGCAACAGACCCCGTGGATCTCATTACAGTGAACGCGCTGCGCTGGGAAATGATCGGCGAAAAATACGACCCCTACCGCGACAACGAGGCTTACTCACCTCCTTCCGCAACTCGCACCGCCTTGGAGAGTCATCTTGAAACGGGAGGCGCATTGCTAGGCCTTCATACGGCCAGCATCTGCTTCTCCGACTGGCCAGCATGGGGCGCGTTGTTGGGTGGCCGCTGGGTTTGGGGCACCAGCTTCCATCCCCCACCTGAGAAAATCAGCGTCTTCCCAGCTGATCGCGAGAGCCCAGACGCGCTCCCGGCCTTTGAGGTGCACGACGAGCTGTATACCGATCTAACACTGGAGCCCGACGTCGAAGTGCTGGCATATGGCCGCAGCGAAGCCATGCCCGAAGCCCAACCCGTTCTGTGGCGACACACGGTCGGCGCCGGCAGAGTCATCTACGATGCGCTGGGTCACGACAGCGCGTCGCTGTTACATCCGCCCCATGCACAATGGCTCAGAGAGTCCGTAGCGTGGGCTCTGAGAGAGGAATCTGCGCTGTGAAATCGCTCGAGGGCATGTCGATACTCATCACGGGAGGTGGCTCAGGTATCGGACTGGGCACAGCCCAGCACTGCATCGATCGCGGCGCCAAAGTCACGATCTGTGGGCGCAGAGCTGACAAAATTGAAGCCGCGGCGGCGACATTAGGCAACCAGTGTCGCGGCGTTGCGGCTGACATCACCGTCGCCTCCGACCGTGAAATGCTGCTGGCAACCGCGCTGGAGCACGGGGGGCAACTCGACGCCCTGGTGAATAACGCCGGCAACATGTATCGCGGCGCTATCACCGAATTAGACGAGCAAGAATTGCAGGATGTATTTCACACCAATGTCATTGCAGCCATGATGCTGACGGGGCTGTGTACACCGGACCTCGCCGAGCGCGAGGGGGCGGTCGTCTTTGTCGGCTCCATTCACACCCGGCGCGCCTTCCCCGGCGCATCGCCCTACGCTGCCACCAAGGCCGCTGTGCAGGGCCTGACTCGCGTGTTGGCGGCGGAGCTAGGCGAAAAGAAAATCCGCGTGAACTGCCTGCTCCCCGGTGCAGTCTTCACCGAAATTAATCAGCGTGCAGGCCTGATGGATGATGAAACCGCGTTGCAAAGACTGAAGGGAATGTCAGACTTGCACGCCTTGGGCCGCATTGGCACCACCGAAGAAATTGCCGAAGCCATGGCGTACCTGATCTGCGCCGAGTGGGTGACAGGCGCCATGATCGATATCGACGGCGGGCTGGGACTTGGCATCACAGCTGACCCCGCCATCACAAACCGGAAGGAGCAGTAACCATGAGCGATCCCATTAGTGTGAACGTGACGACGCGCGAGGGCGAACAGCGAACAGTCACGCAGGGTGCGGGCCATCAGACATTAATGCAGGTTCTCTATGAGGAGGATATCGGTGTCGAAGCGATCTGCGGCGGCTGCACCTCCTGCGCCACCTGTCACGTGCTCATTGAACCCGAATGGATGAGCAAGCTACCGGAGCGAGACCAGGCTGAACTGATGTTGCTGCAATACGCGGAGCATTACGATCCGGAGCGATCGCGCCTGAGTTGCCAACTGCAGCTGGGGCCGGAGCTTGAGGGTATGCCACTGACGATTGCCCCTGAAGAGTAGGCACAGGCCAAACGCGCTACTGCCCGTGAATGAGGTGATCACAATATGACGGATCGCACTGCACTCGCCCAAGCACAATCCATCGACATCCACGCGCACGCCGTGCTCGCGGGCTCGATGGGTACGGCGGGGGAGCACGGACCCGAGATCGGTTACACCGACGAGGGCGCTCCGTGGTTCCGTGTTGGCAACTATCGGCTCGACGGTGTTCGGTACGAGGGTAGCCCCTTTATGGAGGCAGACATTCGCGTCGCGAATATGGAGTCAGCCGGCATCGACTTTCAGGTCGTCTCACCCAACCCGCTGACCTACTTCCATCACATAGAGCCTGAACATGCCGTGCGCTTTTGCCAGGAACACAACGACGCCCTGGCCGAGATGGTTGCGCGCCACCCTACTCGCCTTGCCGGCTTTGCCGCGCTACCGATGCAAGACATTGACGCGGCGTGCACAGAGCTTGATCGGGCGCTCGCAGACCTCGATTTATTGGGCGGCTACATCGGGACCGACGTTGGCAGACCACTGAACGACCCCGCCCTGGACACCTTTTACGCCCACGTAGTGAAACGAGATGTGCCTCTCATGATGCACCCCGCTCCGGCAGGCATCGACGGGCCGGCGGGCGACCCAAACTTGAAACAGTTTGATCTGGATTTATTGACTGGTTTTGCGGCGCAGGAATCGATCGCTGTTGCAACGCTCATATATGGGGGCGTCCTGCACCGACACCCGGATATCGATATCTGCCTGAGCCACGCCGGCGGAACCATGACGTCATTAATTGGGCGATTTAACCGCGCCTGCACTAAGCGCCCCTGGGTACCTGAACACCTCCAATACGAGGGTGCCTTTGAAGAAGCGCTGAAGCAGCTTTGGTTCGATACCCACGTGCATGACCCACGCGTGCTGCAATGGGTCATCGAGATTATGGGCACCGAAAAACTGCTGCTTGGCACCAATTTCTCGGGCTGGGACCAGCATGCGATGACCCACGATGTGGATCCCACGCTGGCAGACCAGATGGCCGCCAATGCCAAGCGACTACTGAGAGTGCCGAGCTGAGATGATGAGCCAAACGGAACGAGAACTGACGCAACGTTGGCCGCTGATCATGGCCACTTGCATGGGCATTATCAGCAGCTCGTTCGTTTTACCGTATTACTCTATCGGCGCGCTGGTCGCACCCGTGACCGAGGAATTCGGCTGGAGTCGCGCCCAGTTTCAGGCGGCTATCCTCTTTAGCTCGGGCTTGGGTGCACTCACTTCACCCATCATTGGCTGGCTGAATGACAAATACGGGCCTCGTCGAGTCGCTCTACCCTCTATCCTTGGGCTATCGCTGGGGCTACTGACCGCGTCACAGATTCAGGGCGATTTGTGGATGCTGTTCCTGGCCTACGGCATGATGGCATTGCTGGGTGCCGGCACCATTCCCGTCACTTGGACGCGAGCCATCGCAACCAGCTTCTTTAAGCGGCGCGGCCTCGCCTTAGGTCTGGCCCTTACAGGTACCGGCATCTGCGCTTCAGTGGCACCCCACTACACCGTGTGGCTTACAGATCAATACGGATGGCGAGGCGCCTATATCGGCCTGGCAATGATACCCATGCTGATTGCATGGCCAACGCTTTACTTCTTGTTCAAACCGCTCGATACCCACGCAAACACTGCGGCCACTGAACCCGAGACCTCCGCAGCACTGGAGAGCGGCTTAACCTTGGGCGAGGCAATACGCGGCTACCGATTCTGGGTGTTGCTACTCTCCATTCTGTTTGCCTATCAGGGCTTTTCGGGCATTGGCCCCAACCTGCTGCCCTCGCTCACCGATGACGGCTTTACTCGCGAGCAGGCCGCGTCAGTGCAAAGTGTTTTCGGCATGTCGATCATTATCGGTCGCGTTGTGGTGGGCTACCTCGTTGACCGACTGTGGGCACCCGGGGTGGCGGCCTTTTGCCTTGCGATACCCGCCGCGGGCGCGGCTATGCTCCATGGCGAGCAAACTTTTGAAGCCGCAGCGCTGGCTGCTTTTTTGATCGGTTTCGCCGCAGGGGCCGAACTTGATTTGATGGCGTTCCTTGCAGCGCGTTACTTCGGATTAGCGCACTACGCCAAAATTTATTCGATTCTTTACGCCACCCTCGCGGTGTGTTCCGGCACCGCACCTATGGTCTTTGCCTCGGTCTATGACGCGACGGGCAGCTATGACCTGGGATATTCGATCGCCAGCGGCTTGTTTTTGGTCTCGGTGGTGTTGATTCTGCTACTGGGGCGCTACCCAAAAGAATATGAGGGCGGGCACTGAGGCACCGCCCCCGATCGATACCTCACGGGCCAAACGTCACGATCCGATTGGCGCCCAGGCTAACAAGCTACTGTCGTTGATGAAGGTATTGGGGACCAGTGTGATGCCCCCCGCCTCGGCCAAAGCGACGTAGTCCATCCAGCTCACCACCGCAACGATGGGTGTCCCCGGACCCGTATCGAAGAACAACGGGCCATACACGTTTGCGGTGTAAATCAGATCGTCTTCCGAAACACGCTGGGTCGCATCATGCCGCGCACCAGCAGGCTCATAAAACCACGCACCGGGCCCATAGCCTTCCGGCGGGCCTGCCCGCACACCCAGCGCGCCCTCGAGCACCAGAAAATCGGCGCCGGCAATGTGGTTATGCGGTGCCGCCACGCCGTTGTGTCGGACCATGAGAGAGATATAACCGGTCTCCTGACTCACACGCAGCACCTTTAATCCGATATCAGGCAGGTCGGGGTTCACCACCCAGGGCACCGCACGACAGTCGACAAAATAGGGATGCTGGAAAGTGTCGGGAGATGCTGTCGTCACGCTGGCGACGAGATGCCCCGAATTCTGACCTGCGATGGCTAGTGGCTCACCTACGCCCGTGTAAGGTTGCCGCTCAACCATGCACTCGGCCAACGTATTCGGAACCATACTGATGCCCGCCTGCAAGGCCATCTGTCGGATATCGGCACTGGTGACCAAGCGACTCACTTGATTGCCAGCAGACAACAGTGCAAATGCGCCATAACAGTTGACCAGTAGCTCAGCATCTTCGGCGGCGACCAGTCGGTCGAGACAGGTATTAGCGGAGAAGTAACCCCATATACCTGGTTCAAGATGGCTCTCGCCATTGCCATCCACGCAATCCAGAGACCCTGACAGTACCAGCAGATCCATGCCAGACAGCGAGAGCAATCGGTCCAGACTCGCTCCTTTTTCGAGCCGCACGATCAGACTGAACATGCCGCTTTCCATACTGGCTCGCAACGGCTTAAGAGAACAGCCTGCAACACCGCTTAAAGGGAGCCAAGGCAACAGATTGGTATCGACGCCCCCCTCTGCACCATCCGGATCAAACTCGGGGTTAAATGCCAAAGATCCTTCACTCATGAGTCGTCTCGCTAATCAATTATCGTTATGTACCTCACGAAACTCGCACGATCAGGTTGACGAGGCAAGTGTTCAAAACCCTGAGCGAACCGCGATCAGCCCTCGGCATCGAGTGCAGGTAGTGGGCTCGCTGAATCGCTGGAAACCGGAGTCACCGCGAGTATGATGTAGCTCAGATAGGACACTCCCGCTGAGAAAAACGATGACTGAAGCGCAAGCAGATACATCGGGCTATGTTCTGAATCAGACCATGCTCCGCATCAAAGACCCCGCACCTTCGCTGCGGTTTTATCAGGATGTGCTGGGGATGACGCTCTATCAAAAGGTCGACTTTCCGGAGATGTCGTTCTCTCTGTACTTTCTGGGCTACCCATCGAATCATGAGGGCAAAAACATCCCCGCTGATCCTAAAGCCAGATGTCGATTCACTTTTGAGCAAAGCGCCCTACTGGAGCTGACCCACAATTGGGGCACCGAGGCGGATCCGGATTTCGCTGGCTATCACCATGGCAACGAGGCGCCGCGAGGATTTGGACACATTGGGATATCGGTGCCCGATGTTCCAGCGGCCTGCGCGCGCTTCGAATCATTGGACGTCACGTTCGTCAAAAAACCCGACGACGGCACCATGAAAGATCTCGCATTCATTCAGGATCCCGACGGTTACTGGATAGAGATCCTCAACGCAGACTCCATCACACAATTGATTCAGGAGCATGGAGCAACGAGCCATGAGTGACGCACACGAGCTGGCTGGCAGAGCACTGACGCATTTCAACAATGGGACGACGGACCTGGCCCCCGAACAACGGCGCATTCCGATCGACGCCTACACCAATGAAGCGCGGTTTGAAGCCGAGCGCCAAGCCGTTTTTTTCGAATCACCGATTGCCATCGCGCTGTCCCTCGAGATACCCGAGGCCGGCGACTTTCAAACCCAAACGGTGATGGGCGTGCCACTTCTGCTGACACGTGACCGTGATATGAAAGCGCATTGCTTTATCAACGTGTGCCGACACCGGGGAGCCAAAGTCTGCTTGCAGGATAAAGGACATCAAACGCGATTTAGTTGCCCCTACCACGCCTGGACCTACAGCAACCAGGGCGAGCTGATAGGCATCTTCGGAGAGCAGAGCTTTGGCGAGGTTGATCGCGCCGCGATGGGTCTCACAGAGCTCACATGCGAGGAACGAGCAGGCGTGATCTTCGCCTGCCTGACACCCGGCCGCGCTTTTGACATCGATGATTGGCTTGGCGAATTCGCTGAGAAACTTGCAGACCAGAAACTCGCCGACTGGCACCTGTATACCGAGCGTTTTTTGGACGGCTCGGGATGGAAAGCCACGATGGACGGCTATCTCGAGGTCTATCACCACGATAGTGTGCACGGAAAAACCGTCGGCCCGCATACCGTCGGCAATTTACTCGTGCACGACACGTGGGGTGCCCATCAGCGTATGGCTTTCGCTCGGAAAAACATTCAAGAACTAAACGATCGACCGCCGGAATCATGGGACAACCCCGAATCATTCATCCGTGTTGTCCATTCGGTCTTCCCCAACCTCTCGATCTCCGCCATTCTGGGCGGTCAGTGCCTGGTCGGATTTATCTATCCTGGCGAAACCAGCACGACCACGGTCACACGGCAACTCATCCTAAGTGCCAGCGTGCCCACATCAGAAGATGAGCAAACGGCGGTTGAAACATTTAGCCAGATGACACTGCAGGCCGTGAGGGATGAGGACTATGCGCTCGTCGCGACGGTTCAGGGCGCGCTCAATTCAGGCGCTAATGACAGCTTTTTGATAGGCCGTAACGAGCCCGCCGTTCAGCACTATCACCAGATGATAAGCGAGGTTACGGGCAACCAACAGCCGTAACCGACCCAAACTTATTCGCCCTAGCGTCGGATAGTCCTTACATCATGCGAGGGCGAGTTAGCTGGCGACCACAGGATCTGCTCGCTATGCTCCCAGATCACTTAGCTTCGGAGTCACTGACTTGGGCATCATCGACTACCACAGCCCACTCAACATTCTCATCTCCGTCAAA
>Ga0213859_10001071_pt1 | contig 12325 bp, 14 predicted proteins | sample PICome_2_FD_160133 | JGI IMG/M metagenome (GOLD analysis project Ga0213859, IMG submission 160133) | Coastal seawater microbial communities near Pivers Island, North Carolina, United States - PICO304 | ecosystem: Environmental > Aquatic > Marine > Coastal | place: USA: North Carolina... | reverse complement strand
CAGGTTTTCTTATTCTTAAACCCTTACCAACAGGTGAACTTACATTAAGAGTAAAGTTATCTGTCTTACTGTCAATTGTCATTTCTAAGTTTCCAGAGAATGCATCAATGTACATACCTCCACGGAATGCTTGTGTGTTTATACTTTGCGAGAACGATCCACATACTTGCATGTATGGCGATTTAATTAGAATCTGTCCATCTGGATCAAGAACCTGTGCAAAACCTCCATGACCTTGGAAAGTCATGTTTGCTAGTCTAGTAGCATCGTTCATTAAGAACACATCAATATCTTTATTGTTCTTAGGTGTTGAAGTTATGTCACTTGGATCTGTTCTATAGTGATATCCATAATTTTGTGTTTGTTTAATATGCCATTGACCTGCAGGGATATTTGACAAGTTAGGTAATCTATTGTTTGTAAGTTGTACAAGGAAACTAGAACCTCCTACATCACTTTCAGTAATTAATCCTTCAGCACCATTGTCAGTATAGAACCAAGCACCTTCCCAACTATCAGGAGAAATATTATCTGCTGGTGTTACAGTAATTACGCCTCCTATGTCATTTTCACCACTAAAACTAATTTCTTGAGCAGTTGCTAAATCATTACCTATTCTTGCTGTAACTGCTAGGTTATCAATTAATTTGTCTCTGTAAAAATATGTATTAATCCACGGCGAACGAGAAATTCTATCTGCTGGACGTATGATACAACGTCTAAAGTCGGATCCTTTAATCGAAACGTTAGCAGGAACTTTAATAGGATAATCTTCGTAGTAAATGCCTGTCTCGACATTAATTACAATTTGTTTTGTTCTAGTAAAGTTTCCGTATTCTAATTCTTCACCTAATTCAAAAGGCTTTGCTTCTTGTAATACAACTTCTACTTTATCGTAGGCAGTACCACCTAGATCTACACCACTTGTATATTTTACAATTCTACCTATGGCTCCTGATGTTTTTCCTCTTACGACTTTACCTGGTAATATGTCCACGTTAGTATTAACACCCTGGTCAACACTATCTTCACTACCATTAGTAAATTGTATTGTGTAAGTACTACCTTCAACAAGGCCGGGCTTACTAGATGGACCATTTTGAATAATTGTTGTAATAATGTCAAACTTCGCACTAATACTGTTTCTAACAGTTAATGAAGGTTGTGCAATATTACTGTCTAAAACTTGGGCAAATAGTGTTTGTCTTTCTGTTACATCATTTTGTAAAACAACTTGTGCAATCACATTGTTAATTTCATCAATCGCCGCAACAGTTTGTGTCCCTTGTGTAATTCTTGCTTTTGCACTACTTGGACTTGAATAATATCTAACACCTGCTTGTATAGCATGGAAATTAACATTAACACCATTACCTATATCAATTAACAATCCATTAATAATTGCTTCTACATCTCTTTCACAAGTATTTCCTGATTTGGTTGTATTAATTGGGCCAGGAAGTTGTTCTAAACCATTTTCAATAACATCTGTAATAATTCCAAATAGTTCTGTAACTCTTGCTGTTAATCCTGATTCTACAGTTTCTGTAAATATTCTTTGAGGATTTGTAATAGGATCTTGTAATGGAGTAGCGGCAACACCTGTTAAAATGTTATTTAAGATTATATCTCTAGTGTAATTTAAAGCCGCAACAGTCTGTTGCTCTTGTCCATATACTCTAGTTTCTCCATTAGTCCAATAACTGCTTGCCATTCTACGTGTTTCAATATTACCACCACGTCCAATATCATGCACCATTGCGTCAACAATTTTTCCAACATCTCTTTTACATTTGTCGCTGTTATAGATAAATGAATTCCAAATTCCTGCACCTGCATCAATTTGGTTGTCGATCCATGCAATAGTTTCTTCTTGTAAAAATCTTTTATTTTCATGAAGCATTGCTTCAGCAATAGGATTTATAACATTAGTGTCTGCATATTCTAAATCAGGATATGTTGCTTTAATAAATGCTAGGACTTCTTTTGTAATAAACTTTTTATTCAGCGTAATAATATCAATTGCAGGTGTTGCATCAGCATAAGGTGTTGTTACTCCTACAAAATTTGTAATAGAATTCCCTGCACCTTGATCATATGTTATAGTTTGAATATAAGCACCTGGCTCTAATGGACTTGCTTCAATAATTTCTTGTGCTTTTTGTGCGGCCGCACCTAATGATTTGTACGCATAGTTAAGACTTCTACCTTCTTTACCTACTGGTGAATTTGTTTGAGAATCATCTCCGCTTGTGCTAACATATAAATCTACGTCACTTGCAAAACTAGTATTATCAACATAAAACTTTGTTGCGGCTTGTAGATCGTCAGTTAGACCAGTGTCTGTTCCAGCAAGATCGCCGGGGTGATCATGCAAATAAAGAGGACCAGTCATTCTATCACCTTGACGTCTTGTGATACTTTCTCTTGGTAATGCTTCGTTATTTTTCCAGAAACCTAGTAGTTCTGTATCATATTCATTGTCTACAATCGAGTCAGTACCTATAGGAACAATAGTGTCACCATTGTTTATGTTTACTTTTACTCTTGTAGTATCGTCGTTGTTTTGTGCTTCTTCTTTAGTAGGATGTAAACTTAAAAAGTCTTCATCAACAAATCTTACGTAATAAATTGTATCAGCAACTAGATTTGTAGGAACTGTATCTGTAGCTGTGTATTTGAATGGGCTTCCATTTGCACCACTATTTAGACCATGTCCAATTACTTCAACATTACCATTTCTATATTCTGTAATAGTTTTAGTATATTCAGAACCGTTAGCTGGTTCTGATCTTACATATCCTGCTCTTTCTTCGAAAAGACCATTTACGCCATAATGTTGATCAGCAAACTTTTTATCTATAACAAGATCATCTTGTGTAATAGTTGTGCCGTGTGTAGTGTTGAATTGACTAACTGCTGTTTCATCTGTTGCAATTTGACCAATACCGTAAACAATGTTACCACTTAGATGTCCACCTAATACAGGAGCAGTATCAGCACTAACATTAGCACCAACGTTATTAATTATAATTCTACCTTCTTGTGAACTGTCAACAGTAATACCTGTACCAGCCTGTAGTTGACGTTCAATAATTTCTGTACCAGTTTGATTGGTACCTAAAATAAATGCCGCTCCTGGAGGACTTGGTGTTAGTACATCTGGTGTGTCACTAAGTGCCTTAAAAGTAATACTTCCGCCTTGTCCAAACACTGCATATAACTCTGTAAAGTTTGCATTTGCTTTTCTAAAGGCTTCGCGAATACTATCACCAGTACCGTCATTCCCTTCAACACCTAAGTAAATATCTTGTCTTGCCATTCAATTGCTCCGTTAACTAGGTATGTCTAGTTTATCCATATCAAAATTTACGCTCACTCCACAACCACACGAGCTTTTTGCGTTCGGATTTTGTATATCAAACATAGATCCAAATACTTCATTTTTATAATCAATAGTTGTTCCTATCAAAAACATAATACTTGCTTGTCCTATAGCAAGTTTTCCAGCACCTGTATCTATAATTTCTTCATCTTCTTCTAATTCTGCATTCGTTGCAGTGCCCCATGTGTATTCAAATCCTGCACAACCGCCACCTTTCATATTAAGAGTAACTGCATCTATGCCGTCTTTACTGCATAATTCATTAATTTTGTCTTGTGCATTTTCTGTTAAAGTAACTATTTCCATGGTTTTATCCTTATTCAAATGTATTTATCGAATGATTTTATAATCTTAATGTAAATATAGTTATGTATATAAGAGAATATTCTATTGAAACAAGGCATGTACGCAAAAGTAAAACTGGTAAGGAACACTCTTACAAGCGTAATTTAACGCATTGTGTATTTAGATGTGATGCTTGTGATGCTGAGTTTATACGTCTTAGAGGTAGTATGGATCCTAAGCGTTTAAGTAACAATTATTTTCACGTATGTAAAAGTTGTGATGCAAAGAAATTTGCACAGAAAAAAGGCGTAGAACGCAAGCAAGTATGGAACTTGCCTGCGTCAAGTAATTTACCTATTGGAAAGTTTTAGTCTTTTTTCCAGATAGTCCATGCGCCGTATGCAATAGCAATACCAGACGCAATCTTAGCAAGTGGTGCTAAGAATAGAACCATTAGTCCTAGAGCTATAAGAGCCGCACCATCCCAAGATGTACGCTCTTTCATTCTCGCTTTAATCCAAGTTTTCATATTATCCCCTCCTTGTTTGCAATGTGCTTATATTTGCTTCTTGACGTGCTAGTTTTCTTTCTAGTACAGTAATTGCGGCACGTTGCTTGCGAATTTGTTCTTCTAAACTTTGAACATATTTCAAAGTAGGTATTTGTTGTTGACTGCCATCCTCACCTAGCATAGTCAAATGATCTACGCCCTGACCTTTCAAACCACCTGTTACTCTATTTGGATTTTTATCAGATGATGATTGGGTCTGGGTCGGCTTGTTTCTGCCGTACATTTGGTTTAGATAACTCATTGTGTTTCTCCGTATAGTATTTATGTAGGTTAATACTTGCTAGGTTCTTGGCTTTGGATTCTACCATTATATCTGCGTAGTCAAGAAAAGTAAGAGCCCAGTCATTTGTAGAACTATTCCACATATAATCAGAGTGAGCCCGAAGTTTTGCTTTTTTGTATCCTTGTTCAATTAAATTCTCCATATTCGGTTTGCTATCTGTAGGAAATCCTACAAGACAGTCTTCACGCGATACACTATAGTGGATAACAGGACGCACACCACGCCAGCTGTCAATCACGCGAGCAAATCTATCGTCGGTGGGCTGAATGTATTCACCTTCACGGCACCAGTGATGGTGTATGTCAAGAACGAGTGCGACATCGTTGATAAGTTCGAGGCTGTGTTCAAGTCCCCACTTGTTTTCGTCGTTCTCGATCGTGATGGTGTTTCGTGCTTCTGGCGAGAGTCTCTTGAGGGCGTCTTTGATGCCTTGTGGACCTCTGCGACCCGATATGTGGACATTGCATTTAAAGTCTTGAAATGTCTGTCCGTATCCCATCCAGCGCAAGACATCGGTGTGATATTCAAATTCTTCTATGCTCCTATCTACGATATCAGGATTATCTGACGCAAGTACAGTAAACTGACCAGGATGCATAGACAACCTAACATCAAGTTCACGAGCCTTTGCGCCGACGACTGATAAGTGCTTTTCACAATATTGTCGTACATCAGGCTTGCGCCAGAAGTAAGACCAAGTAGGCTCAGTATAAACAGGTAAGACGTCACTTCCCAACCTAACCATTCTAAGTTCATTTGATAAACTCCCTACGTATTCAATCAAGTTGTAGTATGACTGAATGTTATGCACCATGATGTCCCACAAGCGTTGTTCAGCAACATCTCTTGTTTGTCTATTTAACCATTGCACTGTGGTGCTTCTAGTATTCAATGGTCGTTGAATTTCTTCTAGTAATTTCTTTTTTTGTGTTTGGTCTGGATGCATATATTTGCAGGCAAAACCAATACGTTTCTGTGTTTGCTTCATAAAATCTTCACAAGTTGTAAACTTTAAATCCATTGTACTATCTTTATTTCCATCTGTCAACCACCCATTTATCCGTTACTTCATGTGGGTGAGGATCACCATGAAATACTGCAATCATTGTATCTGCTTTTACTTCTGGATCTTTGTTATCTACAAAATTTCTTTTGCCGTCTGTTCTTATTAGATCTCTTCGATCACGCATTTCCCATTTATAACTCATAATCCATTCATCTGGCCACCAGACAAAATCATCTCGATCAGTCTTTTCATAAATGTAGTCTTGGTCACCTTGAAGTCTACCAATATAGCTTTTAGGTGATTTTACAAATTCATCATAAAGATAATGCATGTGGCCTGTTGTAAATCTAAAAACACTACTATTCATTTTCCGCCAGTCTTTACGCAACGATCTGTTGAAATCTCTGATAATAGCAAACTTATCAGGGCAATATGTAAACAGTTTATCTATGTTTCTAAATACAACTACATCTAAATCCATATAAAGAATATTACCTTTGATTGGTAATTCTCTATTAAAGAACATAGGCTTATACCACCAGCCGTGTACTTGATCAATCTTAGGCAAAGGAAAAATACGTATATTGTTTTCGTTTATGCCTAAAGGGTCTTCAGTAAAACAAACAAATTCAAAAGGAATCGTAATGTTACGATTTACCATATTATACAAATTATTAACATAATCTGCAGAATATTTGTTGCCGTGCTTTAAACACACTACGTAATTACCTTTATTATCCAGTGTCTGAATTTCTTGTGTAATTACATTTTCTTGTGCTTTTAAGATACGCTGTTGCTCCTTCTCACGACGGCGCTGTTCACGTATCTTGTGCCATTGTTCTTTTGTATATTGTGACTTATCGATCTTGGCCAATTTAGGCCTCGTATATAGCTGAGTTTGCTCCATGCTCTGCACACTCTACTCGTACACAATAACAACGATTATCAGTTGCTTCGCGTATAAGTTTGTCTGCAAAGTTAAATGCATGTTCTGCAAACTTTTCTGCACCTACACCGTCAAACACTCTGCATTCTGCTAATCCAAGTTCTTCAAGTTCTTGTAGTTTTACAAGCCAAGGATCTTTTTTATCTAAACACAATTTGTGATCAAAATTATCTTCTAGCCAGGCCTTCAAAGGCTTCAGTCCTCCAAAATCAACAGCCCAGTTTTTGTTGTCTAGATGATCGCAACCAAATGTAAATGTAAATGCTAGACTGTAACCGTGTAGCAAATGACAGTGTGAGTGATCTGCGTTGGGTTGACGGAATACTGCACTTAATCCAATGTTGTGTCCGTAATGTTTTGTACTATAATGTTTTGCCATTGTTATCTCCTATATAACGACACGCAGAATATTTATAGAGGGGTGAATGTCTTAGAGTCCTCGTTAACATGTAGTATATTATACTTATAAAATAGCTCTTTGTCAACCATTACATTCGGTTGACTCCATTCTTTTGGTAAAATCCATTCTTTACTATTTAGGATTCTAAATGATTTATCAGGATAACATTCAAATATTTTGGCTATTTGATATATCCAATAACTAGGATCTACATCTTTATTAGTATAGTTACTTGTTGCTTTATATAAGTTTCCTTTATATAAATCAAAACCTACTAAGTGAACAATATCTGCTAGTTCGCAAGCCAGCAAAATTGCATAAGGTCCACTACCCCAGTTCATTGGTTCATCTTGTCTTTTAGTATCTTTATATGGTAAATTAGGAAGCACATGCACAGACTCATGATTAAATGCTTGTGCCCAGCGATGTCTTGTATATATTGGATTTATATTTCTAGTTAAGGCTTCTTTGACCATTCTTTTATCACATGCCACAAGATAGTCAACATCTATATCTCTACATATAGCATTACATCCTATGATTGTGAATGAAGATAAATCTAAATTTCTACGACTTAGTCCGTTTCCTGCTACTACCAGTTTTTTTGACTTCATTTAGTTCTTCTTTGACAGTTTTAATTTCTTTTTTAACTTCATCAAATTTATGTATTTGATTTTCTATTAAGGCAAAGAATTTTTTGACAGTGTCCATTATCCACCACCACCATGAAATTGCACTACCCATTGTAATAACTAACACTGAACACCAAAAAATTTGTAATGCGTTTGGATTAGGAAATAGATATAACAATGCTAAAATAAAAAGTGCCAATAAGGGCAATACTCTAGCCGCCCAAAGCCAAAAACTATGGTAGTTCATCTTACTGTCCTTCAATTAGACCGAAAGATTTCCATAATCCTGGAGTGCCTGTTCTAATACAAACCCAACCGACATAACCTCCTGGTTGTGATTTATTATTCCATACAATATCACCCTGGTTGTAAGTACCTACTTCCGGCACAGCTTCTGCTGATTGCATTTTAATATTGTTAAAAGATATAGGTCCATCAATCATAAGGTCTACATCCTCAGGTATATTGTTTACTCCTATACCTAATTTTCCGTTAATTTGTAAATTATCTTTAATACATACTTTACCATCTGGAGTAACATCAATAGGAGCGTTATTTCCTATAAATGATGTAATAGTTTCTATAGAATTTCCTAATTCGTTTAGTCCTTTAGACATTTGTTGTAATGCATCTATTTCAATATTAACTAGTTTCATTACATTTCCTCAATCTTTCCGAATGGTTTCCATGTTCCTGGATTTCCAGATTCTATACAAACCCATCCAACAAAGTTTCCTACTGAAGGATTTGTATTATATGTTATATCACCTTTCATATGACTACCAGTTGTTGGTATGCTGGCATCGTATGCTATTTTTTTATTTTGAATTCTTATTGGACCGTTAGTTGTAATATCTGCATCTGAACTAGGATTTGTATTAACACCTATGTTTTCATTAACAACAATTTTTCCTGTTTTGCTAATATTAATTCTTACAGTATCGTCTGTAACAATTTCCATATCACTTGTTGTATATGTACCGACTTTAACAGTATCAAACATAGGGTCTATTACAAATTCGGCTTCATTACTACTAACACTTAATTGTCCGTTTGGTAGTTCGTTACCAATAGACAACCTCATTAAGCCACTATCCCAAGTAACCCAACCTTCGTCAAAATTAAAGTCGCCAGTAGTATGTAAATTTTTAAGCACTCCTACTGTTTGTAATTCACTTTTAACAATAGTAGGTCCTAATCTATCTGCACTTAAAACATCTATGTTATCAATTTTAATAGAAGCATCTCTATGAATATTAATACTGTCACTAGAATAAAAACTTTCGGTTCTATCTTGCCACACAAATATTTTTGACTTCTCACCTTCCTTGCGCCAGTTTAACCCCACTAGGTCAATGCTTCCGGATTCTGAAACAAATTCAATATTAGATGTAAATTTTTGATCTGATAAAAATTGTTTTGTAACAACCTTATCAGCAGTGAGTGTACCATCTACTGTAAGATTTCCTGTAGCGTTTACATCGCCAACAAGTGTATCTGTGTCAACAGCATCTACAGTAATACCGTCGTTATCTACTAGCAATACTAACTTACTAGCATTATCAGTTATTCCTGTGCTTCTAAAGAGTGTTATCTTCCCACCATGAATTGCGTTACCGCTTATGCTGTTACGCCCGGCTTCTGGTAATTCTACTTCTGCTGAAGCAAGACTTTGTACTGCTTGATCTAAGCGGACTAGGCCTTCTCTTATAGTGTTATTCGTGCTCATGTAAGTATTTATCAGTTTACCTTGAGTAGCACAGTATCAGTATTACATCTTCCGTTAAGTTTTGTATCTGTAGTTTTAATTTCTTCTAAAAATTTACGTAATTTTACTTTACCAGATTCTTTAAATTCTTTAAGCTGTTCTTCTGGTTTACGTAAAGTTTTCTGTATACTTAATTCTTCATTAAAATCTAATATTGTAGTGCCTTTAACACTCAGTCCGCTACCTGGACGTCCTGTACCTGTTGGATCAATGTTCTTTGCTACATATTTTCCTAATTTACGTGTTTTAATATTAAAGACCCATAGTTCATTTGCAGTTATAATATCTGCCGGATTAATACTTGTAAGTTTGTACTTAGGATCAACCTTTAAATATTTTAGTTTTGTAACAAGTTTATCAGCACTGTAAACTTTAGGTTTGCGAGGCTTGCGTGTAGCTTTTGCTTGATCAATTACAAAGTCTAATGCAGTCATTAATTCACCAATAGCAATTCGAAATTGCTTGATATCTGCTTTGTTAAGATGACTGTAGCCTTCTTTTAATTGCATCCACAAATCAGCAGTTTGTTCATCCATTTTTTGAAGTTGTCCTGCTGTAGGATATCTTTCTAGGTCGTCAAAATCAGTTAGTTCATTTTCATAAAAACTTTTAAGTTTGCGAGCATGAGCCTGTGTTACTTTCATTTCAGCGAAATGTTTTTTAAAGTCAAACCCTTTCGGGTCAAACGACTTTGGGTCTTGTATCCATCCTTCTAGCCATTCTTCAATTGCTTCACTTTGAATATATGCTTGATCTCGTATGCGTTCTTGGATAGTAGGTACATATGTATTAGCTACTTTCTTTTCTTCTTCCTTCTTTACTTCTACTACTTTGCTTCCAGCTTCAATAGCACGTTCGATACGTTTCTTTAAGAATTCAGAAGCTGGAAGCATAGTTCCCATTGTGCCAGGAAGACTTTCCCAATATTCTACTTCCTTAGGGTTAATGTCGGGCATGCCGTCTAATAATTGTTTTGCAATAATAGCGGCTGTGATACTTAATTCATAACTAGGAGCGGATTTACAATGCTTAATTTGTTCTTTTGTATAACCATTTTGTGACATCCATTTATACGTATGGGGGTACAAATCTGCAGGTTTATAGTTCTCATAATAAAATGAACGGCTTGTGTCACGATGCCTATGATATTGTTGGCCGTCCCATTGTTCCCAGCCATCCCATTTAGGCGCTTGTATTTTATCCCCACGACGGACTCGCGGAGCACCTCTGACGGCTTTCTTTTTAGTTTTTTTTGGAATTGCCACGGCATAAATCTCCTATTAAATGAATTTCTTTTTTGAATGAAACATTCGCTTATACATATTGTGAAGATAGAATTTTAATCCAGAATCTTCACCCATGTTTTTATCTACCTTTATTTCCATTTCCCAATCTTCTCTTTTGAAAGGAATAATTTGCATTAAAGGTTGTCCTGGTGAAATAGTTACTTTGGGTGCTAACACCATACCTGGTAAATTAAGATAATTTGCATCATATCTATCAGTATCTATAATAGACGGTAGCATACTAAAACCTGTATCAAAATTGTAATAAGGTTGGATTAGTAAACAGCTATATCCTGCAGGTGTTTCAATTTTCCAGGGTAATTCAATTTTAAAATAGTTTTTCTTCTTACCATCAACTTCTACAGGACACTGTTCATGATGATGTCCGTTGTTTGGATCCATACCAGACCTGTGTGATATATTTCTATTATATGCTTCGTATCCTTCATCATCTATGAATGTATCAAGTTCTTGTTCATATGCATTTGGTACAACATAACCTGCACTAATCATATCAAGCACAGGCATACATTTTTTAATGGTCGGAAGTCCTTCGTACCCTGCAGGACAATTACCTACTGTTCGATGAGATTCAACATTTTTAAACCATTCAGGAACTGCTTTTTTTGCAGGAACAATAGGAAAATGCTTTTCAACTAACGGATCGCTACATGTAAATTTAATTTTCATTCGTGTTCACCACCTGGATCATTTGGATCAAGGAATACTTTTTTTGGTAATCCATTTTTATCATAATAGAGTGTATAATTTCTACTTCTCCCGTATGAATGATATTTACCGAATGACCACGGAGCCTTTTCAGCAATTTTGAATGTACCTACTGTAATTACCACTGCGGCAATAAAAACCATATGACCAAATGCACTGATACCAAAAGCCCAAATGCTTTCTGCAATATTAATTGCAAAAACTGCTGACCACATAAAAGCAAGTATTTGCATTATCATATGTCTAATCTGTAGGTCTGGAATATGTTTAAGTGGATTGTGTTTTGCGTCCATTACACTATTCCAACTGTTGTAAATAAATTCTCTCATTATCCTTCGCTTTCTAAATCCCAACGCACCACGTTAGATTTTCTCCCCGACTTCAAATCCTCGGAACGTTTTGAACCTTGGAAACCTAAGCGAATAAGTACCATCTTGATTTTTTGTAATAGCATCTGCTCTAACCTCTACAAGTTGCCCAACAAGTGAGCTACGACTACTCCAAAAATTATCACGATCGCTGTCGCTAAACCCGCTACCGCAATTGACTTGGACCATTCGTCCGTCATCTTCTCCAGCGCATACCAACGCCCCAAGACGTCCTTCGTTTCTTCCTGTTCCTTCTTCAACATCTTTCACCTCTAATGTTACTTCAATAAATGGCTTTGCTTTAAGCCATGCATGAGTACGTTTGCATTCATAAGGAGCATCAACGTCCTTAATCATAACACCTTCATAACCACCGTCTACAGCCGCTTTATTAAGCTCTACAAAGCGTCTTTCACCTTCGGGAGTACTAAGGTCTACATCTTCCCATTCAAGTGCTTGTACGTGCTTTAAAACGCTTTCATTTTCTAGTACCCAATACTTGACTAGGTTACTGCGATAAGTTTGTGGTTTATCCCATACACCTTTTTGAAAGTCTGCTAATGGAATAAAGTCAAACAAGTGTAGAACAGCATCTTCACTTTGTACATTATCTTTACGATGTACTTGCTTCATAAGGTCTTGGAAGTTAGCACTCATTACTTCACC
>Ga0213859_10001067_pt1 | contig 12349 bp, 4 predicted proteins | sample PICome_2_FD_160133 | JGI IMG/M metagenome (GOLD analysis project Ga0213859, IMG submission 160133) | Coastal seawater microbial communities near Pivers Island, North Carolina, United States - PICO304 | ecosystem: Environmental > Aquatic > Marine > Coastal | place: USA: North Carolina | collected... | reverse complement strand
GCATAATTACTCGTCGGCGTATCATTGAAATCAACGTCGTTGTCGGTGTTGTCTTCGAGGATTGTTCCGTCAATTTCAATGTCTGTAATTCTGCCCTCAGACGCATTGCCACCAGAAGAATTACCTCTAACTGCAATGTTTGTAATTGTAATCGGGAAACTGAGAGCACTGGATAAATCTACAAGCGTTCCAGGCAGACCACTGCTGGCAGTCGCATTTAATCCAGTGTCCGTTTCATTAACATAAATTGATTCGCAAAACCTAGTTCTTACCTTTACTGAGGTTTGTGCGACTATTGCAGTTGCTGGACGAAAAATGACCCATGTTCCAGTGTTGGGGCTGTAAATGGTTCCAGCTTCATTAGATGAATTGCCGTCAAAAACGTTTACTGCTTCTCCACCTGAAGCAAAAGTTTTATCTGTTGAATCAAAGTCAGGGCTTGCAGTGCCTGATTCAGTGAATAAATCTGTGCTATACAGCGCAACATCAGCGGTGTCAAAACCAGTTGCGCTAAAATCATTGTTATTACCACTTACATCATTACCCAGATCAGAGCTATCTGCAAAGTCAAGGTGGAAACCATTAGTGCCATAAGTACCTGTGTAATTTTTTGGTACCCACACACCATCTTCTTGGTATCTGCCAAAAGAAGTTGCATCTAATGATTGACCATCAACCATATACACATCAGCAACATAGCCGTTTATTTGATCTCGTGCACCACCACCAGGCAAATCACCAATCGAAAATGTTACAGTATCTGCATTGACAAACGTATCTGAATTTTGACCAAAAGAAGTTGTTTCAGTTAAAGTTTGTTGAACACCGTTGATGTAAAACCTGAGCCTATCTGCTGAAGCAGATTGAGTAGTATCCCAACGCCAGACAAAGTGATACCAACTAGAAGGATCACGTAGCATTGCCGTGCCTTCATAGAGGAAATTAGTAGAACCACCACTAACGTTGTACGTTTTCATAACGTCATCCTCTAGCCTCATGCCAGTTCTGTTACTAGCATTGCTTCCGGCTTCACCTAGCAATTCAAAATAACCAGCACCACTATTATCTGGATCACCACCAGAATTAGTTTTTTTAAACCAAATACTGTAAGTAAATGTGCGACGATTGCCTGCTGTTTGTGTACGGTTTAAATGGTTACCTTCACCTCTAAACCGCAGGCTCTGACTAACAGTATCTCCAAGGTCAGCGACGGGAAACCCCGCCGCACCTCCTAAAATATTACTAAACATAATTACGAATAATTGAAGGTGGCTACACAGTGAATACTGGTAGAAGTTCGTACGATGTAGTCAATACGGTCAACAGCGTTAGCAGCAGTGCTAAAGGTTGGATGTGTACCACCTTTGGCAAAGTGCCAGTTAGTATCTGGTGTCAATGTCCTACCACCAGTACCGTCTTGGACAATAAAGATAGAACCAGTTTGACCAGGCTCTGCGTTGGTTGGGTTACCAAGGGTTCGGTTATCACCAAGCGTGACGGTGTGGTTGTTGGCTAGTGACAGGTCAACAGCAATAGTTGCTGCATCGGTCAAAGTATTGAGTGCACTAGATGCACGTTTAACTTCGACAGTACCAGTACCGTTTGGTTGAATAGAAATATCACCGTTAGATACACTGACAATCTGATTACCGTTTACATCCAGGTTTCCACCAAGCTGTGGTGTGGTGTCATTGACAACCTCTACATTACCTACAGCAGTAGTTACAAACTCTGTAGTTGCAATACGTGTGGTGTTGTTACCAGCAGTCTGTGTGGTTGTAGTTGGGTTACCGCCAAGTGCTACATCATCAATGATCATCGCAGATTGAACCTGCGTTTCACCAATTTCACCAGCAGCAGCTGCACCTAAAACACGGTTAGCATTAGCCAGGTTTTGCATCTTGGCATACGTGACTGCATCATCTGCAATCATGTCAGTTGCAACTTGTACCTCTTGGATTTCACCAGCGGTTGCACGACCAAGTACACGGTTGCCAGTTGCAATGTCTTGCATCTTGGCGTAGGTAACTGCATCATCTTGAATTTTAACCGTTGATACAGAGTCAGCACTAGGTTCGTTGATGTTAACAGTAGAACCAATGATCACACCCCAAACATCAGAAGATGCAGGAGGTGTATCAGAAAGTACAATTACATCTCCATCTAGTGCAAACCCATCAGCCGGAGGACTTGCTTGTGTCCCAGTACCGTTTGGTTCTTGGATTACACCGTTAATAGACAGAATGATCTGTTCAGCATTATTAGGTGCATTACTAATAGTTTCAACAGAAGCTGAACCACTAGCAAAGTCTACTAGCTCAGCAGCTGGAATAATAAAATACTCACCAACTGATTGAACTTCAGTCCAGGCACTACCGTCATACACCAGCATCGTGTTGGAGCCAGTGTTATAGAACAGGTCTCCTGTATCTAGGTCAGTAGTAGGGTTAGTAGGACCAACCCGATACCGTGCCTTAAAGTCATCAATATCAGAACTTAGCTGCCGAACATCCTCGTTCTTAGCCAGTACACGGTGGAAGTCATAGGTGTGAGCAGTAGATGTTGCTACAACTACAAGACCAATACCATTATCAAGCGTAGTGCTGTTGAACTCAGTTGGGAAACCATTGATAACTACAGGATCACTACCACCTGCACGGGTACCAGAACCAACACCACTGGCGTCAACAGACAGTGCATTGGCGTTACCAATACTGACAACAACACCTTCAGGAGGTGCAGTAGCTGGAAAGCTATCTTCATCAGCAATCGCTTCAAAACCACCAAGCTCAGCGATACGATCGCTAATCTGGGAGTTAGAAGGAATTTCAGTAGCAGATGTCCAGGTAGGGCTAGTAGGAATAAGGTCAATACCATCTAACTGGTTAATCTCATCAGCAGTAGCATTAACACCAGTCAGGTCCGTAGGAGCAATCGTAATGTCTGCTGTGCCGTCAAAAGACTGTCCAGCAATATTACGTGCAGTTTCAAGTGCAGTTGCAGTAGCTGCGTTACCCGTGGTGTCTTGGTTACCAATTGTGTTTACACCAGCAAGGTTGATATCTGCACTACCATCAAAAGCAACACCACCAATGTTGCGTCCAGGAGTTAGGACGCTAGATGATGTAGCATTACCACTAAACGTAGTAGCAGTAACAGAACTGTCAAACACTGCAGCACCGGTTACATCCAGTGTACCAGGGATGTCAACATTATCTGTAAACTCAACAGTAGTACCATCAGCTGCGGTTTGCAGCAGTTGACGTGCATTACCATCAGCAAGTTTACTTACAGCAATTTCAGCGTTAGCTGCAATGTTGGCATCAACAAGGCTTCCATCTACCATAGTAGAGGTAACAGTATTAGTGTCACCAGTAGTAACTACAGTACCAGTAGTGTCTGGCAGTGTAATAGTACGGTCAGCTGTAGGATCAGTAACAGTAAGAGTTGTTTCAAAATCGTCAGCTGTTGCACCTTCAAAAACAATGTTAGCATTGTTCATTGCAAGGTCACCAGTCATAGCACCACCGGTACTATCTACTGCTCGGTTCTGACGTTCTTGGCTAGCATACAGGTTCTGCAGCGTGTTATCATTTAAATCCTGTGCTCTAATAGAAGAACCAGGGAAGAACGTAACACGTTCAGTTGTAAGATCAGTGTCCCTAAAGACACGTATGGTTACTCCTGTTTTAGGAGCACCAGTAGACTCTTGAAAGTCAGTTTCAGTTACAGCGCTAAATTGGATTTCCGTGGCAGACGGAAAAGTATAGTTTGCAGATGCGATGGTTGTAACGTTAGCAGTGCTAGTACGCAAGCTAACTTTTACATCATCCTCTTTAATATATGGGAAAGTAAAAGAGAAACGGCGTGTTGTACCGTTTCCAGTATGTTCATTTTGTGTAGTTGCCATCAGAAATTAGCATTACTTGTTTACAGAGTCGCGTAAGAACTGTTCAGCAGCAAAACTCAAAGGAGCTTCACCACGTTCAGCACGACCAATGTTAGCATTTTTAATCCAAGCTTCAGTCTGTAAACGGTCACGTGTGCTTAGTCTAGACTCAGCATCTTTTCGTGCGATTTCAAGGTGGTAATCGAGTTCAGAATGGATCATCATAAATTGGTCAATTGGTACATTACGACCAGCTTGACGCAGTTCATCAAATTTATCTAGTGAATCTGTATGTTTTGCCATAACATCACGGATAGCTTGTAAGAAGTAGCCATCTTCACCAACCATAGCATAAAGCTCAGCACGTTCTTCAGGTGTGTATTCTACACCATCAGCATTTTTGTTAAACAATGGACGTGAGTCATATTCAACAGCAGTCAGGAAACGTGCTTCAGGACCTTGCTCACTAGTAATCTTCATGCCACGGTTATAGGCGTTAAACACACGAATAAGGAATGGCTCAGTTCCATCAACAGGACGTCCATAAATCCAATCTTTAGAGATCGGCATACGTGCACCCTCTGGTGCCAAAGCATCAACAAACTTATTTCGATTACGGAAATAACCATCCATAGTACGGTTTAATTCCCGGCGTTCATTAGCCATTAACCTTCCCCACTCAGATCGTTGTCCGGCACCGGGGATCATGTCATTAACCATGCCTGCTGCCCAGCGGTTAATAGCGCCTTCATCTCGGTTAATAACGTCTAAAGCAGATTTAAAGCTAGTAACCATAGCTTTGTCTTCCATGTTAGCGGCAAGGAAAAAGCTGATCTTTTGGAGCATAGTTTCTACACCCTGTTCACCAAGAGTTTCCCAGTTGTCAGCAACGTTAATTGTAGTTGCAATGACATCAGCAATAGGACCTAGGAAGTCATAAGACATGTACTTATTAGTACCAGGTATTTTAAAACTCCTAGCTTGCCACTGTTGCTCTTCACGAGCACGTTGAATTTTAGGATCAAAGTGCCCATCACCTGTAATACCATCTTGCAGGAACGCATTTACTGCGAGCATACTAAACATGGTACCCATACCCCAACGAGCTTTTGCTTGGTGACGCAAGTGAATAAACTGTTGAATCTGTTGGTCAACAGGAAGATCACCCATGCCTTTCTTAGCCAAGGCTTGTTGAATTTCTTGTGCATTAAAGTCAGTCCAACTGGTTTTACCTGGACGCAAGAAATCATATAATTCATCACCAAAGCCAGCAACAGCTGGTGAAATTGGGTTATACTTTTTAGCAAACATAGACAGAGCATTACCCTGGCTACGTGGGAACGTAAAGAAAGTTTTGAGAATTGGTGCTGTTTTAGTTATACCGCCTAAACGGTCACCAAAGAAATTATCATTGTTCAGTGCAATCTCAGCAGATTCAAAGTTAACCCGTGGGTCTGCAATGTTACCATTTTCATCGAACATCTTTGCATAAGACAATTCATATGCCTCTTGCAGGAGTTCATCTCTGTCTGCACCTTTATTAACAAAGTCTTTGAGAGAAATCCTACCTTGAACAGCATCAAATGCATCAGCACGGGCTTGCACATTAGCTAGCCAAGCTTTAGTCCATGCATCACTAGCAGACATTTCATTAGCACTGATACGCATTAAAGGATGTAGCGCCATGTTTTGCATTGCTTTCAGTTGTTCGACAATAATCATCTTACCGTCGTTACCTTCTTCCAATGCAGCTTCTGCCATGCTTTCCAAGAAAGCCATCCGTTGGTCAATTTTCAAAGCCACGTCAGGTTTCATCAACTCAAAATGTTTCTTTGGTTGAGTAGATAGTTTCCACAGTGTTTCTTTGTATGCTTGACCAGCCAGTGCAAAGGATTCAGACATAGCTCCCAGTGCATGGTGAGCACGTCGGAGGTTGTACATATCCAAAGACATTAGAGGACCAACATAGGAACCTACATATTTCTGGATCATACCACCAACGTTACCAATTTTAGCAGCAAGTGGTGTAGCAAAAGCACTGAGTTTGGAGTTCATCACGTTAGACCAAGCTGCCTCAACTACCATGCTAGGCATTTCAGGGTTACGGTCAACGAATAGTTTGCTCCAGAAACCAGTAAGGTTAGCCCAAACTTTGTTCATCTCAGCAATAGATGCTGCGTCACCATTGGTATAGTCTAGCATTTCCAGGAAAGGCTTCATATACCCAGGTCGCTCACGTCCAATCTGACGATACGTATCTACCAGCCGTTTAGCATCAGGGATAATCTTTTCCATCGCTGCAATACGTGCAGCTTCGTCAGCACTGATTGCTTTATTAACGTCTTTTGGTGTCTCTTTTAGCAGAGATTTAAAGGAGTTAAACTTTTGAGGGTTTAACAAAGTGTTTTTAGCTTCCCATTTAGAGAAGTTTTGGTGTACCAACAACAGTTCTAGACGATCATACATCTCATCTAGTATGTTCTTGACACCAGCTTCAGTAAGATTCTCAACTGCAGTTTCAGCAAAGTCAGAGACCTGACCCGCAAGCTGCGTCTTTAAAGTTGCATCAGCTAAATACCGCTCAAGCTTATAGATCTTTTCTCCATAACCTTTGATTGCAGTTTTAACTGCTTTCCTTCCGATCGGATCGAGTGTCTTGGCACCTGTTTCAGACAGTTGTGAAAACTGATCTAGAATCTTAACCATAAAACCTTTCTCAGCTGCAGGCTCTAGTAGAGTCTCTGCAACTTCTGAAGTGGTTTTAATAATCTGTGCATTCGTTAGCTTACCGTAGTTTGCCACGATTGCATCCCATTGACCAGCCTCCATAAGCTCTTTAGTTGCTGTGTCTAGCAACCAACCTCTTTTGAGGTTTTCAGGTTCTAGTGCAAACTTAGCTGCAACAGAACTGAGAGCATTACGTACACGTCCCTGCTGAGTACCAGCATTACGTGAGATACGTGCGAGGTCAGTCATACCACCAGCAATACCGCCTTGATCGACAGAACGCATAGCAGTTTCTAGGCTGTCATATAGATCATGAACACCCTTAACCGGACGATCAAGAGGTGCATCAGGGTCTAGTTTAGACAGGTTATAAGCACCAATATCATCGAGGTTCTTAGTACGTGCTGCAGCTGCATCAGCCATAGTACGCAAAGAACTGGTCATTGCTGACTCTTGATACTGCTTAACCATGTCTTGGAAAAAGACACCAGCCTTTTCATTCTTAGGTACCCAGCGAGTAGCGTACGCAGCTTTCATAGAAGCTTTGGTAAGCCTAGCAAGGGAACCAATCATATCAACACCGACGTTCAGACCACCTGCTTCCATCCGGTTTTTATGACGGAATACATCAGCAGACTCACCATCAGCAGTAGCTAGCCAGTTAGGGATTTTATCTTCCCAGAACTGCGGCCAGTTTTTCTTTAGTGTACCAGCAAGGTTGTGATCTTCAGCTGCTTGGTAGGAGTCGTTGTCTACGTATAGACCAGTGCCAACACCAAGACCAGTTTCAGCAAAAGCTTTGAACACAGGGTCATTACCCAGTGCACGTAGTTTAGCAGGTGCGATACCCCTAGAATGGATACTTCCACCTGCTTTTTTACCTAATGCAAACAGCATAACACTCGGTGCGATTTGCGCCGTAGCATCACGCAGTGCATCCTGTAATTCATTGTTTACATTCTTAGGACGTGGTAGTGGGTCCATGCCTGTCCACTGAAGCTTATTAACTTCTGCAGTAAGGAAGTCACCCATACCAGCAAAGACGCCTTCAGTGGCGTCTGCAATGCCCTTCAAGGGGCTTCCAACCTTAGGGTCTTGGATTGACCCCGGAGCGTACCCACCAGGCTCTTTACGGCCCGGTTTACGGGTAGGTCCAACAACTTCAGTCTCACCGTCAGGTCCAACGTTTTCCCGTAGGATTAGGTTGCCTTCTTCATCTGTTGCTCTATAGTTATAAGATTCTGGATCCGTAGAACCAGGGAAAGCTTCATCGAATTTTTTGTCAGCAGACTGAGTTGCATAGGGATCACCCTGCTGACCACGTTCATCTAGTTGGTTGACTTGAGCATCTTGAACCCGTGTTTTTTGGATTCGCTTTTTGTCTTCCTCTTGAGCATCACGTAACATCTCCGATGAAAAAAATTCATCATCGTTCATTTATTTAAAGTCAAAGTGACCATCGTGACCGTCATAGTCTAAGTTTGTAAAACCGTACTTAGCACCATGTTTTTTAATCCATGCTTTAGAAGCACCATGGATATCTACAGCATTACCACCAAGGTGTCTAGATCCAGGCACACCACCAACCTCTCGGTTTTTGCTTTCAGATCGTTGGGCACTGTGTACATCACTGTACTTTACAACACCACCTGAGTCCTGAACCATACGGTCAAACGCTGCTGCAGCTTCTCGTGAGAAGACCACAGGACGTCCTTTGTAATCTGTTGCACCTTCTACAGCATATCCTTGACCGGTGTCAACGTGAAACGTAGGGCGAATAAGTGAGTTATTAGCTAGTTGGGTTTGATCTCCCATACCAGCCAGACTCTTACGTACCCGACCAATGTATCCACGATGTGTTGCAGATGGAACTAGTCTACCGTTTTTAAATTTGAGAGTACCTTGACCAGCATTGTAGCTAGCCAGCATACCATCAATATAATCAGGGTGCCCTGGAGTAATACCATTTTGTTCTAGCACTGCTTTACCAGCCAACAACTGTGTAAGTGCATTGTCTGCGTTACCAGCAATGTCGCCAGGAGTATATTTATAATACTGAGTATTGGTCTGAAAAGGACCACCATCAAAGGTGCCATCAGGGCGTACTTTAGATCTTTTATCTTCAAAGCCAGATTCAGTTTGTACGAGTGCAGCGACAACCTCGTAAGGTAGTTCAGCACCCGTTGCTACTTTTTTAAGTGGGGCCTCAAACTGAGGGGGGATGCGTGCAGACTGGAAACCATTAGAACTGGAAGCACCAATCCTAACGGACTCAAGTCCAGATTTAGCTTTACCATATAGATTTAAAATGTTTTGGTCAATGCCACCACCTTCATACAAAGGTTTGAACTTGGGGTCCATTGACGGTGGTGGAGCAATAGTAATAGGTTTATTGTTTTCGTCTACAGGAATAATCTCATTTGTCTCAAGCAGTTTTTGCAAGATTTGAATTTGATTCATGTCAGGGATTAGAGCATCTAACTCCTTAATACCCTCTGGCATTCTAAAATCTTTATTGAAACTACCGTCTTTGTTGTAGTAAGTTTGTGATGCGTTCAGCAGCACTTGTGGGTGTACGTATGCTTTTGGTGTATTTAAATCAACACCATAAGTTTCAAGATCATCACGGAATTGCCGTTGTTGATTAGAAATTACCTGCAACGTACGGTTTGCATTTTCACGACGTGATGATACAGCATCAGAAGCAAAGTAAGTATCAAACTCATTGTTAGAGCCTGAAGAGTACATCAGACCTTTGAGCTTATCATCTGTTGTCAAACCATTTGCATAAGCAACTTTTAGAACTTCATCTAATGCATGTTGCTCTGCTACCAACGGATTTTGAAACTGTGGATCACCACTTTCGATTAAACGTTGGGCCTGGGCTTTTACTTGACGATGTAGATCATTCAAAAGGAATGCCTGTTTACCACTGACTTGCTCACTGTCTCTACCAGCATAGCCAGATGCTTTCTGGACAGCAGTACGTAGAACTTTATATGAATGAGAAAAACCACCAGTCCGTTGTCGGCTATTAGCTTGACTCTTAGCAATGTTAATGTATTGCTCTGCTTGTGGTGAGTAACCTAGCGCAGACCTAACAAGATCAATCGACAAACCCTGACCAGAGTCAGCCATTTCCTTAATCATCCGAAGATTATCTTGGAAGTTTTGACCATGTTCTGACTCGTGTTTCCACCAGTGCTCAAGACGTTTGTCTGTAGTTTGAGTGTATTTCATTGCAATTTCTTGCAATTTTACATACTCATCCATAGTCATACGATCATTTGGGTCAGCACGTGAAGCTTCGGCAGCTGCCATTGCTTGCTCATGATAACCACCAGGACCATAATACTGAGCCTTCTTCATACCATCGTAGTCACGATAGTCACTAATATTACGCTCAGTAACTTTTAATCGCAGTCCAGCTGAAAGTGTCAGCCGATTAGCCATGCTACCTTTAGTAACAGGATCTGGGGTGTTCCCCAAATACCGCATAACATCAGCTTGTGAACGTAGCACACCTGATTCAATCAGCCCTTCAACGTGCTCTTTAAACTTAGTAGCTTTAGCAAACCCATCTAAAGGATTACCATTCTTATCTTGAAGAAGACCAATAGCATTTAGAACATCAATCCCATTTGCTGTTGCTGGTTTAGTTTTAACATCCGCTGCATTTTCTGCCGTAATTCTAATATAATTATTTTCAGCGTGCATCCTAGCATCATGCTTGTTACGCTTAGCTAAGATTTTCTGAGTCTGAGTACGTGCACCGTTTTCACCACCAGTAAAGTTCTCTTCTAAAAAGAAATCATTTACACCTGACATACCATTATCAAGTATGTACTGGCGGTACAGTGCTTTAGCTGCGGCTGCAGTTTGAGCTGCACCTTCAGCAGTAGATGGTGTGAAAGGTGTGCCACCAACATTGAGTTGTAATTCGTTATTAGATGTCAGCTGTTCCGACAAATAAGCAGGCCACTCAGCCTGTTTTTGTGCTAGATAAGTTTTAGCAAAACCGATACGCTCGGCACCGTTTAAAGACTTGTAAACTCTAGCTAACTCATAGTTTTGAGTACGTTGAAATGCCTCTGCTGCCTTAGCATCAGTTGACATACGTGAGTTTTCAAGTGCAGCCATCTGCTCTTGGTAGTATGGAAGCTCAGTGATATTGGAAAAATCCATATCAAAGGCTTTCATCTTACCTCTAATTTGTGCCTCTTGATCTCGCCTTTTAATTTCAGCTTGTCCCAACTTCTCAAGTGTTGGAGCAAACGCCATTAGTTTATTTAGAGTAGCTTCTTCATTAGCTGCTCGGCGGTTTTCATTTTCCGCTTCTATTTGTAGATTTTCAAACTCCTGTTTTTCGTTGCGCTCAAGTGACCGTAGATACGGTTGATCCATCCGTTGTTTCTCTTGGAAAGCACGGGAGATCTGAGGTGTAATGTCCAGGGTCTGAAGCGGTTCACCTAAGTTAGGTAGCTGAGCAGGGTTAAATCTACGTTGTCCTTCAAATTCTTTCATAGTTTAATTAGCCAACGGAACCAAAGCCAGCGAACGGATCAGGACCACCCATTTGAACAGTAGCAGGTCCTAACCCTGAAGCACCTTGATTAAAGGTAAAATTATTGTTAGTTATTTGTGCGGTTTCTGTGGGTATATTTTCAGGTTGAGGTACTTGGTTCCCAAGATTACCTGGGTTCCTACCAGCACCTGCCCCCAAAGCAGTTACAGCACCATCAACCATAGACCCAGTAATGTCCATCCACAAAGCACTGTTGTTCTGAGCAAACCCAGTAGGACGTTCAGGCATAGTAGGTACATCAGGTACACGACCTAGTTGAGGTAGAATAGCCATACGACGTCCAATGTTATCCAGCTTGTGAGCAGCAACACGGTTGTCAATAGCACTCTGCATGTCAAAAGAATCAATTATACCAGTCACTTCACGGGCTTGGATAGCTTCATTACGACCACGTACAGCAGCATTAGCTACATCAAATCGCCCGGCAGTAGCACCCATCTGGGCTTTAGCAGCAGCCACACCTTGTGATTTAGAGAACCTAATGGCTCTATCTTGATCTTCAAATGCTAGTTGCTGGAACTGTTGGTTTAGTTGTTGTTGTCTCAAATAGTATGTATCTGCCGCATGTTGATTGGTAAATGTAATATCTGACATACCCTGTTGGAATTTAGCATTCCACAGTTGTTCAGTGTAGGCAGTATTAGCTCTAAACTGATCTAAGTCGCGATAAAAACTTGCATAGAGCTGGTTCTTTGTAGCTCTATATTTTTTCATGGCTTGACCACGTGCCCGCGCAGCAGCTTTATCTCGTTGTGCATCACCGAAAACAGCCTGGCCAATCCCCATTGCTGCTTTTAAGCTGCCCGCTACAATTAATGATGCTGACATTAAGCCCTCCTATAATTCTTGTTGGTATATTCTCCTTCCCAAGTCATAGAAATAAGAGTAACTGGCAGGGGATAAGAAGATTTAAGATGTAAATCCACATTAGTATTTCGGTCATAGCACGCGACTACGGTTTCATCTACATCACCGATAGCGATATCGTCTGCTAAATAAGAGTCAAACGTCTTTGCTTCATGTGTGGTTGAGAATGTATCTCTATATTTACGACCAAGTTCCATTTGGAAAGTGCCCGTAGAGTTAGTATTAACTTTAAAACGATGGATAATTAGACTAGATTGTACATCAGATCTAGCTGAATCACC